>ERZ1740065.793-NODE-793-length-17817-cov-12.476579_pt1 | contig 17817 bp, 13 predicted proteins | sample MGYA00581738_ERZ1740065 | MGnify/ENA primary metagenome ERZ1740065 (study PRJEB43018, sample SAMN04849749) | marine metagenome | isolation source: floating plastic debris | place: Pacific Ocean | collected 2008-09-01 | study: EMG produced TPA metagenomics...
AGTAGTATTACAGCAGTATGGTAGTACAGTAGTATTACAGCAGTATGGTAGTACAGTAGTATTACAGCAGTATGGTAGTACATACAGTAGTATGTATGGTAGTATATACAGTAGTATGTGCGGTAGTATATATAGTAGTATGTACGGTAGTATATAAGAAGTGATTTTACTTGACCCAGAGACTGGAATACACATTATAAAATACTTTGCTTACTCTGGCAAGGATGATCTTGTCGTCTGAGATGCCTCGAGACTGTTGCCTCTTGTTGAAGTAGACGAGAGAAGGGACGCCGTAGTCGCCGTTCACGTAGACTTTCAGTTTCAAGCCAGAACCGCCCACCGCTGAGTCGGACATGTCCAACTCTTTGATGTGTTTCAGTGTGTAGGAGACTCCAGCATCCTGTCACAGTAAATCCCATTACAGCTCAATTTAAATCTAAATCGTAGTTTCTATAAGTGTGTATGAGAGGGCAACTCCATACTTGCTCCTGCTGAGCCATATCAGTGACTGTCTGGTGCAGCTCCTTCATCTTCGTTTTCACAACCTTCAAGTTGTTGATCTCATCACTCAATGTTGATATATCCTTACGAAGTGATGACTGCACATCAAGGTCACTGTTATCCTCCTGTTCATTCCTTGCCTGCTCGAGCTACAGTAGAGAGAGGTGTAGCACCGATGCAGCTGTGTCAATACTGCTCTGGTACAGCAAGAGCATGTAACTACCTGCTTGCCACGGAACTTTGCATCCTGTAGAAGTCTGTTTAAATGGTGAATCAGCTCGTCAAGGAATTTGCAGGCTCCAGCGGGGCTGAAACCTTCCCCAGTCGACACCCATACTGGCCCGAGTACAGGCGTACCGACCTCTTGTAGACAAGCATCTAGTATCGGGACTGGAAGCAATGCGACATGTAGGCTCTTATTGCAATAGTTATAGCAGGAAGTTCTGTTATAAACTATCACTTACTCTGATCGAAAGATTTTATCTCGCAGCCTGTCCAGTCATAGAGGTGCCGGGCGTGACGTCGTAAAGCCAACTTGCTGGTGACATCACCCAGAAACTGTCAAAATCGGAATCAGTATCAGAATACCTGGATACTACTACCTGAGGTGGTCGAGAGAGATAGGAGGTGAACTCACATCCGGGAATGATTTGAGGTCGGTGATCACTTCATGACAGTTGGTGTGCTGTCCATTCAGGTAGACCATCACCCTCCTATTGGTTACCGTAATCAGCTTCTTAAACCGATTCGACAGCAAAAACTTCTTAGATTTCTTCTTGCCATCTTTAGTTGGCAGCGTTATCCCTGTGAGAGTCCATTGCAGCTGCTGCTTCTGCTCGTGTCTCTCTGTAAGGCAGACGTATTAGTCGGGGTAGTGTGCTCTGAGTTGTGGAGTTACTGACTCCTGGCAAACACGGGTAGATACCTACCTATCAATGACTTAAATGGGTCTTTAAATGCTTCTCCATTGGAGACATAGACCTCACCGTCTCGAGGTATCTCATCCGTCTCGAAGATCTCTGTACCGTCGTCCAGGAATATTCGTCTTGCTGCTCCATTCAAATTCAGCTTTGTTGTGCAAGCCTCTAACAACTAGAAACAGCAAACAAAAACGGCACTTCAAATGTTGACTATGGAAAAGAATCAATAAATCCATCTCACTGTAAACATATCGTGCTCAGGCCATGCATCAAATTCAGGCCATGGAAGAGGCATTTTGAACCTAAATTTGATCTGGATGAGCCTAAGCACACCAATGCGAGGAAATCCAGGTGTACTCTACCTGCTTGACATTAGGAGCTGCCACCTGAGCAGACGTGTCTCTGTCACCGTTCTTGTACACCACACATCTGATTACATATGGCTGCCGCTTGTAGAGTGGCTTTTTCTTTTTTGGTCTTTTTGACTGGTACACCTCATAGTCTATCATCTCTGCATACGTCTGCTTGCCCGATGCCGGTCTATGAAGAGGGACAACTTAAGTTCAAGATATCACAGATCATGATGTCAAAGCTTTAGGATGATTGCCAGCCACAAAAGTTCAAACCTGTTTGGCGCGCTCTGCGGCCTGGTGTTGTTCCTACGTCGGCTAGCTGGAGTTGTCTCCTCGCGAGGAGTTGCTGGGTCCCACAGACTATGGTCAGCTATGAACTTGGCATCTATTTTGGGTTTCTGGTATGTGTGTGCGGCGCTGTAAGGTCTCTGAGACTGGGACCTGCGAGCATTCCTTCTGCACAAACAAAACTTCTTGTACTTAATGCAATGTGGTGTTACTAGGAACTAGTTGAGTCAAGCAATATTAACCTTTCATGGGATGCTGATATGGGCCTGTCACCCTTGGCAGATGATGGTGCTGACAATCCTTGTTTAGACAGCCCTTCTTCAAGACTCTGATATCTACCCAGGTATGGGGAGCTCCTAGATGTCGAGAAAAAAACTCCTCAACATCATGCTGATGTCCAATAGATAATCATAATCAACATCTATGCTGGAAAGGCTGTTTTAGGAGTTAGAAATAGAGTTTAGTAGACAGGTTCAGGTTCCTCACCTTGTCTTTTGGCTGACATCTGGTGGTTTCTTGATCTCATCTATGTACTGAGCAATCAAGAGATCTTCATAACTAACTAGCCTAGATGTCCCAAGTTTGGCCTTAAAACCCTTGCCTGATTCATTGTGCTCAGTCCTCTCATGAGGAGACGGCATTTCTGGAATACACACGAAATGGTTTCAAAAGTAAATTAACTTGACTAAAACATCATCACTAATTAAATTTGAGATTTCTCGAGATATAAGGCTAGTATTTTCCATAATATCATAGCACCTGAACAACAGGCTATCAATTCAAGCTGTTTACTTCTTACTATGAGACCAGTTGTAGTGTAGACTATCCAATTGCACAAATAAAATACAGGCAAGAAGATGAGTTTTATTATAATTGCGTACCTTTACTAATAGCACAGAGGGCTGAAAGTCCAATAACCAGCTCTTCTTACATGAATTGGTAGAGAGGTAAGCAAGAGAGAGTGCTGAGAGACGCAACAAAAAGCCCTCGATTTCATTCACTTTTGTATATCCGGTATCGAGGTTGCTCGGGAACCTCTCCAAAAATACTATAGAAAACTACTTGTTGATAACTACCTTAAAACATATAAGAAAATCTCAATATATTTTATAACTACTGAAAAGATTAAATAACCTTTTCTTTAGTATCACATATTGATAGTTTACAAATCATAAATACAGTCGTCATTAGGGGTGTAGTGACCTAGATATCAGATGTAATATGGCAGATTTCCGATAACCTGATTAGTGGGTTAGTGAAACAGAAAAAAGTAGTGTTTTCTTGGTGATTTTGGCTGAATACCGAGTATCCTTCCAGTTCCTGATCAACTTTCTGTGTGTAGAGGTTCCAGGTTAGTCAGCACATGATAGTCAGACGGTTAGAAGGCATATTTACATGTTGTTCGACTGAGCCCGGCGTTTAGTGCAATACATTTTATTGGGAAGCATCGAATGTTATGCCGCAAGTTCCTGAGCTTTTTCCCACGAGTGTCTTGATAACTGTTCTATAGCTTTTGATGTATCAGACTAGATTATCCAACATGAAATCATAGGTCATACATACAGTGATGTATTGATGTGATATAATGATAGTATCCTACTATTCTTGTCGTAGATATTCACTGTTCTCTCTCTACACCCGGTATCCACTTTTGATTTATCTTAAGAATGTGAACAAGTATATGTACTTCATGGCTTCCGATCTCTGAACCACATCCTGCTATGAGCACAGTACCTTTTTCTTTGCATAAGGCTATGTAAGTCCACAAATGGATGAACGCCTATAAATTTTGATGTAGGTAGGAAGTTGACCAGCTGGCTCGATAATATGGGATTGCAGTATATCTGATGAGATTTTTGTTTCAGGTGACAGCTAACCATGCCTACTGTAAAGGGAGATACGATGCGAGGGCTCGCAGTCTTCATATCAGACATACGTAATTGTAAGATGGTAGCACACTGCCTTGGTTTTGTATCCACTTCTTGATTTGTTCTGTAAACATTGCATCTGTTTAGGTAAAAGTAAAGAAGCTGAAGTCAAGAGGATTAACAAGGAGTTAGCTAACATTAGGTCGAAGTTCAAAGGTAGCTAATGATGACATTTTTATGTAGGATTTAATTTAATTCACACCAAAAGATGAATTTTTGTCTCCATAGGGGATAAAACGCTGGATGGCTACCAAAAAAAGAAATATGTGTGCAAGCTGCTCTTTATATTTCTCCTTGGGCATGACATAGATTTTGGGCACATGGAAGCTGTGAACCTTCTGAGTTCTAACAAGTATACAGAAAAGCAGATAGTAAGTGAGCCGTGACCTTTGCTCTGCTTGTTTACTGGATTCTATGTTCAGGCATTGACACCTACAGTTGGCATTGATTGCAGGGTTACCTGTTCATTTCTGTGCTGGTGGGTGCAAACAACGAGCTGATGAAACTCGTCATACAAGCTATCAAGAATGATCTGCATGCTAGAAACCCTGTGCACATCTGCTTGGCGCTGCAGTGTGTCGCCAATATTGGTAGCAGGGATATGGCGGAGGGACTCGGCAATGATATTCCCAAAGTACTCGTCTCAGGGTGAGTAGGCAGCACAGGAAGTGGGCGAGAGGGAAGTGGTGAGGGCGAGTTGAATGGTTGGCCGCAGTATTGATCACATGGATCTATGACCTGCAGTCTATTAGACGTAAGCCGTTAAGTGTCAGTCAGCCGTTATAGAGAGAGAGAGAGAGTCTGTGACAGCGAGTCCGCCTCTGTATTGATCTACAGCTCGTACTGATGTGTCTGTCTCGTTCTGCAGTGATACTATCGACGCCGTGAAGCAGAGTGCCGCGCTCACTCTCCTCAAGCTCATCCGTACGTCGCCTGATGTCATACACATGGGTGAATGGGCATCCAGGGTGGTCCACCTACTCAACGATCAGCATATGGGTGTGGTCACAGCCGCCGTCAGCCTCATTGAGGCTCTCGTCAAGAAACACCCGGATGAGTACAAGGGCTGCGTACAGCTGGCAGTCAGCAGACTGAGCAGGGTAACTTGTCCCTCCCTCTCCGACTGTGTGACACTCTGTCTGTCAGTTACTAGCAGGTTCTCTGTCTCTCCGCTGAGCAGATAGTGACGTCATCGTACCAGGACCTGCAGGACTACACCTACTATTTTGTGCCAGCGCCCTGGCTGTCGGTGAAACTGCTCAGGCTGCTCCAGAACTACCCTCCTCCAGAGGACCCATCTATTCGTACCCGCCTCACCGACTGCCTCGAGACTATTCTCAACAAGGCACAGGTCTGCTGCTCCTACCTCCACTCACTGCCCGCTTGTCCCCGACTAATGCTTAGGGTTGTCTTTCCCTGACGCTAATCATGCCCGCTTATAATGAAAGGTGACTGTCAACCTTGGCAATGAATCAGTCCCTCGCTCAGTCCAATACTGCTCAGGGTGACTAGTGTGCTGATTGCCATCTGTACTCGACTTCATGTCCAGCTCTTATTGCAGGAACCACCTAAGTCCAAGAAGGTGCAGCACTCCAATGCAAAGAATGCTGTTTTGTTTGAGGCTATATATCTGATCATACACATGGACAGCGACCCCAACCTGTTAGTGCGAGCCTGTAACCAGCTTGGCCAATTCCTACAGCACCGGGAGACAAATCTACGCTACTTGGCACTGGAGAGTATGTGCCTACTCGCCACATCTGAGTTCTCTCACGAGGCTGTCAAGAAACATCTCGAGACAGTCATACTGGCACTCAAGGTACACTGTGTCCTGCCTGCTGCCTCCGTGTTGGTCTATTGATCTCTTTGTAATCTCTCTAGTTTTCTCACAGACGGAGAGAGATGTGAGCGTTCGGCAACGAGCCGTCGATCTGCTCTATGCCATGTGTGACAGGACGAACGCGGAGGAGATCGTCGGCGAGATGCTTGCCTACCTCGAGACTGCCGACTATTCAATCAGAGAGGAGATGGTGCTGAAAGTGGCCATACTGGCGGAGAAGTACGCTGTCGATTACACGTGGTACGTCGACATCATCCTCAACCTGATCAGGATAGCTGGAGACTTTGTCAGTGAGGAGGTCTGGTACAGAGTCATACAGATCGTCATTAACCGAGATGACGTACAGGGATACGCAGCCAAGACTGTGTTTGAGGTGAGTGTTATTACTCGCCAGTACAATGCGTTGTTGTTGCCATTGTTGCTGTGACCGAGCACCTGTCTGCCTCTCCTGTCAGGCTCTGCAGGCTCCTGCCTGCCACGAGAACATGGTGAAGGTGGGTGGCTACATCCTGGGGGAGTTTGGTAATCTGATAGCCGGTGACCCTCGATCCGGGTGAGTCATCGCACCGAGTGTGTACTGCACTTCGTCTGCTGCTGACCACGCTGACGCCATTCTGATTTCACTCAGGCCGTCCGTCCAGCTCAAACTGCTGCACTCCAAATTCCACCTGTGCAGCCCTGCCACCAGGGGTCTGCTCCTCTCCACTTACGTCAAGTTTGCCAACTTGTTTCCAGAGATAAAGCCGCAGATACAAGAGGTCAGTCAATGCTCTCTACCCTCCGCCATGTTTGCTACGTTCACGGTCTGACCACATAGCCTGTCTGTTTTTCTGTGCATAGGTGTTCAGCAGCACCAACCAGTCTCAGAATGCTGATGTGGAGTTGCAGCAGAGATCTATCGAGTATCTGAGGTTAACCAATGTCGCTTCCACTGATGTCCTAGTAAGTTACCCCGTACTCTCCCCTGGCCCCTTTCTAATCTCCCTCTCCGCCACTGCCCATCTGCTGTCCTCCCTCTCTCTATTGTTTGGCAGCCGTTGTTGACTTATGACTGACCCGATGTAGGCTACTGTTCTGGAAGAGATGCCACCTTTCCCGGAGCGAGAGTCGTCTATCCTTGCCAAGCTGAAGAAGAAGAAGCCTGAGGCGCTGGAAGGCGGTGAAGTGAGGCCGTCTCAAGCCTCCAAGATGCCAGCTGCCCAGATCAGCAGTATCGCCGGCCCAACTGAACAAACCAAACCTCCTGAGGTAGGTCTGGCATTGCTGATCTCACTGGTAGGTGGGAGACTGTCAGTGTTCTAATTGGTTCGTTCGGTTGTAGCAACAAGCCGCCGACCTGCTGGGCCTGTCCACACCGGCCACCAACCCCACTCCTCCATCTGCCAATTCAGTCCTCATCGATGTATTCGAGGCAACACAGGCAGCTGGTGAGGCCTTCAAACAGAACGGAGTTCACACTATCTCCGGCGAAGAGGGCTTTGAAAAGTCTGTTATCAATTGGTCAAAGGCTGATTGAAGGCCTTGTTTGTTTGTAGCAGTGATCATTGGTGGTTTGACGATTGCAGGTTTATTTGTAAGAACTCGGGAGTTCTTTTCGAGAATGATTCCATACAGATAGGAATCAAATCTGAGTACAAGAAAAACTTTGGTAGGCTGATGGTGTTTTATGGGAATAAGACTACATTCCAGATCATAGGCTTCAACGCGACGGTCATGTCTCCGGGCAACCTGTCTGAGTCGCTGCAGATACAGGTACTTACACTACACTTACACTAGTGCTGCCAGCTACATCCCACTTCATCACATCCACCACATCACTCCGTCTGTCATGCAGGCACAGCCAGTCGAATCAGTTATCGAGAACAACGGTCAGCTGCAGCAGCTGATCAACGTCGAGTGCCTGTCCGAGTTTACAGATGCTCCTATCCTCCAAGTTCAGTTCATACTGTCCGGTAACATGCATAACTTCAACCTGAAACTTCCTGTGATGCTTTCCAAGTTCGCTGAGGCGACGACGATGGATTCGGGCACATTCTTCCAGAGGTGGAAACAGCTGAATCAGTGAGTCACATCTCAGCGCATTCTTCATCGCTCGCCATGGCCCGACGGCTGGAAGCCTTCATTGTGACCTTGACCTTATCTCTATAGAAATCAACAAGAGTGTCAAAAGATATTCAAAGCTACGGATTCAATAAGCGTGCCGGCTATCTCACAGAAGCTGATAGGTTTTGGTGTGGGTACCATAGAGAACATAGATCCTAACCCGGACAACTTTGTCTCGGCAGCAATAATAAATACTAGGTCACAGCAAGTCGGCTGCCTCCTACGCCTGGAGCCTAATCGACAAGCAGAGGTGAGATCACTGTCTCAGAAAATAATGCTCCCTTGCTCTTCCAAGACCAGAGTATCTCCATCGCTTGCAATGGTGATGAATGCCTGCTTCACACACCGTGACTCTGACATACGTATAAGGAGACAGCGCTGAGCTACTAACGTATATCTACGCCCACTCCTAGTCTAACACTGCACGTATACACATAACTACAACTCAGTGTCATATGAGGGGGAAGGCAACTCCAGTCCGCATTCTAGATGACTATTGGAATATTAGAGAGAAAGTATTTAGCCTCAGTGTGTGCATGCAGCCTCTACACAAGGTCAAGCAGTGACGAGACATCCCTTTACTACCAGGTGTTTGATTGTTATAGATGTACCGACTGACTGTGAGATCAACCAAGGAGCTGACGTCAAAGACGATATGCGAACTCTTGGAGAGTCAGTTCTAGTCCTCTACGTCTGCGGCGACCATTATTACACCACGGATCTGACAATGCTCTGTACTTTCCATCAACACATTTTTTAAGTACATCCATATTTAAGTTTTCAATTATGAAGTAGAGAGAAAGAGAGAGAAAGAGATTAGTATCCATTAATCTGATGTAAAATGTTGTGGAAATATTATTGGAAACTGAGAGAGAAGACTGCCTGTATTGACAGCAGTAACAGCAGTCATAATGAATCCGAACCGTAGGCAGCGATTGCGACAGTCTATGGTTACTACCTAAAGACTGCAATTTTCACTGTCTATGGCTGGCATTGATACAGCGAATAGACTAGCAATATAATATTATCTTTATTTGAATGATTTATCCATTGAACACGCGATCAGACAGCTCAGTATCTACTGGAGCCATCTGTCACTTGGAATGTCAGTCGATATCTTCTATCTATCCTGATCAAATATCTCAGATCAAGCATAATGCAATAAGATAGTGGAGAGTCTGATATGGTGCAGGGTACAATGGAGTAATGTGGCTAAATGCAGCTGCTATCAATAGAGAATGGTGCTCAAGATGAGCTACTAAGTGCAATTCCCCTCACTGGAGAATCAGTCAATCAGAGAGTCATGGCTGCAGGCTGTCCTGCATACTCTATGCGGTGAACTCACTCTGTGCACAACAGTAAGTGAGAAATTAGGCTGCAGACCGTGTCAGCGCATGGATCCTCGGAGGTGCCCTTGCTACCCCATCCACTCTAGTGCTTTTTTACTAAACTTAAACACCAGCCTCCTTGGGTGGCGTCTTCTCTCCTCCTCTGTCATCTTCTCAAGGAAACCTCTTGTACGGCAGTCTCTGAATAAACAATCTACATGTGACCCACACCGGTACAAACTGCACACACAATGTTGCATGTCAAATCACCTCATGCCCCGAGCCATATTGGGGTAGGTCATGTTCGGCTTGTTCTTCACTTGACCCCATAGCTGAGCCAAGTATCTTGGGCGTCGTATGAGAAACACTCCACTCTCCCGATCCAGCCAGACTAGCAGAGCAGTCGAGCTATCATTCAGTTGCTGGAATGACTCAAACAGCAGACGCAGCAGAAACTGCCACATAAGTGGAGTCTGGCGTCTACTTGTGCCTAAAAAACCCCCAACGCATGAGTCTACAATGGTAGGACAACTCCAGCAATGCAAAGATATGCAGTGTTGTGATTTACCTCTGATCTCAGGTACGTGCAAGTCTGGTGAGCTACAAGCACTGCTGTAGCCATCACTGGAATAGTTCAGCTGAGTGGATGGAGGCCAGAAATCCTCACCAGCCATCTGGCTGACATTGGTATGGGGATAAGGAGGCGATAGCTGTGGATCGCCAGAAACCCAGACTGGCTGTGAGCCGTTGTGAATCCACCATCCATTCTGATCATCGGAGAACTCATTTGCAGACAGGTCGCTGAAATCGCTGCCTTGATCATATTGACACAAGCCATTATCTGTGTGTTGAAATAGATGGGATTTTGGACACGCATACTTGATGATAGCTACTATTTGAGTGACTACGTCAATATCCTTACCAGAGGGCCAGGTGAAATATTCAATGCCTTGCTCCTCTCTACCTGCGCAGTCCATCACACTTCCAGTGGGCTCGTTGCCGGTCAAATGTTTCTACAAATCAACTCAGAAATGAACGCTACTCAAGGTCGCCATTGATTGACTTCGTGCCAGGTATAGATGCTCACCATGTTTGACAGAAAACCACAAGAACTGGGATATTCCATGCCTGCTAAGTGCGTCTCCCACAGCGATCACACTAATCAACTAAAAACAACTTTCCACTAACCAAGTAAGGAGGAAGTTGACTGTGGCTCTGATTGGCTATCTCTGAGCCAATATCAATTGAGTATGCAGTCCCTTTCTCCAAAAATGGACAAGTGTAGATACGACGAGCGTGTGGTGGAATAATGAGACAGCCAGTGGGATGAGATTCAAGTTTATTGGCTAGTATCTCCAGCTAGTACATTGTTATCAGGGAACATGAGGCGTAAGTAAATGTACAGCTTTACATACATATATTCTTATCATTTTGCAATTCACCACTTACAGCAGCAGCAGACACCATCAAGAGAGGACGTGCCTGTAGAGAGTTGTTACAGACATAGACTGGCTTTCGTATGTCTCCGTCATGTGCAACTTCATCTCATCTCGCTTCCTTGTCATCATCTGCAGCATGTAGCTGTGATCTTCTTTATCCACTTGAAACCTACATCAGCCAAGCACAATAGGAGCGCAGTGAGACCAGCTACTAGCAATCAATGCTGTAGTTACCTATACCTGACCACCATATATGAGAATGAGAGTGCAGCGAGCATCAGCCTGCTCAAGGTCATGTGAGGGTGAACTAGCAACAGAAGTGTGAATGTCACGGTCCCTGGGTGTCTCATATCACTGTACAGCCTCTGCAGTCCAGAAGACTTGAGCAGCATTGGTGGCTCCAGGCCGAGGAGGTCATAGTAAACCTGTAGTTGAGACTGGCCAGTAGTTGGCAGGTAGCCAAATTCACATTTCCAATAGTGAGTCATGGAATTATTTCTAGCGCTATCGGGTTTCCCATGATGCAATCGGCAAGCTGGCGTATAAGTAGTCTGTGGTCTATCACGAAAACAAACAATGAGGGTGGTAACTGAAGTAAACCCATAACATTGGAGAACACATGCTAAGCCATCAATTTTCTGTAAACATTGATAGTGTTGTGAAACTCAAGGTCATAGAGTCAGAGATCATCAACGACGTAGTTGATGATCTCTGATAGAGTTCCGGTGACATGTTCTACATAAACTAGTGTGACGAAACAACTTCTAACAGAGGTGAGAATGATTGATGGTGCATCCACTCACCTGCTTTAATCCAAGAAACTCACTGATATCCATAAGGACCATGGAGCCAAGCAGTAGAGCCCAGCACATTGTGTGAAAGGCACCAAAAACCAGCCACAGTAGATTGTGGTTATTGGTATCAATAAACCAGATGGTTAGATATGTTGTTGATTTCCAGTGGGTCATCAGTAACTGAACGATATAACGATATAACAACAAGTACAATAATACAACAGTGCCTAGGTTACTTAACTCTTACCATCAACGTCAAGCTTGAAGCAAGAATGTACACAGACCGAATGATAACATTCATGTTAAACCGGTACATCATTCTCTTCCATGAGTCTGAGGCCATGAGAGAGTGCTGAAGAAAGAATGTCACTAGCAATACACTGTTGATGAGCAGAGCTCCAACCCAATTTTCCTGGCCATCTATAAACAGATAGTAGTAATATAAGATAGGATTTATGGTATCCAAAAAATTGATTTCCATTAGTGAAAAATAGAATATCATAGCTAATGATTGGATGCACATGCATGCACACGCTCAGTCATAATTTCTTATAACCAGGACTACCAGACAGACATATGAGCCAATTTTTATACTCCATTATACTCAATCACAGACTAGCAGGAATCTCGGAATGGTTTCCTGTTTCATAGAGACAAAACACCGATATATGTTGTTTTCCACTAGACTAGAGTGTGAGGACTGGGGAGTACGGCTAGAATTGTTATAGGACATAGTCTCAATCTCGCGAGCACATCAGATATACATGCATGTAGCATGTACATATACCTGATGATGCCTTTGCTTCGACCATGAAAGAAGTAGTGAAGACAACAAGACGAGCAATAGCTGTACACATCACACAGAAACTGAGCAGAGGGATTACAGTTACAACAATACGAATAATACGTTCGTTGACCGCCATAGCGATGCTGCGGGACAATACAACTACCGATATAATTGATACTAGCGAAGACGTACTAACGGTGATCGTGAAACGCCGCCATGGATAAACCATTCGATGAGATTAGCGCACACAAAATATATAGACTTGAAGAGTAGTTGTCCCTGATTCTGATTCCGCAAACTCCACTGACGGTAGTAGAATAGAAACAGGAAAAGACAACTCCATATAGCAATCTTTAGTTCTCTTTATTTTCACGTCTTGTTTTTCGCCTTTGGTAGGCGGAGATAAGCGGCTCGGTAGTAGTTCTCTGACCAATTAGAGAGTTCTCCTATGACACAACTCCCCTGAGCTGTATACGTATATAACTACTTCCTTGTATTAGTCATTTCAGTACAGCGCGTGACTTGCGACTACTACTGGGACGGTGCAGTCTGTAGCCGGTTGAAACTACACCAGGCTTCTTCGCCGGGTTGCACAAGATGGAGGTAAATTAATGCATCAGCGTATGAAGTCAATCACGGGGTGAATGTGAGTAGATTTTACATGTAGCTATCACATTGCAATTATGTTGTAGACTTTCGATGACGCTAGCTTGACCGACTCCAACGAAACTTTATATCCTGTGAGCGATTTTATGAAGATTGAGCCGGAGGAGAAACGTGAATTAACCGAGCTGTGCAATGCCCGATTGAATCATGGAAGGATCTACTCGGATGTCCAGCTTGGTGGTTATCCAGGTGAGGGTTGTTGAAAAATAGTATGCTACTGCTACCATCACTGTTGGAGTGCAGTCCATCGATTGATAAAATGAGGCCGTATTATGACACACGTTTATCGTATTATAGTTCACATGGGTGCTTATGAAAAGAGTTGGCAGAGCAAGCACCCTCGCACCTGGGATCAAATTGATGTGACTTTTTGGCTCCAGGACCTGACCGACAATCATCCTCAGCTTGTTCTGCAACCAGGAGCATTTTCCAACTGTATGGGAGAAGATCTCATCCAGATGACGACTGCAGATCTTTACAGCCATGATAGCCAGTTTTGGCAAATAATACATGAGTCTCTACAGAAGGAGCTGTGTAAATACAGCCCGTATTATCAAAGCGCTTTGACGTTCCCCGAACCCTATCAAGACGCTACAGACTTTGGAGGTACATGAATGTTCTTGAGTGTTAATATATACTTTATACTGACAATGAAACTTACGAAAACTTGTAAATTTGTTTCAGTTCAATCCGAGAACATGACGTCGATGGAGAAGTTGATGCATATGTATGAGCTGAGTGGCTCGGACACTTTGGCCTCCCTTCAGCTTCCACCAATCGCTTCTCTTCAGAGGCGTGGACCACCTCATGCAGAGCATGTTACAGTGAAAGAGGAGACCAGAACACATTTGGAGACTCCGCCTCCTTCTCCAACCTGCTCAGATGCTTCGACTTCATCCCAAAAATCATGTGGCAAGAAGAGTAAGTAGACGCTGATATATGATTGTCATTTGAGATAATTTGAGCCTTTATGAAATTCGTTTCTTTCTCTACGCAGATGGACGCACTAAAGGCAAGCTCTGGGAGTTCATCAGAGATCTGCTGTTGAACTCGGAGACGAACCCATCGATAATCAAATGGGAGGACCGCAGTAAAGGCGTATTCCGCATTGTCAAATCTGACAAGGTGGCAGGTCTCTGGGGCAAAAGGAAGGGAAATTCAACAATGACGTATGAGAAGATGTCTCGCGCTATGAGGTGAGCTCGCTGGCTCACCGCTCTGCTGTGTGTAGCTACTGTAGTAGTGTGTTACGGTAACTAAGTCTAAGCTGCATGCTGAAAGCTATGAGAACTCCTGCTACTCATATACTACTGACGATTGGATGATGGGTTGTGTTCTGCTGGTTAGGTACACTCGATCCATGGGATATCTTGCTGATCTCCCGCGGAATAATAAGTATCCAAGGAAGCTGACATTCATGCTCGGCCCCAACGCATTTGGTTGGAAGAGTGATTAGGTTAGCTTCATATAACTACTTACTTGGCTAGCTCCCTTTCTTCCTAACTTCTGAGTGTCATCTATGCTTGGCTAACTGCTCATAACTAGAAGGCTATTGCTTGCTGTGAATAACCATCAGATTCCAACACCAAGGCTCTTTCCTGGATTGCAGTACTATATGGACTACAGCGGTAGCAGCACTGACCAAACACTCTTGTTTCAGGTATTACTACAAGAAGCGCATACTGGAGCGCATTGATGGCAGAAGGCTAGTTTACAAGTTTGGGTGTACCTCTAGAGGCTGGCAAATCTAGCAGCCGGAGTGGCTATCTACCACTGACCAATTCCCTATGTTATAGGGCTATCACGTATCTACAAGTTTGGGTGTACCTCTAGAGGCTGGCAAATCTAACAGCCTGAGTGGCTATCTACCACTGACCAATTCCCTATGTTATAGGGCTATCACGTATCTCCCTTGGAGAAGCATATTTAGTCAGTATCTTATACCAAAATATTATATTTTGTATGATCCCCTTATAAGTTGGTGTGTCAAATTTTGGTTGTTTTTTTTTATTGATTTAGTACTTTGCTAGTAATAAAAGTTGCAATGAGCAGTACTGGTCTCAGGCAGTCTCTATCTCACCACTCAAATCTATCGATGATCGTCTGCTGGCTGATGAGGTCGATCTGAGTCTTCTTGCGCAGGTAGAATATAGGACACGCTCGACTGTAGCAGAATATTGGATACAGAACGGAGTGCGAGAGGAGGTTATAGGACACCACACTGAGACATTGTTACCTGGTACATAGCACCTCCTCATGAAGGCTTCCAGAGCACCTCTGACACTGTGTCCAGAGACGAGAGAATCGCTCCTCCAGGTGCTGCAGGGCAGCCATCTCCTTCTGATAGATAGCAGACTCCTTGGGCTTGCAGTGAGAGCATACTGCCTCTTGTTCATCTGTGTCATAGCGGTCTAATGAGCTGTACACTGGGCCCAGTGTTATGTTCACTGACAGTGAGTTTACCTTCGGTATCAAGTTTAGCTCGGCAGCCGACACATGTCACTCTCTTCTGGGTGAAAGCGGCCAGCCCTCCGACCTTGGACATGACCACTGTTTTGACTCGCGTGTGTTCTCCATCTGCGAGCAGCTGATATGGTTGTTATCATGCTCAAGCATATATTAACTGTGTCGTTATGCACTCACTCAACAAAACTGACTCTGCCTTTCGTTCACCAAATATTGGTTCGAATATTCTAAGCAGAGGCTTTGATATCTGTTGGTCCAAGTAGTATTTGGTGTCGATGGGAATGTTGTTATCCAGCACGTATATCGGGTCCTAAAAATAGTGGAGGTCAGTCAGTGTCAGACTGGCACATGACATCAGTGATCTCTGATATCGCAGTAGATACAAAACATTGCATCATGCATTGCAATAGTAGGGAGATCGGTGCTGAGGTTTACAGACAAGCTGTCCTGTAGCCTACAGTTGGGCAGGGGAGCCCATTGCCTGCCTGTATACCAGCCTGTGTACTGAGAGAGGATGATCTCTGATAGTATTAGTATTAGTATACAAGCATTGCTCAAGGCCAGTCGCTAGCCAAACCACAACATTCCATTGCTAGCTTACATCACGCTTGCATTAGCGAGGCTATTATGTGGCAGGCAGAAGGGGAATCCCCTAACCAGTGGCGCGCCATCACGATAGATGCTGACAAACCAAATACAATGGCGGACAAAAAACGCTAATACTAAACAAATATGGACAGAGAGTGAGTGCCTGCTACCTCTGATTTCTCGTATGCCGCCGCCCCTTTACCCTTGGCAATGAGGACATAGGGCACTCGGTCCCCCATCTGTGGCGCGCTGCCTGGGTCTCGCTTCTTCATCCTACAAAGAGCGGTGGGTGTAAGATGAGAGATGGAGAGATAGTGGATTGCACCACACGAGTGGTTATTGGGAAGAGAGAGGGGGGGTTATTGGAGGAGGGAGAGGGGAGGGAGCAGTGCTACTAGCCTGTTGGCCAGTTCGACGTGAGCTTGTTTAGCTGAGTACTGGTCGTCAGTACGAGTGAGCTCTTTCGTGATGATCAGCTGTGAGATGTCCACGCGGTTACACAGCAGATCCGAGATCATTTGTTTGGCGAAGTCGGCAGCGGCATCCGGGTCCCTGCAGCAGCACCAAACAGTGTGTCATGCAGGAGCATAGCGAGACAGGCAAGCAGCCAGAGAGATGGAGACAGTGACCTGTTGATGAGGATAAGCTGTAGGCATCTTGTGATCAAGTTGGCCACCAGGGGGCAGTTATCACGTCTCACAGTTTCAATTCCCTTACAATCCATTTTGTCATGCTTCTCAGGTCCCGTAAAGAAGAGACCCGCGTATCGCTTCTTGTTGATGAGGAGGTAGGGAAAATAAACCTACGATACAAGCAGATTGTATCAACATCAACATTGGCACCCGCAGAACTCTAGACAGCGATGACTGATGAGAGCGGAGCTCTGTCACAATCCCGGCTGTCACAATCCAGGGGTCTTCGCCAGCAAGCAGATCATCTGCCTGATAAGGCGAGTCATATCACACAAATCAACTGCCATACATTATCAGCCGGCCAGAGTGACGAAATATGTGGAGCAATGAGACTCCATAACGTAAACAGTGGTGTAAAAATAGCTGCAAGGCTGGGTAACCACTCCCCCTCAAGCTGTGTGTAAACTGACAGGGAGAGTGACAGGGACAGAGGGACTCAAAGGCTTTGGGGGCGACCATGTCCAGCCTGTCACTGACAGCTGTATGGAGAACAGATGTTCCACAGAGATTGTGGCCAGCAGACCTTCTCAAACTCGAGCTTGATGGGCTTGATGAACTTTTCAGATACATATCCGGCAGCCTGTCTCCCCAGCTCCATAGCTTCACCAACTGTGTCAACTCCAAACTTGACCATCACGGAGTCTGTGTCTCCATAGATCACCTGAATAAACAGCATTTGCCTTATCATGGGCGTAGCAGCATAGAACTCAATAGCTTCCAATGGCTGCTCAATCAGCCATATCTGGCAGCCTAAGTGGAATGTCGTAATGAGGGTGACACGTACTTTATACTGGAGATACGGCAGATCTGTAACCTTTCAGCTGTTTGTAGAGTTTGTTTACATCTAATGACTACCAGAGAGGGATGGTCTTCTACGAGTATGTAGATAACTGAGAGCCAGACTGCTACTGACTGCCTCCCATACCCACATGCCTATACAACTCCACTACGCACAGGTATAGGGCTGATATTAGGGCAGGTATAGAGGGTAGCATATTGCTATCAACCCTTCCAGCCACAGGTCAGAGTATAGCTGAACTGCTTCAGGCTGTCCTATTCTGCATCCTGATAGGGTTCATGTGATTTACAGCTGAATGCCCTTAGATTGTATTAGAGAGGGAGGG
>ERZ1740065.794-NODE-794-length-17807-cov-11.849594_pt1 | contig 17807 bp, 19 predicted proteins | sample MGYA00581738_ERZ1740065 | MGnify/ENA primary metagenome ERZ1740065 (study PRJEB43018, sample SAMN04849749) | marine metagenome | isolation source: floating plastic debris | place: Pacific Ocean | collected 2008-09-01 | study: EMG produced TPA metagenomics...
TCCACACAGAGTCACATCCACACAGAGTCACATCCACACTGAGTCACATCCACACAGAGTCACATCCACACTGAGTCACATCCACACTGAGGAAGCATCAGTTGGGGATGCTGCACTGGATGTGGAGAACGTAGAGTGAGATCTACTGACTGTACTCGCGAGATCTCAGCTACACTCGCTGCAGCTGAAATATCCCCTGATGTAAGACCTTGACCTTTGCGTAATCTAGGTCATAACTACTCAGAGAAAAGAAGCCAGATGAAGAGATGGGACTGAATTGTGAGCCGCTGTAAGTGTGTAGTGTAAGTAACAGCAAACTTACTTCTGCTGAGTTGATGTGAGGATAACAAGACTGTACTTGAGGAACATTTCCGGACTCTTCTTTATCAAGTTGGACACACTCTGTATATATGAAGGCAATGGATGTTAGCAGGAGTGCAGAGAGATGATAGGAACGAACAGATTGGTCAGTTCTTACTTCGTCTAGGAACTGAGCGTCCACATCTTCATTCAACTCTTTCAGGTACTGACACGCCACCTGACCTCTCTTCTGCATAGCGATTGAGGAAATTTGAATTAAGTTATGTAAAAATCGAGAGATCTTTTTAATAAAGGTCAAGGTCGGGTTTATTTACCTGGTTAACTGAATCAGAGTGTAAAAAGAAGCTGAAATAAAAGAGATCATCTACAGATGGACTAGATGAGTTGAAACTTTACCAAATCTAGCCAAAACTACTTACTTGGTCCCCAAGTCTTGTTCTGTGACGATGCAATCATCTATGATAGTGAATGATCCTATACCAGGCAGGATAAGATTTTTCAATATCTCACAGCCAGTGGCAGTTGCATGAATCAAGCAAACTTCACTACTTTCTAGGATAGTCTGGCCATGATCTCCCCAAAGCCTGGAAATTCACAGTACAATGTTGGGAGCAGTTCGTAATTGAATAATCGAACCATAATCTAATTGATGCTAGAGTAGGCTCGAACCAATATACAATACTGCTCACCTCAGCTGCCTGTCATACTTTTGAGCTTTCTCAGATGGTAACTCCATTTTGTACCTGGAACAGCGGCCTCGGTGCTTTATCTTCCGATGGAGCTGCACAGATCAAATGGATGATTAAACTATAAGAGCACAGAAACTTCACTTGATCGCATATATTATTGGTTTCAACTCTTTTTCAGATATTTCTGCTATTATCTGCTTTTTCTGACAGTTATTCAGAAAAACAACTGCTGGGCTCGGTGGTTTAACCCCGCCTATTATTGCAATTGCTCCGCCCCAAATATTGTTCAGCCAATTAGCTTCCAAGCCTCCTTGCACTAACCAATGGTTTCCTCCATGATGATTTGACTCCGCCTTCAAAATAAAGATGACTGATGAGGAGAAAAATAAAGCACTTTCGATGAGCTTTGAACTTGTGGTACCTGCTTATAGTTCAATACCAACGCTGCTGCTACTACTACCTCTATAATGGTAAAGTCTTTAGTTCAGATCTACCTACGCAAGCAGATAATTGAACAATTGAACATAACATCTCTCCATGCAAGTATAGTTTCTCTATGCCACCACTTTTGTGCTCGTGCTCACCGAAGTATTGTTGTCTGCAATACTCATGATCCTACCCTAGCTGCGGAATTGCACATGATATTAGCTCAGCTCTCTGCTAACAGATGTACCATGCCTTAGTAATGCCTCTCTCTTTGCCCTGATGAATGTGCCCTACAACCAAGGTGCTGCAGCGCTGTGCGGTGCAGCATACTTTCTAAAGCACATGTTGCTATAGCAGTTCACAATCTACGCTGATGTACTATGAATTCAAGTACTACATGAAGTTGCTTACCTTATCTCTCTATGACCAGTATCTTGAAGTGCCTCCATCTCATGCTCCAATATCAGTGTGGGTAACACCTGTTATTGAGTCTCTTTAGTACTCATGACTACTTGTGTGTGCTTGGTTAGGCTGAGTGAGCGTACCCAGTCTGTAGTTGGCTAACGCCAGCTTTTCACTGCAGAAGAAATGACTTCATCTGCCGGCATGATCGTAGCAGGCCTGGCGCTGCTCTTGGTAGGCTCTGGACACAGCCTCCTACAGCCCAGGGAGTCCGAGAGCCGTGAGATCAAAGATCTCTCTGGTATGTGGGACTTTATGGCAGACATGTCCCCAAATCGTAGCGTAGGATTTGATGATCGATGGTATTCCCGTCCACTAAAGAAGGTAAGAAACTAGAGTTCTTGTTTTCCCTTTTGTGATACTATATTCATAACTTGGTGACATCATTTCCGCAGTGTGGTGATGTCATCCCGATGCCTGTACCCTCCAGCTACAATGACATCACAACTGACAGTAGACTGAGAGACTTTGTCGGCTGGGTTTGGTACGAAACTAAGTTTTTTGTGAGCAGTCATTGGCTCTCTAGCAGACGTATTGTGCTCAGGTTTGGAAGTGCTCATTACAACGCCATCGTGGTAAGTTGACAGTATGCCCATTTCTCAGTGGCAGACATTGAGCCTTCTCTCCAATAGCCTCAAACTGTCAACAGTCACCCGTGTCATTGACGGATTACGCTCATGATTGCAGTCTATTCTATTTTACTGCAGTGGCTGAACTCGCAGGAAATTATGAGCCACAGCGGCGGCCATCTTCCTTTTGAAGCTCCAGTCAACAAATATTTGAGGAGCGGCTCATTGAATCGACTGACAGTTGCAGTAAACAATACTCTAACACCGTACACACTACCCCCTGGTACCATAGAGTATAAGAACGATCCCAACAGGTTTGCATCGCCTCGATCCTCGTCAGATTTATTCCTGTGGTATGAGATGTGATTCGTTGCTTTCCATTCTGACCAGATATCCGCCCGGGTACTTCGTACAAAATCTTCAGATGGATTTCTTTAACTATGCCGGCATACACAGGCCAGTGCTGCTGTACACAACGCCAACCATGTTTATACGGGATGTCGTCATTCACTCAACATTTGTTGGCAATGAAGATGAAGGTGAAGGTTGGTATTTTGCCATGAAGTGAGTATTCATACTTCGGTTTGACACGAATTTGGGTCAATGTTGGACAGCTCGCGTCTGATGAGGGTCAGAAGATATAGTCATTCAGCTGATTGGTTTCCAAGACAGCCGTGTGCGATGCTTTTCTTGGCGGGTCAGTCTCCAAAGCTGGAGGTGTGACTGCACCATTACTGGCCCTTACTGGTCAGAGTCTCTTGCTACTTACCTGTACTTGTCAGAGCCCATGACTGCTCACAGAGTCAATCTGTTTACAACTGTGCCTGTGAAGCTCCAACCAGCATAAACCAGCCTTTGCCTTCGCGATTTGAAGTCATAGTGTTTTGCAGGGATGGTGAAGTACAATGTGACAGCAGACACTGATGACTCACACAAGAGCAGCGTGGCAGTACGCGTCACTGTACTCGATGCTGATGAACAGGCTGTCAACTCAACCAAAGGCCTGTCTGGTGTGATCAACATCCCCAAAGTGCAGCTCTGGTGGCCGCATTCAATGAAAAACACCAGCTATTCTTACTTGTATACGTTGCAGGTTAAGGCAATGAGAACCCCACCGCTGTCGGCAGCCGCTGCCGTTTGTCTCTGAATTGGCTGTTTACACTGCAGATTGAGCTGGTGTCAATGGATGGGTCAGTCATTGACGTCTACAGGGAACCGTTTGGTGTCCGAACAGTCAAGATAACCGAAAAGCAGCTGTTCATCAATGACAGGCCATTTTATTGCCATGGTGTTGCCAAACACGAAGACGCAGACGTGAGCATTAAGCTAACACTACTCTTGTGTCTGTTTCACTCATATATCGATCAACTGTTACTGGAGCAGCAGGCCGTTCTTCCTATTTATTTATTACATAAGGGAGTTGTCTACTCTTATATTAATTCATTATTCTAGATCCGAGGTAAAGGTGTTGATTTGCCACTAATAGCCCGAGATTTTAACCTGCTGAGATGGCTTGGGGCGAACTGTTTTCGTACGTCCCATTACCCATACGCTGAGGAGATAATGGACGAGGCTGACCGGCAGGGCGTGGTCGTCATAGACGAGTGCCCAGGAGTAGGCATCAAGTGAGTTATGTTACTGGGCAACCATAAGGATAAATACTTCTGTTAGCAGACTATGCTTGCAGGTACCACTGCTAGCATCTGCTTATGGTGGAGATGCACCTTCCTATTAGCCCTGTAGAACAAATTTCCAAGTAAAACAAATTTGGTCAAGAAGAGTGTGGAACGTTTATGAATGCGCAGGCGTATAATGAGGGGATGGAGGGAGGGAGGGAGGGATGGAGATTCAATGTTCAGCCATGACTCCTCGTATTATATTTTGATACAGGGCTAATAACTATGGAAACGTGTCACTCGAGCATCACAAGAACGTGATGAGGGAGCTGGTGGGACGAGACAAGAATCGTCCATCTGTAATAATGTGGTCCGTAGCAAACGAGCCCCTGTCTTCTTCATCAAAGGCTGACTTCTACTTTGGGTAAGACACCATTACTAATACTGCTGCTACTACTACTACTACTACCATTACTGTAACTACTGTCTTATCTAAAACACGTGGATAACATAACATTAGGTTCAATAATTCAGACAGGTAATCAACGTCACACGGTCGGCAGACATGACACGTCCCGTCACTTTTGTCATTGGCCCCACTGACTATGAGACGGATAAAGCTGCCCAGCACACTGATGTGTTATGTATTAACCGCTACTATGGATGGTACTCCGATATCGGCCATATTGAGGTCATTGACCTTCAGCTGAAATATGACCTTATCAACTGGCACAAGAAGTTCAACAAACCAGTGATCATGACGGAGTATGGAGCCGACACAGTGGCTGGACTGCATGTAGTGAGTTAATGTCCATAAAAGTCACTACCAAGCTACATGTAGTATCAAATCGTATAACGAGATGACAACTCCAAAACCTCACGTCTTTCATTAACGCCTTGTCTCTTGCAGCTACCATCATCAGCATTCACAGAAGAATATCAAGTTGAATTTTTAAAGGCGTATCATCGTGCCTTCGATGAGTTGAAGAAAGATTTTTTAGTCGGAGAGATGGTGTGGAACTTCGCTGATTTTATGACTGTGCAAGGTGAGACAACTCCGACCAAGTGGACCAAATAATTACATGTTCGTTAGTGGTACAGATATGGTTAACGGTTTTTACTATAATTCACAGGTACTACTAGAGTTTTGGGAAATCGCAAGGGTCTATTCACAAGGCAGAGGCAACCCAAAGCATCGGCTTTCGTCATAAAAGATCGCTATCACTCACTTACATCAAATGGCTTCTGATTATTTTGTCTCTACAGTACACCATCTTTCTCGTATGATTTTCATGTAATATAACATTGTCAGTCTAGTCCAGTTAAAAAGCTGTACTACTTATTCTCTTATCCGATATGTCTTCTGCATCCGGTTTAGTGTCTTCTGCATCCGGTTTAGTGTCTGCTGCATCGGGTTTAGTGTCTGCTGCGTTCGGTTTAGTGTCTGCTGTATACCCTTTAGTGTCTACGTCTACAGAATACTGTTTATTGTCTGTTGAACCGTTTAGTTTACTCTCTTCCGATAAATGCGGGCCTTCCAGCGTGACGTACGTATTCCTGCTGACGTACTGTCTGCAGTGCTGCGTGTGACTGTCATTCAGATAGTAGTTCGTTGACAGTTCCTGCGTGACGTTACGCATGTACAAACTGTCCGATTCGAGAGCCAGAAGGTCAGTCATCTTATCCTTGACATCGGCGAACGATGGTCGGCATTCGTCGTTGGCAAACCAACATCTCTGCATCAGGTCGTATCTACCACAGGAAACAGCTGATAGCGACTAGTTACAGGTTAGATGACGAGGTGCTTGAGTAACTAACATTGGATCGGGACAGTACTGCGGCTGTGACATCCTCTCTCCTCGTTTGAGGTAAGTCTTCACCTCGCCATTAGCAATGTCTGGATATGGAGTCTCTCCTCGAGTCATAAACTCCCACAGCACCACACCAAAGGACCACTGAAACACCACACGTCTGTTACCATGGCACCTGCTCATCGATGTCAGTGGGTCTGTTACTATGACTACAGCTCACAGACGTCTTACCACATCGGATTTAGATGAGAACTTCCCCTCCACCAGACATTCCAACGCCAACCATTTTACTGGCAGAGGCTGCGCGTCAGATTTCGCCATGTAGAATTCATCGGAGCTCGTCAAAATCTTGGCCATGCCAAAGTCGGCTACCTTCACGATGAAGCGACTGTCGACCCTATGTTGTGACACAGATACTTTGATCTTGTTGATTGTAGGTATAACAGTAAGCATCTAATTAAACGACTACAACAAAAACTCATTGAAAAGCTTGTTCCCTTTATTTGGAATCCTGGACAGAGGAGCCTGGTCTCCAATATTTACTTAGAATTCCAAATCAAAGGAACAACACCCTTACGGCCCCGTTGCTTGAAATTTTTGAGGTACTCGACCTGAATGCTGGGTGTAGCATTGATATTATATTATTGGTGATACTTACACGTATTAATATATCAATATTATTATTATTATTATTATTATTATTATTATTATATCATATTTATATACATATATAATATTAATATCGATAATCTACGTGATAAGATGGGCTCAGTTTGACCAGTAGACAGCGTAAGATACTATTGAGGTCGATAAGAATTATGGTTCACAGGAAGCTATGACCTACAATCAGTTCTACTGTACGATAGGCACTGATACATGAGAGAAGATACCCACATGCAGTTCCTCGCTGCCAGATCTGCGTGTACGACTTTCTTCTCTTCAAGATACGCCATTCCCACGGCCACTTGGAATCCAAAGAAGACCAGATCGCCCACCGTGAGCATCTGTAGAGGAGTCAAGAGCGTTGAAGTTTGCCAAGGTCATTGTAAGGTCATGTTGTAATCACTACAGCAACTGTTAAAGCTACCTGGTCGGGTGAGGACAGGAACTTTCTCATATCTCCGTAGTCCATGAGTGGCAGCACCATGAACGGGCGGTTCTGGTCTACGACTATACCGAGAACAGTGAGCAGGTTTGGGTGCTCCAGGCCCTGTAACTTCAGTGACTCCTGTAGAAACTCCTCCACATCCTTAACGGTGTAGGTATCAACTGAAACAGCCCAGCGTAGTATGTGTACGTATTATATAGGTAGGAAATACAGATACTTCTAAAAAATATTTTGACAGTTGGGAGTTGTCCTCTCAATGTGTACTTGGACCATATGTAATTCTTTGATCGTAATTATGATTACATGACTTTTTCTCACTACGATCTGAATGTTTGGTGCTGAATTAGTTGGTTAAGTACGCTAAACTCTTGACTGCACACTACTTTCTACCAAGAGAGCAGCTAATATCAACTCGACATCAGGCAGTGTATCCGCGGACACGCACAATGAAACGCATGCTAGGGAAATAATCACAACTATAGAACTTTTACCTCCAAAACTCTTGACAGCAACAGAGCAGTACACAGCTGCCTGCTTGTTGTAGAGAGTTCCTTTGTATACTACTCCAAAATGGCCTTGACCTATGCGACTTCCTCTCTCCAGCAGCTCATTGGATATGAGGAAAGGCATTATTTTGCCTTTCAATTTCCTGTCAATTCTGCTGAGTACGTTGTGGCGACCTAACCACAACGAGTATGCATTCAATAATTATTACTTTCCCAAGAACTAAAGTGAAAGTGAAAGTTACTGCAATCTATTACCTGCAAAGCAGCGACGTCGGTATATGAATACCAGGATAATGATAGATGCTGGGAGTACGAGTGCACTGAGAACAGATAGCAGTATGACCCACCATCTGACGCTGGCGTTATCAGAGTAGAGAACCTTCCCTACGCGGATACCTCTGCGCGGACCATAGCTTACCTGCAACCAGAACCCAGAAATCGCCTGTCATGTCTGCTACAGCTGATTACATCATTCTCAATATCAGATACAAAATGCATACATCTAGTGGCACAGCCTTGAGTTGGGGGTCGATGTCGTACTCGGGCTGCTGCTCGGGCGGCCGACAGATGAGATAGTTGTAACCGACGTCAGTGATGTCACAGCTCACTTGTCCAATCATTGCGGTGTAGTCGTCAATACTGAGGCCGGAGTTGAGCCGCGTTCCCTAACAGAAGTAATAGTCAGGCTAAAATAGGGCTGCTTGGGCAGGATTGCATGCGCGGAGTTATCCTACCTTTATCTCTATCGTCGACATTGCAGAAGGATTGTGTGGGAAGGGATCGCTTTTAAACAACTGGATGACGGGATTTTTGGCCACAAGCAGCTTTGTGGGTTTGATAACGAACTGCGCTGCGGTAGAATTGAGTAGCGTACTACCCCTGTCCATGAGGCCGAGGTAGAACGACCGCCATTTTGAATTGTAATAGTCAGATGCTTTGGCCGACTGCGGAGAGTGTGTCCTAATATCTCTCAGCGGTATCAGTGGCGTGAAGCATAGTATCATCTCAGCATCAACGAGCTCACACGGCTGTAACAAACCAACACTGAGTTATATTCATTCGCAGAAATCTAGTCCTATACAACAATTCTGATTCACTCATCCATTCTTTTAGATTGAGAACAATCACAGAGTCACAGCCAAACCACAGACCAATCAAAATGGATGTTGCGATTAGATGGTTGGCATCGCTGTGTACTGGTGCACTTACCTTAGTCAAATCTGAGTAGAAGTAAGTCCTGTTAATCGCGGAGTCATGTTCCACGATGACTAACGTTGGATCAATCACTGAGTTCATATGATTTCCGATAAGCTTGACTTTAATCCCACCACTAGATGCAAGACAAGAGATTACTGGTGAGAAATACATGCATAGTCTGATGTTGCATACTTACAATGAGAAATATACAGCTAGCCTTGTAGACCTACCACAAAAATAATATAGCGAGTATCTTATTTATGAAAAGAAATATACAATGCGTGATTGTATTTCAGTCAACATGCAATTCAACGCAGACAGAAAACTTTGTCCGTTAAGGAGTTTTTCCTTTGAGTTCTTTGGAATTAGCCATACCAAGTTTTAATGGTGAGAACTAGTCAGAAGATAGAGGCTATCTGTTACTGTGTGGAATGAAGATTGTGTCTATAACATGAATGAGGATTGAATACACGATAGAAACATCTGGTTACTTTCTATAGATCAAATCGAAAACATGATGGTGTGTCCAATCCATCGAGCAATGACATCTTGAGATTTAGTAGAGCTGTCAGCTGACAAGTAACATCTAGCTACAGACATCCTTGTGTGAATGGATGGAAATGTTGATGCTAGCAGGTAGATATATGGGTAGACATGTTGACGTACTCTTTGATAGTCTTGGGAGGATTGGGAGAGAGTCTAAGGAGCTCAGGGTCGGACATGTAGGTGAACACAACGTCTTCAGAGTGAACTAACTGGCATACAATGGATCTGTTGCTCGATGAGGGAACCTCCTGAATGAGGGACAACTGATACGCGCCGACGTCGCCACTCGGCAGCACTGAGCAGGTGAGTCGAGTGCCATTGCTAGAAGAATTCAAATACGGAGTTAGATTATCTCAGACACAATTTCTGCCAGTCACATAGTGACACACTACATACTAGTTCAAGCTATTGTGTTATATTATATCGAATCTGTCACATGTCATGTCACAGGGTGTCTACCTGGTCACGCTATGGATCAGACAAGAAGAGCTGGCCCCATTCTCTCCGTCTCTGGTCACCTTATCTAGCCTCACCGAGTCTACCAGATTCAGGTATTGACCTTCAAAGCTGATGGTAGTTCGGGCACTCTTTGGCCCGTGTAGTTTTCTTGGCTGCGTAGCAGTGATTTTAGGCTGAAGCTGAGGAAGAGGCAGATAGATAATAACAACTACATTTCTTAACAAAAAGTTCATCTTACCAACCAGATTGAATCCAGTGTTGGCATATATCCCTCCGGCATTGAAAGCGTAGCTCTCTCCGTCACCCAACCCATAGACTAGACACATGAAACCACGGCCATCAACATGGTGGATCCTGACTCTATGATTGGTCAGCGTAAACATGCCCACTACCTGTAAATAGGCATCACTGCCATCACTAAGTGCACACTGAATGTTTGCAGTCATAGCCACGTAGTTTTGTGTCCATTGCATCTACCAATGCCTACACCGAGTGGCAAACTTCTTATACAACTGATCATATTTTCAGCGCCATATATTTGTCAAGTTTCCATGCAGGATTTTGCTGAGTATCTCGCTGACGCTAATTTTTGGTCTCCATTGAACAAGCGTGCAATATTGTGCGTAATCTAGCTGCATAAGCTGGCATAGATAAAGCCTTACAATTGATTGGCCATATTTTTTCTGGTTGAATTCCCACAATATTCTTCACATGACAAGATAAAAAGTGTCTTTTTATGAGCATACACGAGCATTAGATTGTTTCACAGCTGCATGGAAACTCAGTAATTGGCTGGTAATGGCAGGATTAGACTGATTGATAGAAGACTATCAGATAATACCGACCATAGTGCAATCAGGAGTTTGTGTGTAATTTCGCTCACAGCATTGCTACTTAGGCTAAAACCAAAAAACCTGAGCAGTAAAAGTTGACCATCTGTAAGATGCTACACACAGAATACGAATTGTATGGACAGATATTGCTCTCCAATCGCAGGATGGGAATACTGTCAGAGGTATGAGTAGGCCACAGTTCTTACCATAGGAACTCTGCCAGATACGGGTTTCCATGTAACATTCCTCAGCGGACGCCCATCAATTCTCAGGCTAGACTGGTGACCAGCCTCTATTGAGAGCAGGAGTGAACTGTTGTACAGCTGGTCAGACCCGTCAAACGGTGTGGAGAAGGTATAGGCGGAGTCAAAGTTAGCAAACGACGGTACGACCACCATGCTGGGATCGCCGGCTACCGTATCTGAGGATACAGGGCTAGGGATGTACTGCATCACTTGTACAGGGCAGTCCGAGTTCAGCTGCAGACACTCAGAGAACGAGCTGTGCAAAATTTTACCTGCAAAAAACAACTAATAGGTGTGACATCGCCAAGGAAGATAAGGCTTAGTATGTCGGCAAACTGCTCACACCTGCAACGAGGGTTAGTTCTGTACCATTGCTCATGTGCAGCGTGCATCCATCGAGCAAAGCGCTAACTGAGAAGTAGTTCTGCCTCTGACCAAAGGCGGCCATGATGATGAGCACATGGTCGCGGCCCCAGGAGGCTGTTGGCGCTAGCTGTTCGACTATATGATCATGACGCGGCTGGTTGTTCGGCATAGATGCACGCAAGTTCCCAGCAAACACCGCAATAGGCTTGTCACTGGTGATTTTAGTTCCAGAAAGGTCGTAGTGTACCGAGCTATTCCAGAACTCTGCTATGCCTGGGTATAAAATCACGTTGAAACTGTGTATCATGTTAGACATAAAATATTGCCGTCAACTAATAAAATTACCACTGTTGGTCTGAAACTGGACTGTCTCATATTCCTGTAATGTCAGTTCGATGACATCATTCACCGCGTACATTCTCCCGTCCCATTTTATCACATCAGATTGCGCCTCGTCTTCAGATGACTGCAACTCAATTCTCACAGACGCCTGGCTGCCGAGCGCCGTCACGGAGAACTGTTGCCAATACGTGGGTTTGCTCACCAGGAAATATTCAGTGCCTAAATACAGCATATTGCATCACACAGACAATCTTGAACAAGCAGCTTAGCAGAATTCCTGATCATATTACTTGACTCAGCTGATTTGGGCGAGAGCGAGGGAGATAACTCACCGAGAACAGCAGATGGTAGACTCAAATATCCGGTACTGGAATATGGTTTCCTGGTTAACGTGTGAACTGAAACGGGAGTAGAAGACTCCACACGGATGGCTTTGTTACTCCTCCCCGTGCCCTGGTTCATGAATTCATTCGGGATTTTAATGGGGAGACTCTGAATGAACATGAGAACATTCACTTTGACAGAGCATACAAGAGATCACCTACAGGATGTAGAGTTTGTTTGGGCTATTTTACCTGGCCAGGTATTAATGGTAGACGATCTATATAACCTGTACCATCGGCTGGAGAGTAGAGCATGACATTCGTCATCTCTTCGCTGGTCGATGATATGAATATCTCTAAATCTTGATTGTCTTCATCACCGTTCTCCATGAACACCAGTACAAACGACATACCCTGACTTCTACTGGTGACTAACCATAAACAGGAAGCCAGTGCAGTCAGCAGAGGTTGATAACCAACAACACAAAATTACTAACTCACCATTGAGGTCTGACGTGCAGGTGCAAACTAAATCTTCACAGCTCATGCTGCTGCAGGGGCAAACGTCGCCGTCGAGCCTGGTCGTCCGATGAGGTTTGAATAATACGAGTAGTAGCAGGAATGCAGCGAGAGAGATCACAGCCATTTTGCCTCATTGATGTAGCAGTCTGTCTGACATACGACTGCTCACTGTAAAACTGTTTCAAGCTCACTAAGTACTCTGATCGTCCAAAAGGATCTGTGAGCTACAGACTATTCCAAGAACCATAAGTGGATATTCTCTATTAATCCAGTGGTAAGCCTGCATCAAGATTAAGACAGTCCAATCAACTACGTAGTTCACTCTTCAAATGTCCATCGCTCCATTTAACAACTTACTCTGGACCTCAATGCACACCTGGGTTCTACCATAGCCTTGTATCAAGAGGAAGGCTAAGCAGGTACTGCCCCTGCTGGTGACGCATGCTAGTCCATAGAAAAGTCGACCGAGAAGAACACCAGTCTATAATCATCAAGTAAATGCGACTGAGACCACACAAAAACAAACGACTTCGATGATGCGGCACCACACACCCTATTGAGAGTTTTCCTCCCACGCATTACCTCCAGCTCAGGTGGTCACATGGTAAGCAATGCCATAACACGAAGTGCTTGTCAATTTAACTTGACTTCATCATCCCAGGGCCCATACAACTGACTCGACACACAACTGAGAGCAGACCATTAATGACAACAAGTAAATTCCACGCCTATAACAGTAGGTCTGTTTAGCCATTAAAAGTACCCAGCTTTGTCAAACGACCATGTAGACAATGAGATGAAGGGAGACACCACCCAAAAGCTTTGTTCAGGTGCTTCCCCTTATGGAACCAAGGTGGTATTTACAGCCACTTAACATGACTCCCCATAATCATAGGATTCAGGTGTCTTACAGCAGGAAGCTTGCCTGATTACAATGGAGGGCCAACCACTAGAATCATCTCCCGTCATCGCAGATCAATGTAGCTTACCACCACCCCCTCCCCGGGAAGCAGGTGGGATTTGGAGGCAATGAATGAGGATGAATTGATGTCTTGCATGCATCAAACCGTGATCAGATTTGGACCCCTATCAATCAATCACATGATTTTCGTAGAACACACTTATGTCAGTGATATTATCATCTGCTTGCATTCACTGGGTTGATGATTCTAGGGGCCTGCAACGTGCATTGTTGCCGAGGCATATATAGCCGCATGACCTGGCTCTCGCCAAGGTTTATAACGCTCTCATTACAACCTCAGCATCTAGCACCGGCACCTCCACCATCAATGACCACTGGCAGCTTCCAATGGAGAGGCTCAGTTTGGATTCATTGAGTGTTTGAGTGTGGAAAGGTGAACTGTGGGCTAGATGTGTATTCGTCTCAGGGACTTTATTCCGTCTTCAATTGAGTACACATCACCATTAGACCATTTTCCTCAGCAGAGGGTTGATCATGTTAGCTCGGCAGCCAAAATCACCGCCATCGACAAAGTGAATGGTCTTCTTCCTCCATCCACCGTTGGGTGTGTTCAACTTGAAATGCCAGAGGAACTTATTGGCCTGCTTGAAGTGAGGTCCACATGTGTACAGCTCATGTATCAGATCCTCCATACAGATGATGTCGTATTTACCTGCAACAAGGACACACAACTTGGTCAACAAGAGTAAGTATACCGATACATTTACAGCTCAAACATTACTCATGCAGCTTTTGGTGAAGCATTGGTTCTACAATCCACTACCTTAATTTTCGTCCTGACAAACACGCAGAGTTACTTGACGCGTATGGTGTAAGGTTTATGATACAGGTTAAGGTTTTAATTGCATTTTACTCACCAAGCTTCTTAGCAATGATATCATTGAAGTAGAGGGCGATTCTTTTCTTGTTGACGCGGCCATAGCCTCTCTTGTATAGAAGCTCCTTCACTGATTTCAGGTTGGGATAACCCCAGGTAATATAGGGCTCAGCGAGACGAAGCATGTTGATGGTGGCCTTGTTCAACTTGACAAAAGTGGCATTGTTAATTTGCCGGAGTCGGAGGAGCTGCAGGACCTTCCTAGGTTTGGGCGGTACTCCGTTGATACTAAAATACAGACAAATGGAATTAGATGCCATGCAATGATATAATTAATTTTAGAATTCAAGTTTTCAACATACCCTCTGATACGAATGACCAGCGCAACTTTGGGTTCAGCAGGGACAAAGAAGTTTCCTTCTCTGCGGGCATCCCTCTTGTTTTTGATCACCTCTCTCTCGGCGCTCTTGTACTCCTTAGCATATTGCTCTGCTCTCTTGAAGATCCTCTGTCTGACCACCAATCTAGCCTGTCAACATGAGCGGAACAGTATTAATTTCAAAAATTGCATTAATTGTAGTGCTAGGTGTCATTGAGTCTTCGTGACTGCGAAGCATGCAACTATGCAATCTTGGTAATCACTCAATTGTGATCTCGCATCGTCAATGAAACACTCAGGTTGATAGCGTCTAAGCATTTGGTAAGAGATGCTGCATCAGATAACATCCAATGCTATCATCCGGCCACCAACCTTTCTGCGTCTCAGAGAGTTCTCATCAGCTTTAGCTTTGGCTTCTTGAGCCTGTTTCCTCTTCTTCAGGACGGACTCGGGAACTTTTGGCGTTTTGCTACAAATTCACATGACACAGATATAAGCACAACGTCAACTAAGACTGAGTTGGAAGAACTTGGCATATGAGAATAAATGTATAAGCTAAAAGTTAAGATGGGGTCAAATATAGATTTTGTGAATGGATTTTTCTGAGAATTCTTGAACACTCACGTCTCCATCGCCACTCTCTCACGGAAAAGAACGATAACGCGCGCCGCGAGATAAAATTCGCGATGGAAAAGCAAGAGAGGACAACTCACATCGCTTGACGGCGGAATCCGAATGGTAGTTGTTGTTTATATTGTTTTATTGAGGTAGTGAATGCTGCGATCATGGAACTATATACTATATACTATATTAGTATATAGTTCCATGGCTGCGATACAATGGTTGCTTTTGTACATCCTGATCATGCGTGGTACATTCGCATATCAGAGAAGAGCAATCTATGCTACAGTAATGGCATGGATATGTGTGTGAGTTACTCGTATACATTTTGCTGCTTTATATGAATGACGTTGTCACACAACACAAACGTGTACATCATTACATCATTGTTATTTCATCTTCACAGTATGGTACCCATGCGATGGTATATGCAACGTCAGTGGAAATTGTTGTGCAGTGTAAGCTGCCGTGGTGTAATGGTTAGCATGCCTGTCTTGCAAGCGGGAGACTCGCGGTTCGAATCCCGGTGGCAGCAGAATTTTACAGAATTGAGAAAAGAAACCACGTTCGAAGCAAAGTGGATGACGAATGGACCCTAAGCTAACATACAAACATGGAGCTGTGAGTAAGTAGCTTTGTGTGAATGTGAAGTGAATATTTCTTCTTGTTCTTTGCTTGTTGGCAGTCTCAAAACTTGCCTGTCCTGTACCGGTACCGGTATTGGTATGGTGCGCTGTTGCATCTATTTCCACTATATGCCGTGTATTGTTGCCGTGTATTGGGTTGCATTGCATGCTCTTTCGGTGACATATCTTTGCGGTCATGTTTTGTTTAGGGTGAGTGAGGTCCAACCCAGTCAGAGGTCATACATCCCTCCCCCACGTGGTTGCCATCTATGAATTCATCCACCTTGTTGAAATGTCACCCTATATTGTACAAATTGATATCAGTTCCAAGCAATTGTCTGTCAATGCATGACTACGATATAGTGTGGACACGCTGGTGTACAGTTTTGATATTGTGGTTATAACCTATTAGCTAGCTAGTGAGGGAAATACTTTCATTGTATGTTACGACAACATGCTGTTTCCACAACTCGAGGGCAATGAACTAGTGCAGTGCACATCCTGTGGGCAAAAATGACGGTCGATAAGCATACTAGAAGTCAGGATAAATTCTGAAATTGATTTAGACCAAAGAAATTTTACTACTAACTGGGATTAATCTACTTGGGCTGCTGCTACACACAATATATCATGTTCTAGCAATGCTACGGGAGCCATCCGAGGTATTACGTCTTTTTACATGGGATTTATGTATTACTCTCATGTCCGGGAGACCAGGAGGGATGGTGATCCATGGTGATTTCAAAGGCACCATATACTATACTATCACTACATGCTGTACTGTTGCAGTGATAGTTCTACCATCTCTGAATGCAAAACTCTGTGCTAATTGGTACATGCTTCCTTTGCTAATAGACTCACAGCTGAGTAATGGGAAAACCCTTCACTGAAGAGTGGGAAAACCATATGCAGGCTCAGCCATAGGGTGTAAAGTGAGGGAGTAAGAATGTTCTGCGTGCTTATGCGAGCTTAGGATGCTGCCTAGTGCAGTGATGAGCTATTTTCAAAATCACCTGATCCACTCACTTGGTCATATGACACACCGCCTAGGTGAGACTGTATACCTGTATACAGGCATGTACTTCAATAAAAAGTGATGGGATTACGGTTGGAATGATTTATTGAGTTTGTTTGAAATCTGGAACGAATGGTTGGTTCCCCTGTAATTCATGGTTGTGTGTCATGTCTTTGCTACACTGGGAGAACAAACTTGGCAAGAAAATATGTTAGTGTTTACCAGTGCGTGAAGTGAGTTGCAGCAGACACACGATTAGCGGCAGACACGCGACTATCGGCAGACGTGTGACTAGCAGTGAATGTTGTCTCACCCAAGACAGACATGGTTTCTTATTGCTGTATCACTGTTCTGTTCTTGGTCAGTGTACTCGTCAGTGGCAAGGCTAGCGGCCAGATCCTGCACTCTGTAGACCGCATGGCCGTCGCTGTCGACAGCTATATCGAGCTGCCTGATTTGATAGATACTTACATCGCTGCTGAAAGGGAGAGAATGAATCAACTGGAGAAGTAGGTTCATTGCTGTTTGAGGTCATTACTACGTGTCTGCTATCGTTTACCGTCTCAGATGTATACGAGTGTTACAGGTACGTAGGAGAGATGCGGAAATCAAACATTACAAAAATCAACACTGGCGCGTCAGAGCTAGAGAACATGTTGGCCAATCCTGTGAAGGCTTACAAGTTGGTATCAGACATGACTCTCGACACGGAGCAGATCTTACAGCTGATGGTGTCAACGTCAGACGACGGTAACCACTGCTACCTATAATAGGAGTTACATATCGGAGGGTGCAGCAACTTTTTTATTGCATCAGATTTCACACATGTACAGGATAAGCCGTAATCCAGCATCCAGTGACAACATATCCTTGCCATAGCAATTGTAATATTAGAGTCTGAGACTAAATGGTAGCTCTCTCCATGCAAATTGGCTATACTCTCCCTCCGATCTCCAAAACCAAAACAAAACCAAAAAAGAAAAAAAAAAAAAGAAAGAAACAAAAAACAAAAAAAAAAAAAAAAAA
>ERZ1740065.796-NODE-796-length-17790-cov-5.838850_pt1 | contig 17790 bp, 15 predicted proteins | sample MGYA00581738_ERZ1740065 | MGnify/ENA primary metagenome ERZ1740065 (study PRJEB43018, sample SAMN04849749) | marine metagenome | isolation source: floating plastic debris | place: Pacific Ocean | collected 2008-09-01 | study: EMG produced TPA metagenomics assembly...
GAGGCGGCGCCCCCCGCGGCCGTGCAGACGCTCGCCCTTGAGCACAGCCGCCGCAAAGGCAGTCAGGGCCCCGATGGCGGAGCTTTCCACGAGGCTGGTCCAGCCGTTCACGAAAGGGACCATCATCGCGGCGAAAATGACGATGGGCAGCAGCCCTGCGCGCAGGAGGCGCAGCTTTTCTGCCATCGGCACGGTGCGCTCTTCGGTGGGCAGGACGGGGCCCAATGCGGGGTTCGCCTTGCAGCGCAGGTAGATGTAAAGGATGAACGCAGCCGCCATCATCAGGCCGGGTAGGATGCCCGCGAGCCACAGCTGCCCCACCGGCTGCCGCGCGATCATCGCATAGAGCACCAGCACCACAGAGGGCGGCACCAAAATGCCCAAACTTGACCCCGCCTGAATGACCCCCGTGACCATGCGCTTGTCGTACCCCCGCCGCAACAGCTCCGGCAGCGCGATGGTCGCCCCAATCGCCATACCCGCGACGCTCAAGCCATTCATGGCGGAGACAAGCACCATCAGCCCAATAGTTCCAATCGCCAGCCCGCCCGAAACGGGCCCCATCCACACGTGGAACATGCGGTAGAGGTCATCGGCAATCCGGCTTTCCGACAGGATGTATCCCATGAAAATGAACATCGGCAGCGTCAGCAACGGATTCCCTTTCTTCTACTTCATCGCCGCGGACAAGGGGATGTTCGCCCCACCCGGATCCCACAGCAGGTTCGCCGCCATGGCCGCCACGCCGCCGATGGCACCGAACACCCGCTGCCCCGTCATGAGCATCAGCATCATCGAGGCGAACATCAGGATGGCGATCAACTCATACGACATGGAGATCGACCTCCCGGATCGTCGCAATGTCTTTGATCAGCTCGGAAATCGCCTGCAACAGCATCAGGAAGAACCCGAGGATCATCACCGCCTTGATCGGCCAGATATAGGGCCGCCAGGCGGTGCTGGAGCGTTCCAGCCGTCCGATTTCTTCCGACCCCGTCAGCAGCCCCGCAAAGTAGGCCAGCGGCTCCTGCCCCCAGTATCCCAGCGAATAGGCGGTCGATCCCAAGGCACCGTAAAGCAGCACAACGAGATAGAAGATCAGCAACAGCACGGTAAACGCGTCAAACCACGCCTTCTTGCGCACCGACCAGTCGTGGTAAAACAGATCCATACGCACGTTGGCCCCCAGCTGCATCGCATAAGGTCCGCCGGTGATGTAGTAGGCGACCATGGCAAACTGCGCCATCTCAAGCGTCCAGAGCGTCGGCAGAAAGAAGGTTTTGGAAATCGACGACCAGAGCAGGATGCCCATCATCACGAAGATGCCGTACATCATGATGCGCCCGATCCGGTAGTTCATCGCATCGACCCAGCGCACATATATCCGTGCAAAGCGCCTCACGCCTCCGCCTCCATGCCGGCCAGCGCTTGCGTGATCCAGCCTGCCAGCATCCCGGCCATCTCTGCCTGCGCCTCCGCCGTGCCGATCAGATCGTTGCGCAGTTCGAGCATCACGTTGGGAATACCGCGGCTGAGCCCATGCAATCTGAGCGTATGCATCACCCCGTCCTGCGGCGCATAAGGCGCATTGCGCTGCGTATGCAACGTCGTGTGCTGTGCGGCGCGGGCCAGCATGGCATCGGCAAGACGCCTGTCCTCGTCATGCAGAATCCCGATTTCCACGTCTCTGCGTTCGCCCATGAAGACCGGGGTAAAACTGTGAACGGTGACCAGAACGCGCGCCTTGGCGGCATCCATGGTCTCCCGAACGGCCGCTTCGAAGGGCAGATAGTAGCGCGCGACACGATCCGTCCGCGCCCGGTAGCTCAGCCCCAGATTGCCGGGAATGTCGCGACCTTCGCTTGTTTCCAACATGGCCGAGGGGGATTCAGGTGGGCGGTTGCAATCGTAGACAAGACGCGAAACCCCGCCCGCAACCAGCGGTGCATCCAGCAGGTGCGACAGCGCTTCGGCGACGCTCAAAGCACCCGGATCCCAGGCCGCGTGTCCCTGGCGCATGTCCGGCGGCAACCCCAGAAACTCCAAATCTGGTGGAAAGTGGTTGCTGGCGTGCTCGCACACCAGAACGATGCCCGACGTACCCTCGGGACGCTTCACCGTGACCACGTCATCTCTTTGATCCACCGACCCGTAATCCGACATTCTAACCCCAACACGCGACAAATCTCTTGCCCGATCGGGATTCTGTCAACAGAATAATGAAACTATCTTTTCAGTTTATACTTTGCTGTAAAATAATCCGTCAAAATAAAGGCACCCGACGTGGACGACGCCAATCTGACAATCGCAGACCGCATTCAGGCGCGGCTTGAAAAGCTTACCCGCGCAGAGCGGCAACTGGCCCATGCGATCCTCGAAAACTACCCTGCCTCAGGGTTGGGGCCCATCGCCTCGCTGGCGCGGGACGCCGATGTCTCCACGCCCACGGTCGCCCGTATGGTGCAGAAACTGGGTTTCAAAGGGTATCCGGAGTTTCAGGCCGACCTGCGCGAAGAGCTCAAGGCCAAGGTCAGCGGACCGATTGCCAAGCACGACACCTGGGCCGAAGGCGCACCCGAAGGTCACATGCTCAACCGCTTCACCGAGGCCGTGATCGACAATATCCGGCATTCGCTGGGGCAGATCGACACCGGTGACTTCGATGCGGCCTGCGCACAATTGGCGGACAGGTCATCCCGGCTGCACATCGTCGGCGGACGGATCACGCATACGATGGCCGAGTATCTGTTTCTGCACATGCAGATGATCCGCGCCGATGTGATCCACATCCAGTCCACGTCGAACGCCTGGCCGCATTACCTGCTGGATGTGAAGGATGGCGACACCTTCGTCATCTTCGACGTACGGCGCTATGAAAGCAACACGCTGAAGCTGGCGGAAATGGCGCGCAGCCGGGGCGCGCGGATCATCCTCTTCACCGATCAATGGCGATCACCCATTCACGCTCTCGCCGATATCTGCTTTTCCAGCCGGATCGTGGTACCCTCGGCGTGGGATTCCGCCGCCACGACGCTGTTGTTGGTCGAGACAATCATCGCCGCCGTGCAGGATCTTTCTTGGGAGGACACCAAGGACCGGATGCAGACGCTCGAAGACATGTTCGACCAGACCAAACTCTTTCGCAAATTCACGTAGCTTCATCAGGAGGAGTTCGCCATGACAGCACACGACAGACGCCCCCGCAATGGCATGTCCCACGTCATCGGCGACACTGCAGAGCCGCTGCTGAACATCACACTGCCCGATCTCCTGGCGCAAACCACGGCCCGGTTGCCGGATCATCCTGCCGCCGTCTTCCGGGCCCAAGACATCCGGTGGAGCTATCGCGATCTCAGCCGTGAAGTCGACAAATGCGCTGCCGGTCTGCTGAACTTAGGCATTTCGAAAGGTGATCGGGTTGGCATCTGGTCGCCAAACCGCGCCGAATGGCTACTGACGCAATTCGCCACCGCTCGGATCGGGGCCATCCTCGTCTGTATCAACCCGGCTTACCGGTTGTCGGAACTGGAATACGCGCTCAATGCGGTGGAATGTACTGCCCTTGTGACCGCGCGGGCGTTCAAATCGTCGGACTACACCGGCATGCTGCAAAGCCTCGCTCCGGAACTGCCAACCAGCGATGGTGCACTGCAGGCAAAACGCCTGCCGCACCTGCGCCACATCATCGTCATGGGGCCAGATGTCCCGAAAGGCATGCAAGGCTTTGACGCGCTTTGCGCCCACGGCGCGGACCATGCCGCGCAACTCGACGCGATCACCGCGACGCTCGACCCGCAGGACGTGATCAACATCCAGTTTACCTCGGGCACGACCGGCAGCCCCAAGGGGGCCAGTCTGACGCACCACAACATCGTCAACAATGCGCATTTCGTCACCCAAACGCTCGAGCTTGCGGAGCAGGACAGGCTCTGTATCCCGGTGCCGTTCTATCACTGCTTCGGCATGGTCATGGGGACGTTGGGCTGCGTGACCAAGGGTGCCACGATCGTTGTTCCCGGCGAAGGGTTCGATGCCCGCGAAACCCTGCAGGCGGTGTCCGAAGAAGGTTGTACCGCCCTTTTCGGTGTGCCCACGATGTTCGTGAACGAACTCGCCCTTCCGGATTTTGAGAGCTACGATCTCAGCACCCTGCGCACGGGCATCATGGCAGGCGCCCCCTGCCCGCGGGAGATCATGAGACAGGTGCAATCGCAGATGCACATGACCGGGGTGACCATCGCCTACGGCATGACCGAAACCTCGCCGGTCTCTTTCCAGAGCAATGTGGATGACCCGCTCGATCAACGTGTCTCCTCGGTGGGGCGCATCCACCCGCATGTCGAAGTTCGCCTCGTGGATGCAGAGGGCAAAACCGTTCCGACAGGCGAGCAGGGTGAACTACTGACCCGCGGATATTCCGTGATGAAGGGATATTGGGGCGAGGCGGTCAAAACCGCCGAGAGCATCGATGCGGATGGCTGGATGCACACCGGCGATCTGGCCACGCTGGACGCCGACGGCTATTGCAGCATCACCGGTCGCGTCAAGGACATGATCCTGCGCGGCGGTGAAAACATCTACCCGCGCGAGATCGAGGAGTTCCTCTACACGCACCCGGATATCGCCCAGGCCCAGGTTTTCGGCATCCCCGATGAAACCCTGGGGGAAACAGTCTGCGCCTGGCTGGTTCTGCACGATCACGCCACCACCACAACCGACGAGATCCGGCAATTCTGCAAGAACAATATCGCGCATTTCAAAGTGCCAAAGCACATCCGCATGAAATCCGAATTGCCGATGACCGTGACCGGCAAGCCGCAGAAATTCATCATGCGTGATCAGATGGTAGAGGAGCTTGCACAGGACGCATGACGCAGGCCGTCACGTGCCAACACCGGGCTGATCCGATCAGGATCTGCCCGGGACATGTCGTGCGGCGTCAGCCGTGCCGTTAGACAGCACCGGTGTATTCGCCCCGTGCCGGGTACTCGTTGGAGATCGCAAAATCCAGCGCGCCGACCAGTTCCGAAAAATGCGGACGGACAAAGGGCATGGTCTGTACGGATCCGTAATAGAGCGTTTGCTGCGGTGTAACCATGAACAGGCCGGGCTCCGAGAAGAGCGCCGGCTCTTCGATCCCGATCGACGTCTTGCCGCGCGACGTCGAGATGTAGAGACCCCACTCCTTCGCCTTGCTCAGGGACAGGTCATAGCCGAACCGCAGTTCCTTTGCGCTGATCTTGTCGGCCATGGCCTGGGTGCGCTCGTCACCGTCACTACTGATGGCAATTGTCTTCACGCCGCGCTCCGCGAATTCCGGCGTCCGTTTTTCCAGCTCCGTCAGATAGGTGGCGCAGAGCGGGCAATGCAGGCCGCGATAAAAGCACACAACCGTGCCCCGCTCGGATCCATCCGTGGTCAGATCGAACGTACCGCCCCCAAGCAGCGGCAGGGACAGGTCGGGGGTTTTCTGGCGTGGGATCAGCATGAATGTCTCTCCTTGAATGCATCTCACGCGTTGGTTTCATGAAAATTCGGGCAAGACCAGTGCACGGCGTTCACGTTGGCTTGTGCACACACGCGCAGACAGCATGTCGCAAAGAGACGCGCCCACCGGGCGAATCCCGGCTCTGGTACTGCAAGGACTTCGCGAAAGGGCGGTCACATGGCGCACGACCCGGAGACAGCGCTGGATTTCATTCTCACGGCAGATGTGCCCGATCCTGCCCGGCGCATGGCCTCTCTCCTGCTGCTCGACACCTTGGGGGTCTCCGCTGGTGCACATGCGCTTGCACCGGCAAGAATTGCGCGGGACTTCGCCGTGGACTTCCACGCACCAGGGCGCCCGGAGCACGCCGCCCCATTGCTCTTCGACGGTCGACAAGCCTCCATACCGGGCGTGGCCTATGCCTGTGCCACGCAGATCGACAACCTCGATGGGCATGACGGTTTCAACCCGGTCAAGGGCCATATCGGGTGTGCCGTTGTGCCCGCGCTTTTCGCCTTTGCCGAAGCCCGACCCGATCTGACCGCCCGCGAGGCGCTGGATGTCCTGGCCATGTCCTACGAGGTTGGCGCCCGCGCCGGTCTGGCGCTGCATGCCACCGTTTCGGACTACCACACCTCCGGAGCCTGGAACGCACTCTCCGTGGCGGCCATCGGATGCCGCCTGCGCGGGGCGTCTAGATTGCAGTTGCGCGAAGCGCTGGGGATTGCCGAATACCACGGCCCGCGCAGCCAGATGATGCGCGAGATCGCCAACCCCACCATGTTGCACGACGGCTCCGGCATGGGCGCGATGGTAGGTGCCATGGCGGCGCTGCTCAGCCTTCGCGGCTTTCAGGGCGCGCCGGCCATCACCGTCGAGGCATCCGAAGCGGCCCCCTTCTGGTCCGACCTCGGCACCCGTTGGACCATCGAGGAAAACTACATCAAGCCCTACCCGGTCTGTCGCTGGGCCCATGCACCGCTCGACGCGCTGCACGGTCTGATGCGCGATCACGATCTCACGCACGACCACATCGCCGCCGTCCGCGTCGGGACGTTTACAGAAAGCGCCGCCCTTTATCCGCACATGCCGCAGACCACCGGACAGGCGCAGTATTCACTGCACTTCGCGCTCGCCACCTTGATGCGATACGGGCATGTGGGACCCGCACAGATCGACGGTCCGGGGCTGCACGATCCGGGTGTCGCCGCCCTGCTCCCGCGCATTTCCGTTCACGTTGACGAACGGCACAACGCAACCTTCCCGGCCCATCGTATGGCGGATGTCACACTGACGCTCACGGATGGGCGCACGCTTTCCTCGGGCAATGTTCACGCCCGGGGCGGGCTGGATGCCCCGCTCTCCGAAGCCGAGGTCGAAGAGAAATTTCATCTCTTCGCGGGTCCGACCCTCGGACCGGATCGCACCCGCGCCCTCTGGACCATGCGGGAGAAACTGCTCCAGCCCGACACGATGTTCCGCGAGCTTGCCGATCTGGTCTCAGCGGCCCCCTAAGTGCGCCAGTTCAGAACCCGCCGTTCAATGGCGCTGATCGCAGCGCTGACCAGCACGCCCAGCACCGACAGGATCACCACACCCGCAAAAAGCCGCTCCAGATCATAGAGCGCGCCCGCCTCGAGTATGTAGGCGCCGATGCCATATTCTGCGCCGAGCATCTCTGCCGCGACCAGCAGAATGATGGCGATGGCCAGCGAAATCCGGAGCCCGGCCAGTATCCCCGGCATCGCGCCCGGCAGCACGATCTTGCGTACGATGCTCAGCCAGCTCAATCCGAAACTCTGCCCCATCCGGATCAGCGTCCGGTCCACGTTATCCACAGCCGCATAGGTCGCCACCACGGTCGGGGTGAAGGTACCAAAGGCGATCAGCGCGTATTTGCTCCCCTCGTCGATCCCAAACCAGATCACGAAGAGCGGCAGCAGCGCGATCTTCGGGATCGGAAAAATCGCGGCCACCAAGGGCACAAGGCCCGCCCGGATGAATGAGAACAATCCGATGAAAAGACCCACACCAATCCCCAAAGTGGCACCAAGCGCAGCACCCACGGCCAGTCGCGAAAGCGATGGCAGCAGGTGCTGGAACAACAGACCCGAGCTGTAAAGCTCTGCAAAGGTTTGCAAAACATCGCTTGGCCGCGGCAGTGTAAGCGGTGAAATCGCCCCTGTGCGGGTCCCCCATTCGATGCCTGACAGCAGAAGGGCAAAGACGAGAAAACCGACCCAGCGCCGCGTGACCGGCGCAAAACCACCCCCCCGAAACACAACTTTCCCGGGTGGTTTATCCACTGACCAGCTCCGCGTCGGCTGCCACCGCCTCGGCCCGCATCACCTCCCACAGGTACTTCTGCTGCGTCTCCAGGTCAGCGTCGCCGTACCCGCGCGCATCAAGGGATTTATCCAGTTCGACCACCTCCCGGATCTCGCCGGGACGGCGTGACAGGACCACGATCCGGTGTCCCAGCCGTACTGCCTCTGCAAGGTTGTGCGTCACATAAACCGCTGTAAAGGGGGCTCTTGTCCACAGGCCGACAAGATCGTCCATCAGCAATTCGCGGGTCAGGCTGTCGAGGGACGAGAGTGGTTCATCCATCAGCATTACCGCCGGGTTCACCACCAGCGCGCGCGCTATGTCCACCCGCTGGTTCATGCCTCCGGACAGTTGCCGCGGCAGTGCATCGGCGAACTCCGTCAATCGTGTCCGGTTCAGCACATCAGCGATCATCGCCTGCGCGTCCGCCTTTGCAAGCGGATGATCCTCCAGCACCAGTGAGACATTGCCCGCCACAGAGCGCCACGGCAGCAGCGCGAAATCCTGAAAGATGTAGGTCAACGGGTTGAGGCATCCCTGCGGCACCTCTCCGACCTGCAGCACATCCCCGCGGTCAGGCCGCTCCAGCCCGCCCATCATCCGCAGCAAGGTGGATTTGCCGCAGCCCGAAGGCCCGACGATGCAGACGATCTGGCCTTTCGGCACATCGAGATCAATGCCGCGCAACACCTCGCGGTCGCCATAGCTGTGACCAAGCCCGCGCAGGCGCAGTTCCATGGAGACTAGCTGCCCACAGTCTGGACGTAGGAGGTATCCAGCAGCGTGTCGAGCGTGATGTCAGCATCCACCAGCCCTTCGGATTGGAACCACTCCAGCTGATCACGCACGGAGGCCACGTTCAACGCGGCCCCCTCGTTCAGCCGCATGGTGCCGTTTATGATGGACGGCGCCGCCTTCTCGCGGGGGCGGTCCCTGTAGACGTATTTATGGATCAAATCGACCATCCCGTCGATCCCCTCGTGGCCGCCCTCCTGCGCAATCATCGTTGCGTTGTAGTCCGCCACACCTCTGGCGTAAGCGGCCAGATAGTCTTCGGTCATGCCGCGTTCATCCGCTGCGTTTGCGGCAGAGGTAAAGACTGTCGTGACCTGATAATCCGGCAGATAGTCTGCGATGTTGCCGATGATATGCACCGCGCCCGATCCGGCCAGCGGCTTGGCGATATGCGGAACAATGGACCAGGCGTCGATCTGACCGGACTTCAACGCACCGATGATGGCGCCGACTTTCTGCAGCGGTTTGAACGATATCGACGCACCTTCGGCGGCGGCGATCTTGGAGCCCATATAGTGAAAAGAGGAGCCGGCGGTCGACATGCCAAAGCTCTTGCCATCCAGCGCCGCGGGCGACGTCAGCCCGGCCTGAAACGCGGCGTCGCTGGCAAGGATCTTCTGCCCGTCGATCCCGGGCTCTTCCGACAGCGCACCCCCGATCACCTTGATCGCACCTTTGTCCGCCAGCGACACAAGCCCGCCGGAAATCGCGGTCACCGCGTAGTCGACGTCCCCGCTGGCAATCGCCACGGCCATCGGTTGCGCAGCCTGAAAGAACTTCAGCTCAACATCGAGCCCGGCATCTGCAAAATAGTTCCTTTCGAACGCGATGAAGCTGCCGGAGTGGCTGGTGAACCGCAGCGCGCCAACGGTGATCTTGCGACCCGCGGCATAGGCGGGCGCGGCCAAGCCCACCGCAGCTGCGGCCCCAAGAGTGCCCAACACGTCACGACGATTGAATTCTGCCATCTCATTCTCCCTGAAATCCAAGCAACCCACCGGCCCTTTGGCCAAAGATTACCCGACGGGGTGGCGGCTGCAAGCACCGAACGCCTCTTGCCTCGCGCCCGCCCGTCCCGCTATAGCCCGCGTGACGTTTCCCGATACACAAGGCACGTGCCATGTCCTTTGACCGTACCATCAAGATCGCACCCTCTATCCTGTCTGCCGACTTCGCGAATTTCGGCGCGGAATGCGAAGCCATCGAGGCTCAGGGAGCCGATTGGGTGCATGTGGATGTGATGGACGGGCATTTTGTGCCCAACATCACCTTCGGTCCGGCCACCTGCGCGGCAATCCGGCCGCACATCAAAGGCGTGATGGACGTGCACCTGATGATCGCGCCCGTCGATCCCTACATCGACGCCTTTGCGCAGGCAGGCGCAGATGTGATCACCGCGCATGTGGAGGCGGGCCCCCATATCCACCGGACCCTGCAGGCGATCCGCGCGGCAGGTGCAAAAGCGGGTGTTGCGCTCAATCCCGGCACCCCGGCAAGCGCGGTGTCGGAACTGATCGACAGTGTCGATCTGATCTGCGTGATGACCGTGAACCCGGGATTTGGCGGGCAGAAATTCATCGATATGTCCGACAAGATCCGTGCCTTGCGGCACATGATCGGAGATCGCCCGGTGCATATCGAGATCGACGGCGGGGTCGATCCAAAAACCGCCCCCATCGTGGCGCAGGCCGGAGCGGATGTTCTGGTTGCGGGCTCCGCCGTTTTCCGCGGCGGCTCGGTCAGCGATCCCAAACCCTACGGCGACAATATCCGCGCCATCCGCGCCGCGGCAAACGGCACTTACGTCTGACCAAGGTCAGAGGCAGGGCGGCTAGCCCGCCTTGTTCAGGCTTTCGAAGGTTCGGCCCTCCGACACCAGCTGGCGGAGAAGGGGCGCGGGTTGCCAGAAATACGCGTCCTCTGCCGCGTAGCGCTCGATATCCGCCAGCAGATTGTCCAATCCCTGAAGATCGGCCCATTTCAAGGGACCGCCGCGGTAGCGCGGGAAGCCATATCCGAACAAGAGCACCATATCCACATCGAGCGGGCGCCGCGCGATGCCTTCGCCGACGATACGGGCGGCCTCATTGACCATCGCCGCCATGTATCGCCGCTGGATTTCATCCTCGGTGAAGGCGCGGGGCGCAATGCCCCGCTCTGTGCGCTCCGCATCGATCAGCGCCATGACCTCGGGATTGGGTGCGGGGGCACGTTTGTTGTCGTCGTAGAGATAAAAGCCCTTGCCGGTTTTCCGACCGAAATGCCCCGCCTCGCACAGCTTGTCCGGATAAAGCCCGACCCGTTCGCGCGGATCCCGCGTCGCTGCCAGACGTTTGCGCATGGCCCATGCGATATCGAGGCCGGCGAGGTCGGACACCGCAAAAGGCCCCATCGCAAAACCGAAAGCTGTCACGGCCTTGTCGATCTCGAAAGGGGATGCGCCGTCGAGCACCATGTGATCCGCCGCCATCCGATAGGCGCGCATGATACGGTTGCCGATGAACCCGTCGCAGACACCTGACCGCACCGCCACCTTGCCCATGCGTTTACCCAGCGCAAACCCGGTGGCAACAACCTCTGGCGCGGTCTTTTCAGGAACGACCACTTCCAGCAGCTTCATTACATGCGCCGGAGAGAAGAAGTGCAGCCCGATCACATCCGCGCGCCGCGATGTGCTGGCGGCGATCTCGTCGATGTCCAGATAGGAGGTGTTGGTGGCCAGCACCGCGCCGGGTTTACAGACCGCATCCAACTGCGCAAACACCTCTTTCTTGACGGTCATGTCTTCGAAGACAGCCTCGATCACCAGGTCTGCTGCGTCCAGCGCATCATAGCTGGTCTCCAGCTTGAGCCTGTCGTGCAACATTCGGTCATACTGCTCGGCACTGATCTTGCCGCGCTTGCGCGCACCGGCCAGATTACCTGCGATCCTCTCTTGCGCAGCCGCCGCGGCCTCCTGCGTGGTTTCGATCAGCGTGACGGACAAACCACTGAGCAAACCCGCCGTCGCAATGCCCGCCCCCATGGTGCCGCCGCCGATCACACCAATGTTCTCAACCGCTCGGGGGGCAATGTTCTTCAACTCCGGCAGGTTACTGACCGCGCGTTCGGAGAAGAACGCGTGGATCATGCCTTGGCGCTGGTCCGTCTCCATCAGGGTTCGGAACATCCGGCGCTCGGCCGCCAACCCGTCGGCAAAGGGCAACTCGGCGCTCGCCTGTACCGCACGCACCGCCTGCGCCGGTGACAATTGTCCGCGGCCTTTGCGCAGCACCGCGGCGTAGGTTGCATCCCAATCGATCGCGGCAGGGGCTGGCATCTCGCTCACCGGGCGGCGCGCGGCACCCTTGTCCAGCAGAGACTGCGTGTAGGCAAGGCCAACCGCCTTCGGATCGCCCGCCTCGACGTGATCGATGATACCCAGCACAGCGGCTTCTTTCGCCGGGATGTGGCGACCGCTGGTGATGGCGTCGATGGCCGCTTCCGCGCCGATCAGCCTGGGCAAGCGCTGCGTGCCCCCGGCGCCGGGTATCAAGCCGAGATTCACTTCCGGCAACCCGACACGCGCATCCGGCTGCGCCACCCGGTAATGCGCCGACAAGGCGACCTCCAGCCCGCCGCCCAGACTGACCCCGTGCATCGAGGCGACCACGAGCAACGGAGATGTCTCGATCCGGTTGCACACATCCGGCAGGTGCGGTTCCTGCGGTGTCTTGCCGAATTCCTTGATGTCGGCCCCGGCGATGAAGGCGCGGCCCTCGCCGACGATCAGAACCGCCCGGACGCCGCTATCTTCCTCGGCACGGGCCATGCAATCCATCAGCCCACGACGCATCGCGTGGCTGAGCGCGTTCACGGGCTGGTTCTGCAGACGCAGAAGGGCGATATCGCCGTGGCGTTCATATGCGATCGTATCTGGCATGAGGCGCTTTCCGACAAAAGGGGCAGGCTTGGGCATGGATGGCCCGCGACGTGACCTTCAAACTTCCGCAGAAGCTGCCAAAGCGCAAGACCCCAGGCGGATCACCTGCGATAGATAAAGCAACGTCCCGGCACGGCTTCTTTGGGCAGGGCGATTTCATGCAGGTCGTCGAAATACATCCGGTCGCTCGAAATCATCAGCCCCCCCGGTGCAAGAAGCGGCTCGATCACCGGTGAGATCCGGCGGGCGAAAACATCGTTCTTCGCCGCGTTGTGACCGCCGAGATCCGCGTGGATGAGCCGCGCCGTGGCCCCGAAACGCTCCAGCGCCTCGGGCAGCGTTTCGAACACATCGCCCAGAAAGATACGGTCATCCGGCGGTGTGCTGTCCGGATGCGAGGCTACCGCCCGCTCAAAGACATAGATATCGCGGGCGGGCAGAATGCTGCACATGTGGTGATAGGTCCGGCCATTCCCCAGACCCAGCTCAAAGATCGGTCCCTCCATCCCGCTGGTCAGCGCCGCTGCGTGGTTCAGACAGGCACGTTGCGACACCATGCGGTCGATAAAAAGGTCGAGACGGCTCATGCACATTTCCTTTGCAAAATCTTCAAGATCAAATGCCCCTTTTTCGCTAAAATTGGTAGTACAAAGGCGGTCACACATCTGTGCGCTGGACGCGAGCAGCGAAATCGCGTTGACTGGTTGAACTGGACGGCGGTTTTTTGGGACGTATGCGTAAAAGGGAAGAGACAACCTCGTGAGTACCCCATTGCTTGATGTGCGCGATTTGAGCATCGGCTTTGGGTCGGCGGAGCCTGTCGTGCGCGACGTGAGCTTTCAGGTCATGCCCGGGGAAACGCTGGCGCTGGTGGGCGAAAGCGGGTCGGGCAAGACCATCACCTGCCGCTCTGTCCTGCGCATTCTGCCGCCCACCGCCGATATTCGCAGCGGGGTGATCGATTTCACCAGCAGCGGCGGCAAGACCGTGAACCTGCTGGCGCAGTCCGAGCGCAAGATGCGGCAGGTCCGCGGCGATCAGATTTCGATGATCTTTCAGGAACCGATGCGATCCCTGTCGCCGCTGCACCGGCTCGGGGACCAGGTCTCCGAAGTCTTGCTGCTGCACCGCGACATGCGCGCTTCAGATGCGAAAAAGACCGTTCTGGAAACCTTCGACCGCGTCGGGTTCCCCGAACCGGAGCGGGTCTGGCGCTCCTACCCGTTCGAGATGTCAGGCGGAATGCGGCAACGTGCGATGATCGCGATGGCGATGGTGGCCAGACCCGAACTGCTGATCGCGGACGAACCGACCACCGCGCTCGACGTGACCACGCAGGCGCAGGTGCTCGGGCTGATCAAGGATTTGCAAAAGGACACCGGCATGGCGGTGATCCTTGTGACCCACGACCTTGGTGTCGTGGCGAACATGGCCGAAACGGTGGTGGTGATGAACAAGGGCCGCGTGATGGAACGCGGCCCGGCGCCCGCCGTGCTGGGTGCGCCTGCGCATGGCTACACCAAGAAGCTGTTTGCAGCCGCCCCGATGATCCCCGAAGTGGCTGCCCCGGCGCGCGCCGAACAGAGCAATGACCTGATCCTCGATCTGCGCGATGTCTCCAAAACCTACACGATGCGCGCCGGCGGGTGGAGCAAACCGGTGACGATCACCGCCTGTCACGAGGTCAACCTTTCCCTGCAGCGTGGCAAGACGCTTGCAGTTGTCGGCGAAAGCGGGTCAGGCAAGACCACCTGCGCCCGCATCGCGCTCGGTGCCGAGCTGCCGGACCCGGGCGGCCAGGTGCTGTTCCAGCCCGCACCGGATGCCGACACCGTCCCAATACACGCGATGTCACCGGACGAGCGCGTCTGTTTCCAGCGTCAGGCACAGATGGTGTTCCAGGATCCCTATTCCTCGCTCTCGCCCCGCATGCGGGTGCAGCAGGCGCTGACCGAACCGATGGAGATCCACAATCTCGGCACCCGGGCGGATCGGCGCGAAAAGGCTGCGGAGATGTTGCGCTGGGTCGGGCTCGACCCATCCATGCTCAGCCGCTACCCGCACGCGTTTTCCGGCGGCCAGCGTCAGCGGCTGTCGATTGCCCGCGCCCTCACACTCGATCCCGTGCTGCTCGTCTGTGACGAACCGACCTCGGCGCTCGACGTTTCGGTGCAAGAACAGATACTCTGCCTGCTTGAAAACATACGCGACCGTGTGGGTCTGAGCTATCTCTTCATCAGCCATGATCTGGCGGTCGTGGCGCGCATCGCGGATGAGGTGGCGGTCATGCGACAGGGCGTGATCGTCGAGCAGGCTCCGCCCGACACGCTGTTCTACAACCCGCGTCACCCCTATACCCGCGCCCTGATCGCGGCTCAGCCCGAACCGGACGTGAACCGGCCCATCAACCTTGGTCTTGTCGCCAAGGGCGCCGGCAAACCGTCAAGCTGGCCCGAAGCCTTCCGCTTCGAAGGTGTTGCCGCCCCCGCGCTGACCGAGCTTGAACCCGGCCACAAGGTACGTTGCCATGTCTAGAATTCTTGCCGCCCTGCTGATGATGGTAGCGGCCTGTGCCCTGCACGCCCAGACCCCCACTGCCGTCGAAAGCAGTTTTTGGAAAAACGAGGTGCAAAGTGGCATATTGCCACCCGTCTCCAAACGTCTGCCGGCCGATCCGCTGGTGGTGGATCTGGCGGCAAAGGGCCGGACCTTCGGCGAACAGGGCGGCACGCTGCGCACGCTTGTGTCACGCTCCAAGGATGTCCGCCAGATGGTGGTTTACGGCTATGCCCGCCTCGTCGGCTATGACCAGAACTATGAGCTTTACCCAGATATCCTGCGCGATATCGACGTGGAAGACGGCCGCAAGTTCACCCTGCACCTGCGCGAGGGCCATCGCTGGTCGGACGGTCACCCCTTCACTTCGGCGGACTTCGAATACTATTGGAAGCACGTCGCGCTGAACCGGGAACTCAGCCCTGCAGGCCCGCCCCAGAACATGATCGTCGATGGCGTTCTGGCCGATGTGCGCTTTCCGGACGCGTACACCGTGGTGATCGAATGGCCGACACCCAACCCGCAGTTCCTGCAGCTTCTCGCGCAGGCGAGCCCGTTCTTCATCTACCGGCCCGCCCATTACCTCAAGCAGTTCCACGCGGATTTCACCGACGCCAAGACCTTGAAGAAAAAGATCAAGAAGGCGCGCGTCAGGGCCTGGGCCGCGCTGCACAACGACCGCGACAACATGTACAAGTTCGACAATCCCGACCTGCCGACGCTGCAGCCGTGGATGAATGCCTCCGGCACCAAATCGAGCCGCCACGTCTTTGTGCGCAACCCCTATTACCACCGCATCGACGCGCGCGGGCTGCAGCTGCCCTACATCGATGTGGTGGAGATGACGATCGTGGGTGGCGGGCTGATTGCGGCCAAGGCCAATGCGGGGGAAGTCGACCTGCAGGCGCGCGGCCTCGACTTCCCCGATATCTCGATCCTGAAAAAGGGTGAAACGGATGGGGCCGGGTACAGAACGCTGCTCTGGGCCAATGGCGCCGCCAGCCAGATCACCATTTACCCCAACCTGAATTTCGCCGACCCGGTCTGGCGCGAGGTGATCCGCGACGTGCGGTTCAGGCGCGCGCTCAGCCTCGGCATCGACCGGCGCATGATCAACCGCGCGCTCTATTTCGGCCTCGCCAAGGAAGGCGGGATGACCGCGCTGGCCAAGAGCCCGTTCTTTGACCCTGCCAATCTCAGCGCCTGGTCGATCTATGATCCGGCCAAGGCCAACCGCCTGCTGGATGACATGGGGCTGACCGACCGGACCCCCACGGGCATTCGCAAACTGCCGGACGGTCGCCCAATGGAATTCGTGATTGAAACCGCAGGCGAGCGACAGGAAGTCGAAAACGCGCTGGCCATTGTCACCGACACCTGGCGCGACATCGGCATCAAGCTGATCATGCGCCCGCTCGACCGTGATATCCTGCGCAACCGTGTCTATTCCGGCCTCAGCATGTCGGCGGTCTGGTTCGGCTGGGACAACGGGCTGCCACAGCCCTACACGCCGCCCGAATACCTTGCGCCGACGCATCAGGAGTTCTTTGCCTGGCCCAAGTGGGGGCAGTATTACCAGACCGGCGGCGAAGTGGGCGAGCCGCCCGACATGCCCGCCGCCGAACGGCTGATGCAGCTGAGCTGGGACTGGGATCACACCACCGATCCGGACAAACGCGCGCGCATCTGGCGCGAGATGCTGTCCATTCATGCACAAGAGCAATTCGGTATCGGCATCCTGGCCGAAGCTCCGCAACCCATCGTGGTGTCGAACCGCCTGCGCAACGTGCCCGAGCAGGCAAAATGGGCCTGGGACCCGGGCGCACATTTCGGCATCCACCGGGTGGATGAGTTCTATTACGACGAACCGTTCCAGCAGCTCACCCAATGATGTTTCTGCGCTACGCCATCTATCGGTTCATCACGATGCTGCTGACCCTCTGGGTGGTGTCGATCCTGATCTTCGTGATCATCAACCTGCCGCCCGGTGACTACCTCAGCAACCAGATCGCCGAGCTGCGCGCCACCGGCCAAGCCGAAGGCGTGGCGAAGGCCGAATTCCTGCGCACCGAATACGCGCTCGACCGTCCGATCTGGGAGCAATACCTGATCTGGGTCGGCATGGCGCCGGGGCCACAGGGCTGGTATGGGCTCATCCAGGGCAATTTCGGCTGGTCCTTCGAATTCGACCGCCCCGTGAGCGAGATCGTCGGTGACGCGCTCTGGCTTACAGTGCTGGTCAATCTTGCGGCCGTCCTCTTCGTTTACATGGTCGCCCTGCCTCTTGGCGTCATTGCGGCGGCAAAGTCCGAAACATGGGTGGATTACACCGCAGCCTTCGTTGGGTATCTGGGCCTCGCCACGCCCAACTTTCTGCTGGCGCTGATGCTCTTTTACTACGGAAACAAATACTTCGACCTGCCCATCGGCGGGCTGATGGCGCCTGAGTTCGAGGGCGAGCCAATGTCGTGGGAGAAGGTCCGGTCGATTCTGATCCACCTCATCGTGCCCACCTTCGTGATCGGCACCTCCGGTGCTGCAGCGATGATGCAGCGCCTGCGCGCCAACATGCTCGACGAGCTCAGCAAACCCTACGTGGAAACCGCAAGGGCCAAGGGCCTCGGCCCGTCCAAGCTGCTTGCAAAATACCCGCTGCGCATGGCCTTCAACCCCTTCGTGGCGGACATCGGCAACCTGCTGC
>ERZ1740065.797-NODE-797-length-17783-cov-4.747405_pt1 | contig 17783 bp, 17 predicted proteins | sample MGYA00581738_ERZ1740065 | MGnify/ENA primary metagenome ERZ1740065 (study PRJEB43018, sample SAMN04849749) | marine metagenome | isolation source: floating plastic debris | place: Pacific Ocean | collected 2008-09-01 | study: EMG produced TPA metagenomics assembly...
CGGTACGGTTTGCGCAAAGGGGCGCCGTTGTGTCGGCACCTTAGGGGCGGGTCCCACCCCAAGCCCCGAGCCATATCCACCCGCAAAATCACTGCAATTTTTCCTCCGGCACTTCCACCAATCCTTTCTCCACTCCTCACCGTTCCAACACCCCGCCTCCAAAGCCCAGCGGTAGCAAATCGCGTCCCTGCGCCAGCACAAAAACCTCCCCCACATCGCCCCGCAGCAAAATCCGCATCGTCTGGCCGTGTTGCTGCTCCACCTCGCAGATCACCTGCCGACAAGCTCCACAGGGCGAAATGGGCTCGCGCAACTCCTTGCCCGGATAATGGGCCGTAATGGCCATGCTCTCTGCCGCAACGCCTGGGTACTGCACCGCCGCCGCCGCTAGCACCACGCGCTCGGCGCACAAACACATCGGGTAGGCCGCGTTTTCCTGATTGCTGCCGCCCAGTACCGCTCCGTTGACCAGTCGCAGCGCGGCACCGACGCGAAAGCCCGAGTAGGGCGAATGCGAATGTTGGAGCGCACGGCGCGCCCGATCCATCAATTCGCGATCGGCGGGGGCCAGGGCGGCCAAATCGGGGAAAACTTCAATGCTGGTTTGGAGAACGATTTTTTTCATAATGGCAAAGAAATCTAGCGCTTTAGACTCCAAATTAACCAGAAATGTTTCATATTGCGACCAATTGTTGGACAATCTGTAAAATTTGCGATGAAGAGTATTCTCATTATTGGTGCGGGTAGATCGGCAACGGCCTGTATCAAATACGTTTTGAGCTGCGCCAAGGAAAGTGGTTGGTTTGTCACCGTGGCGGATTCCGATCCCGAGTTGGCGGCGCACAAGGTCGGCAACCATCCCAACGGTCGGGGGACCTGGCTGGACGTCATGAAGGTCAACGATCGGCGCGAGCTGATCGAACGGGCCGACGTCGTCGTGTCCCTCCTGCCCGCTCACCTCCACCTTGAGGTAGCCCACGATTGTATCCGGCTCAAAAAGCATCTGATTACCGCCTCTTACGTCTCCAAGGAGCTCTACCGCTTGGGGGATGAGGCCCGCAACCGCGAATTGCTCTTCATGGGCGAAATGGGGCTCGATCCCGGTATCGACCACATGTCGGCCATGGCGAAGATCGACGAAATCAAGGCCAAAGGGGGAAAGCTACTCGCCTTTCGCTCCTACACCGGCGGTCTCATCGCTCCCGAAAGCGACGACAATCCCTGGCACTACAAGTTTACCTGGAATCCCCGCAACGTCGTGCTCGCCGGACAGGGAACGGCACAATACCTCGAGAAGGGCAAGTACAAGTACATTCCCTACAACCGCCTGTTCAAACAATACTGGCTACTCGACGTCGACGGCATGGGGGAGTACGAGGTTTACGCCAATCGCGATTCCCTACTGTATCGGGAGGTCTACGGCCTGGATAAGATTCCCACCATCCTGCGGGGGACGATCCGCAACCGCGGTTTTTGCGACGCTTGGAATGCGCTCATCAAACTGGGCCTCACCGATGGTTCTTTTCCCATCCTGGAAGCCCAAAATATGACCTACCACTCGCTGATGGAGGCCTACCTCGGTCACTACAAGGGGCGGGGCGGCTCGGTCAAGGAGCGTACGGCTGATTTTTTGGGAGAAAAAGTGGACTCTCCGGTGATGAAAAAGCTCGAATGGTTGGGGCTGTTTCGCAAAAAGAAAATCAAAATGTCCAACGCCACGCCGGCCCTGATGTTGGAGCACCTGCTACTCGAAAAATGGCGCCTCCAACCCGGCGATAGGGACATGATCATCATGCAGCACGAGTTTGAATACGAACTGGAAGGCAAAAAGCGCTTGCTCAAATCGACCCTCATCCTGAGGGGCAAAGACCAGGAGGAGACGGCCATGTCCATGCTGGTAGGGCTGCCCCTGGGCATCTTTGTCAAGCTCGTGATGGACGGACGGATCAAGACCAAGGGCGTTCAGATTCCGGTGATGGAAGAAGTGTACCGCCCCGTACTCGAAGAACTGCAATCTTTCGGGGTGTCCTTCGTTGAAAAGGAAGTTGAGATCGACTGAGATGTCTTAAAACCCGAGACGCTATCGCGGATACCCGACTCCAATTCCGGCCCCTGGCCTGGCTCACCGTCGTCAAGGCCATGCAGCTCTTCCAAGTGCTCCGGCAGGGCTCCACCATCCTGGTGGGCGTATTTTTTGCCAAGAGCACCCTCAGCCAAACCGCCATCGGGCAGTTCGAAATGCTGCTCTTCATGGGCTACACCCTCACCTTCTTTTGGATCAACAGCCTGCTCCAGGGCCTGCTGCCCCTCTATCCCAACCTCGATCGCCAAGCGCGCGGGGTCCTCTTCTTCAACAACTACCTGCTCTTCACCGCGCTCAGTACCCTGCTCGGCCTACTGCTCTACACCATCCCCAATTTTTGGTCCAGCACCCTGGTCGGGGAAACCGAACTGCCCTTTCTCCGTTTGTTTGCCATTTACCTCTGGATCAACATTCCCACCTACCTAGTGGAATACTTTTACCTGCTGCAAAAAAAGCCCCTGGGCATTTTGGCCTTTGGTATCTTTGCCTTTGGTGGTCACCTGCTCGTGGTACTGCTACCGGTATTTCTGGGCTACGGGCTACAGTGGAGCTTTTACGGACTCATCGCCCTGGCCCTGGCCAAACACCTCTGGACCCTGATCTTCCTGTTTCGCAGTGCTTACGTGGCTTGGCGTCCCCCCCTGTGGCAACAACACCTGGCCCTCACCTTTCCCCTCCTGCTTTTTACCATCCTGAGTGGACTCACGACCATCTTCGACAACTGGCTGGTCGGCTGGTTTTACGAAGACGAAGCCAGCTTCGCCATCTTTCGGTTTGGGGCCAAAGAGCTGCCCCTCGTCACCGCCTTGGCCAGCGCCTTTAGCGCCAGTCTGATTCCCGAAATCGCCAGTGACCTGCCCCGGGCCCTCCGGATGATTCGCCAAAAGTCGCTCGTCCTCTTTCACCTGCTCTTTCCCCTGTCGACCCTGCTGGTACTCAGCAGTTACTGGTGGTTTCCGCTGGTGTTCAACCCTTCCTTCGCCGATAGCGCCAAGATATTCAACCTCTACCTGCTCGTCCTCATCAGTCGGATGGTCTTTACCCACACCATCCTCATCGGGCTCCAACGGACCGACGTGGTCCTCTACATCTCCATCATCGAGGTGACGGTCAATGTCCTCTTGAGTCTGCTGCTGGTCCGTATCTGGGGAATGGAGGGCATCGCCCTGGCCACCGTCATCGCCTTCTCGCTGGAAAAAATCCTCACGATGCTTTACCTTTACTACTGGCGGGGGCTACCTCCTCGTCAGTACCTCCACGGGCCGTACCTAGTGGGCTACTCGCTGGTGCTCCTGGGGGCCTACGCCTTCGTTCAAGTTTACTTCGCATGATTCGCTTCCAACACGACGATCTCCTCCTCTTCGAAAGTGCCCTGTTTCGAACCACGACTACCCTGTTTTACAACGAGGACCTGCTCCTGCTGGTCGATCCCAATTGGTTGCCTGGGGAAGTGGCCGAGATTCGCCATTGGGTCCAACAATTGCGAGGAACGCGCGCCCTCTACCTGCTGTTTACGCATTCCGATTACGACCACATCATTGCTTACGGTGCTTTCCCCGAGGCCCAGGTCATTGCCACTCAGGCCCTGGCCGACAACCCGGATCGCGCTTCCATTCTCCAGCAAATTCGCGATTTTGATGCCTCCTACTACCTGCGGCGCGATTATCCCATCACCTATCCCGTGGTGGATGTACCGGTCAAAGCCGATGGGCAGCAACTGGTCTTGGGAAACACCCGCCTAACCTTCTATTTGGCTCCGGGACACAACCGGGATGGCCTCTTTACGCTTCTCGAACCTCAGGGGATCTGGATTGTGGGCGACTACTGGAGCAACATTGAGTTTCCCTACGTCTACCACAGCTTTGCCGATTACCGACGGACTATCGGTCGCTTGGCCGAACTGCGCGAGCGACACGCTTTTCGGATGCTCATTCCCGGGCACGGAGATGTGGCGGTGGAGTGGGGGGAGGTGGAAAAAAGACAGACGGAGTCTTTGGCCTACCTGGACCGTTTGGAGGACGCGGTGCGGAATCACCGGTCTTTTGATCTGGACAGCCTGTGGCGGCGGTACGATTTTCCCGCCGGCATGCTGCCCTTTCACCGCGGCAACTAATCCCTACTGCGGCGCTTATTTGGCCTTACCGATCAGTGATTCTCGATCAGGCGATCGATGATTACGTCCAGTTCCTCTTGGTGGCGTTCCACAAAAATTAAGCCCGCTTCGTGGAGGTCTTTTACGTTGCGATCGGAAGCATCGTCCATCTCGTCCTTGGCATTGTGGAGGCTGGGATTGAGGCGGTAGTAGTCCCGCTGGTCCTCGGGGTCAAGGGTACTCCAAATTTGCTTGAGCTGATAGTGTACCGTCTCCGAGTTGCCCGACATGAGAATATCGATGATGGGTTTGACCCAGTTGATCAAGCCCCGGTCGCGCATCTCGCGGTACTTGTATTTTTTGGTTTCGGTACCCGTACTGATGGAAAAGATCATCATGTCTTTGGCCGTTGGGTAGTCGGGTTTGTCTTCATCGCCGAGGATGCGGCAAAAATCCATTTTACGGGCCTCGGAGTAGGCACAGAGGGCGGGATTATTGGCAAAGACGCCCCCGTCGATCAGGCTGTAGGGCGTACCGAGTTCGGAGTAAATTCGGACGGGTTCGAAGTAAGTCGGGGCCGCCGAGGTAGCGCGGGCGACGTCGCGGATAAAGAAGTTGCTGACTTTATTGTTGGCGTCGTAGGAGGTGAAAAACTTGGCGTTGCGATTGCGAAAGTCGTAGGCTGTGATCATACAGGGGCGAATCAACTCGGCGAGCATATAGTCGCCGCAGTACTCGTCGAGGAGGCGGTTGAGGGGCTCGGAGGAGTACTTCTCGTCGATCAGCCCCGCCACGCTACTCAAGCGGCGGAAGAGGCTGACTTCAAAAATGTCGTCGCCGTTTTCTCGGTAGACGTCCAGGGCTTGCTGGCTCGTGTAAGCGGGGCGGTTGTTGTCGTTGGGGATGTTGTAGAGGAGGGATAAAATTCCTCCGGTGCTCGTCCCGGCAAAGAGGTCGATGTAATCGCAGAGTCGTACATCGTCGCCCTGCTTTTCACGGAGTTGGTTTTCGACGTAGCGGAGAATTGTGGCGGGTAAAATGCCCTTGATGCCACCACCGTCGATGGATAGGATACGAACTTTCTTCATGAACAACTGGGGGTATCTGAATTATTTTGGGTGCTTGATGGCTCGGATTGTCGCGCGCCCTCAGGGGCCGCTCGTTCCGGTTTTAATCGTCGGCGGATAATTTCCCCTTGGGCCCCAGAATGACGTCAAAAATGGTGTCGATGATGAGGTTGAAAAAGGAGTATTTGAACTGGTCCATTCGAACCAGCGCCAGGCCCGACTGTTTGAGGGTGGTCATCTTCATACTGTCCTGTTGGCTGTTGACGAGGAATTCAAAATCTTCGGTGGTGAGCAGGTCCTTTTCCAAAAGGTTGGTCCAACGCCGGAGGTCCTTTTTCATCCGAGTGAGGGTTTTGCGGGCATCAGCGGCGGCTTGGCGGCGGTAGCGGCGTACGGTCAGACGGGCCAGATCGTCGATGTCGCCCCGGAGGTTGCGGATCATTTGGTTGAATTCGCGGGTTTCGGGCATGTTGGGAAGGGTTTGTAGGTTTTGAAATGGGTTGTTGTAAGGACGGTACGTTTACTTTTTCTTTTTGTTTTCCAGACTGATGATCTTATTGAAGTTATTGCCGATTTCTCGTTTGAATTGGTCCACCAGAATATCGCTCAATTGTCCATCGGCCTTCCACTTGTTTAAAAAGCCACCGAACAAATTGCCACTGGGATTCATCAACAGCTTCCACATATCGACCGTCGTTTGGTTTTTTTCTCCCCGTTGCTGCTCGTAGTCGATGTGGGTCTCCACCCGTTGTTGAAAGGTATTGATCTTTGCTTCGCTCTCGGCGTAGGGGCGATTGGCCATACTCATCAGGTTGAGGGCTTCGTTTTTGAGGGCTTGTCCTTCCTGGTAGGCGTGGGCATCGTGGGGTACCATCCGGTTGGCGACGCAGGAGCTGAGACTCACCAGGGCGATCATCCAGCAGAGGCGGATGGTGGTACGGGAAAGGGTGGGGAAGGCCGGGAGGCGGGAAGGGAAATAGAGGTTCATGACGGTTTGATTTTTAGCTTGTAAATGGGACCAATGGGATTGGCTTTGAGCGTTTTGTGGATGACACCGGTGCTAAAAGTATTGAAAAGATATTAGGAAAACAAAAGATGTGTATGAATTTTTTTTCAAAACAGAATCACTTTTTTCCTAATTTTGGCCGCCCTTATTCTTGTGATCACAAACAATTGGAAGCATGTCAAAAGTCATGATTATCGGTGCCGGTGGAGTGGGACGAGTGGTGACCCATAAGTGCGCACAGCACCCGGAGGTTTTTTCCGAAATCTTACTCGCCAGTCGAACCCATTCCAAGTGCGAGGCCATCGTAGCCGATGTCCGGCGGGCCAGCCAACACCCCGCCCTCCACACCGCCGCCGTGGATGCGGAGGACGTCCCGCAGTTGGTAGCTCTGATTCGCAAATTCCGCCCCCGCCTCATCATCCACGTGGCCCTCCCGTACCAAGACCTCACCATCATGGAGGCCTGCTTGCAAACCGGCGTGCACTACTTGGATACCGCCAACTACGAGCCCAAGGACGAAGCCAAATTCGAATATTCCTGGCAGTGGGCCTACCACGATCGCTTCCGCCGGGCGGGCTTGACCGCCATCCTGGGCTGTGGCTTCGATCCGGGAGTGACGGGCGTCTTTACCGCCCACGCTGCCAAGCACCACTTTGACGAAATGCATTACCTCGACATCGTCGACTGCAATGGGGGTGATCACGGCAAGGCCTTCGCCACCAATTTCAATCCCGAAATCAACATCCGCGAGATTACCCAAAAGGGCCGTTACTACGAGAACGGCGAATGGGTCGAAACCGAGCCCTTTGCCATCCGCCAGCGCCTCCACTATCCCAACATCGGAGCCCGGGATTCCTACCTCTTGTACCACGAAGAGTTGGAGTCGTTGGTCAAAAACTTTCCGACTCTTCGACGCGCCCGTTTCTGGATGACCTTTGGCGAAGAATACCTCACCCACCTCCGCGTGATCCAAAACATCGGGATGGCCGGTATCGAGCCGGTCTCGTTTCGGGGGCAAGAGATCGTTCCCCTGGAATTTCTCAAGGCCGTATTGCCGGACCCCGGTAGCCTGGGCGAAAATTACTCTGGTGAAACCAGTATCGGTTGTCGCATTCGCGGGCTGGCCGACGGCGCCGAAAAGACCTATTACATCTGGAACAATTGTAGCCACCAGGCCGCCTTTGACGAAACGGGTGCCCAGGGGGTTTCCTATACGACGGGCGTTCCCGCCATGACTGGTGCGATGCTCTTGCTGACCGGGATGTGGAGTGGGGCTGGTGTTTTCAACGTCGAATCATTTGATCCCGATCCCTTCCTCGCCAAACTTAATGAATACGGATTGCCCTGGCAAGAAGAAGTCGGTGCGGACCTAGAACTACCATAAGCGCATGCCCATCGACTACGCTCAACTGCCCTCCCCCTGTTACGTTCTCGACGAAGCCCGGCTGCGTCGCAACCTACTCGTCCTGCGGTCGATTCAGGAAGAAACGGGCGTTAAAATCATTTTGGCCTTCAAGGGCTTTGCGATGTGGAGTACCTTTCCCCTGATTCGTCAGTACCTGGCCGGTGCGACGGCCAGCTCCCTGCACGAGGCGCGCCTCTGCGCCGAGCTGATGGGACGCCGGGCCCACACCTACGCGCCGGCTTACCTGCCCGACGAGTTCTCCGAGTTGCTGACTTACACGAGCCACCTGACCTTTAATTCGCTCAATCAGTACGAGCGCTACTTCCCCACCGTCCAACAATTTTTGAACCACCCCATCTCCTGTGGCCTACGCGTCAACCCCGAGTATTCGGAGGTGGACACCGAATTGTACAATCCCTGCGCTCCGGGTACCCGGCTGGGTATCCTGGCGGAGCAGTTGGGAGACCGGGTACCACCCGGGGTGGAGGGCCTGCATTTTCATACCCTCTGCGAGTCCAATTCCTACGCGCTGGAAAAGACCCTCCTGTTTTTTGAGGAGCGCTTCGGGCGCTACCTGCCCCAACTCCAGTGGGTCAACTTTGGTGGGGGGCACCTGATGACCGATGCGGATTACGATTTGCGACATTTACGGGCCGTTCTCGCTGGTTTTAGTCGCCGTTATCCCCACCTGGAAATCATTTTGGAGCCGGGGAGTGCCGTAGCCTGGCAGACGGGAGAATTGCTAACTACCGTTCTGGATATTGTCGACAACAAAGGGGTGCGTACCGCTTTGCTCGACGCATCGTTTACGGCTCACATGCCCGATACCCTGGAGATGCCCTACCGGCCGAGGGTACACGGCGCGTTTGACCCGGGGCGCGTCTCGGCCGATACCTTGCCTCCGCATCGCTACCGCCTCGGTGGGATTTCTTGTTTAGCGGGTGATTACCTCGAAGCCTACGCCTTCGAACGTGAACTCCAAGTGGGGGATCGCTTGGTGTTTGCCGATATGATGCACTACACCATGGTCAAAACAACGACTTTCAATGGCGTCAAGCATCCCAGCATCGTAATTTGGACGGAGAAGGACCAGCTCCGTCTCGTTCGGCGTTTTGCCTACGAAGACTTTAAAAACCGTTTGTCCTAAGCCATGCCGACCTCTCCCAGCATCCAACAAGCCTTTCGCCAATTGGTCGAATCGCTTTCCACCCACTACGAACCCCGGGAATCGCGTAGCATTGCCACCATTCTCTTTGCCGACGTCTTTGAGGTCCGCAATGTCCAACGCCAGGATGTATTGAGTGCTCCGCAGGTGGAGCAGTTGAATCGGATGAGTGAGCGCTTGTTGCGTTACGAGCCCTTGCAGTACGTACTCGGCCAGGCGGATTTTTTTGGGCTAAAGTTTAAGGTCAACCCCAGCGTTTTGATCCCCCGCCCGGAGACGGAAGAGCTGGTGGCTTTGGTACTGGAGCGTTGGGAAGAGCGGTGGGATGAAAAACGGTGCCTACTGGATATTGGTACGGGGACGGGCTGTATTCCCCTCAGCCTCAAGCGGTACCGTACGGCGTGGGAAGTCTGGGGCTACGACGTCAGCCCGGCCGCGTTGGAAGTGGCCGCCCAGAATGCCCAAAACTTAGACCTGGAGCTACACCTCGCGGAGGTAGACATCCTGGACCAATCGTGTTGGCCCGCTCGTTCTTTCGATCTGATCATCAGCAATCCACCCTACATCCCTCCTTCCGAACGGCGATTGATGCCACCCCAAGTGCTGCGCTACGAGCCGGAGCTGGCCCTCTTTGTGCCCGAGGCGGAAGCCGATATTTTTTACCATCGAATTCTGGCCTTTGCGGAACGGCACTTACGAACTGGTGGGCAGTTGTTTTTTGAGTGCAATGAGTACCGAGCGGAAGCGGTGCTGGGCTACGCTTTGGAAGCGGGTTGGACGGGACAGTTGGAGAAAGATATGAGTGGCAAGCTGCGCATGTTGTGCTTGCGACGGGAAGTAGGCTGAGTAAGAGGCTCTGAATGGGGAAAGGAAGTGCTAATTGTGGTAGAAATGGTTTAGCGTTTTATCGGAAAAGACCACTTTTTTTCAAATTTTTTTAGCCTGATTATCAGGTAGTTAGAAGCATTTTTCTACCAAAAGATCAAATGGGTTTATGGAATTTAGGGGCCAAAAGCGTCTATGTAGCGCCTTTCTTCCGATTCTAGAGGTGGAGAAAAGGAGTGTTTTAAGCCAACTAGGGTCGGATACCTAGGTTTGGGTGATGGCGCCGTGGAATAGCACGGGGACCATCGAGGGGCGCGGTGAACGATCGTACCTTGAGGGTGGGTCCCACCCAAAGCCAAAAATTCTGCCTGTCAATATAACAATAAAAGTACAAATTCCACTACCACGACCTCATCCCCCACACCACGCACCCCAGCTCACCCCCCCGCCTTCTTCGCTTGCGCGTAACCCGCATCCAACAACAACTGCAAAATCCGGTCGCGGTGATTGCCCTGGATGATGATCTCTCCATCCTTGACCGAGCCTCCCACGCCGCACTTCGACTTCAAATGCTTGCCCAGGGCCTTCAAATCATCGTCTGAGCCCACAAAACCCCGAATCAAAGTTACCTCCTTGCCCTTGCGCTGTTTTTTATCCAGGAAGATTCGGAGACGGTGGTCTTTTGCAGCGACCGCCGCACCCTCCTCTTCCGCGCCGTTCGTATACTCGAAGTTTGTGGTTGTAGTATAGACCACTCCCGTACGGTTGCTCTTCTTGTTCTTTTTCATACTGACTTATTTTGGGGATTGTTGAAGTAAAGATAAGTTAAAAAAATATAATTCATAATTGTGACAGGGTTATTTTTGCTTTTTTATTTTCCAGTTGTGATTCAGCATGCGCAGTAAGTGATAGCCCAGGCCCCCCGTACTCTCGCACGAAGTGGTCAAGATGACGAGCGCCGAGCGCGGAGCCGGGACAGAGGCCGAGAAAGGCCGGCGGACGCACGGCGAGCCCGTATGGGCGATGGTGGGCGGAAATCGCTTCCTCTCGATGACGTGCCAGCCCCCAGCGGCGGATACCCACTTGCTGTAATCCGTGGGCGTAATCTTTTCCCGAGTGCCCGCCAGTAAGGAATCCCACTCCAGCTCGGTACCGTCGAGGTGCAAACGAATGAATCGCAGCAAATCCTGCATCGAAGATTTTAAGCCCTCGGCCGCTGCAAAAGCACGGAACGTCCAGGGCGCCACGGCTTGTCCGTTGATGCGGTGTCCCTGCGCCAAATTCCCTTCCACCCCAAAGGAGCTCTGCGTCAGCCCGAGGGGCCCAAGAAGCTTTTCCTCCATCAGGCTGCCAAAATCTTGCTGCGTCACCAATTCGCAAATGACCTCCAGCAGGGCGTAGTTGAGGTGGGAATAATGGTAGGCTCGCTGCTCCGCAGGGGGCGCGTAGTGGCGGTAGTAGTCCAACAATTCCGTCTTGCGGTAATGGGCGTAGGGATTGTCGAGTTGGGTTTGGTGAAGGGCAAAATCGGGAGGCGTTTTGGGAAAACCCGAGCGGTGACCAATCAGGTCGATGAGTCGGAGCTGGGCGAGGGCAGGATTGTGGCAAATTGGCGGTAAATAGTGGTGTAAGCTACTGTCGGGATGTAGTAATTCCTCGGCGACCAACACTTCCACTAGGGTCGCGGTAAAGACTTTGCTCAAGCCACCGATTTCAAAACGCGTTGTCGCATCAACGGCCGCTCCACCGATGCGATCGCGGAAGCCATAGTAGAAGACGTAGCTGGAGTCACCAACTAGGATGCCGAAGGAATAACCCAGTACCCGCTCAACCGCTACCTCGGGTTCAAAGCGGATGATTTTTTGTATTTCCTTTTCCAGCTTTTTGCGCGACTGGGCCGTTGAGTGGAGGGGTACTAAACCCAGCAGTGCGCCTACCGTCCAAGCCAGCCACCAGTTTGGTTGCCACTGATCTTCGATCGCCATCATATTTTCTTAACGCCGTTTTTCAAATCTTCTTGCCCTTCATGGCTGCTACGATACTGTGGTCCATGGCGCGGTGGGCTAGGGGAGTGGTGTAGGCGTTGAGGGCTTCCATCGCTTGGTTGATGGCGTCCTTGTCGGTCCCCGCCATGCTTTGGCGAAGGGCTTCGGTAAGTGCTTGTGTTTGTTGATTTTCCTCCGCGTTGAGAATGGCTTCGTTTTGGCGGACAAACTTCTCGGCGGAGAGGACGATGTTTTGCGCCTCGTTGCGCGCTTCCAACAAGGCCCGGGTTTGCATATCCGACTCGGCGTTTTGAATAGAGTCGAGCAGCATTTTAGCCATCTCTTCCTCGCTCAAGCCGTACTGCGAGCGGATTTCAATTTCCTGCTCGACATTGGAGCGTAACTCCTTGGCTTTGACCACCAAAATACCATCCGCATCCAGAATAAATTGAATGTCGATTTTGGGTATTCCGGCGGGCATGGGGGGAATACCCCGGAGGATAAACTCCCCGAGTTTGCGGTTGTGCTCCACCAGATCGCGCTCCCCCTGATAAACCCCAATCTTTAGGTTGGCCTGCCCGTCGATGGAAGTCGTGTACTGCCGACCCGCCTTGCTGGGGACCTTAGAGTTGCGGGGAATGATGACATCCATCAAGCCCCCCACCGTCTCGATTCCCAGAGAAAGGGGCGTAACGTCGAGGAGCAGAATGTCTTTTTGGTTGCCCGCCAGCACATCGGCCTGGATGCTGGCACCCAGTGCGACTACCTCATCGGGATTGAGCTTGTCGTAAACCTCCCGCTGGAAAAAGCGCGCTACCGATTCCTGGACGAGGGGGACCCGGGTAGAGCCACCCACCATTACCACGTGGTCGATTTGACCGACTTCGCGGTCGGCATCCCGCAGGGCCTGACTACAGCTGGCCAAGGTTCGGTCGATCAGTCCCTGGATGGCGGCCTCAAAGGCGCTGCGGCTGATCTCAAATTCACGCTCGCCGATTGCGCCCCGAAATACCTCCGCTCCGCTCAGGTGTTTTTTGGCCTCCTCCGCCAGCAAACGTAGGGACTGACTAAAGGCCCGGTCCTGGGGAAGTTGCTCGTTGGCTTGGCGCCAGTAGTCGATGATGGCCCGGTCGAAGTCGTCGCCCCCGAGAAAGGTATCACCATTGGTGGAGAGCACCTCAAAGATGCCCGCCTGGAGCTGGAGAATGGAAATGTCGAAAGTGCCTCCCCCCAGGTCGTACACCGCAATGGTTTGGGAACTTTGATCGCCCAAACCGTAGGCTAGGCTCGCCGCCGTGGGTTCGTTGACGATGCGGAGCACGTCCAGGCCCGCCAATTTCCCCGCATCCCGGGTAGCTTGCCGCTGGGCATCGTTGAAGTAAGCCGGCACCGTAATCACCGCCCGACTCACCGTCGCTTTCAGCTCGGCTTCGATCCGACGCTTGAGTTCCTTGAGAATCTCGGCCGATAGTTCGATCGGTGTGTAGAAGCGATCCCCCACGCGCACCTTGACTAGGCTGTCGCTATCCTCATCGATGATGCGGTAGCCAAAGTACCGCTCAAAGTCCACCACATCGCCGTAGGACTTGCCCATCAGACGTTTGACCGAATAGATCGTCCGCTCGGGATGGCTTACCAATTTGGCCTTGGCGGCCTCCCCAACCACGATACTGCCGTCCTCGGCAAAGTGGACGATGGAGGGAACGAGGGTGTGTTGGCCATCGGCACTTTTGACAGCTTGGGGCTTGCCGTCAACGATGTGGGCCACCAAACTATTGGTCGTGCCCAAGTCGATGCCGATGATGGTTTCGGAGTCCTTAGCCAACTCGCCGGATTGAAGGTTGATCGCTATTTTTGCCATAGATAAATTGCTGGGTATTTTTATTCAATAGAACTGTCCCCTCACGGGATTGTTCATCCTGGAGAGCGCAAAGATAAACGCTTTTTGGAGAAGGGCTCCGGGCTTAGCGGCGGGTCTTGATAAGGGTAAAATCGGGTGCGCTGCGATGTCGACTGAGCTGTTCGTAAGCGTAGGCCAGCCCCAGCAAACGCGGTTCGGAATAGGCCCGGCCCATAAAGGAAATACCGACGGGAAGGTCGTGAACGTAGCCCGCCGGGATCGTAATATTGGGGTAGCCCGCCACGGCTGCGGGAGAATAACTGGCCTTGCCCCCCATGATGTAGTGATCGCCATTGACCAGGTCGATTTTCCAGGCCGGCGCATCCGATGGCCCCACGATGGCGTCGAGTTGGTGCTGGTCCATCACCGCGTCGAGTCCTTCGGCTTGGGTGAGGCGTTTGCTCTTGGCCAGGGCCTCCGAATAAGCGCGATCCGTCAGTGGCCCCTTTTCCACGGCCATCCGCAAAATTTCTTGTTCAAAGTAAGGCATGGCCTGCTCCCGCTGCGCCTCGTTGAAGTCGATCAACTCCTGGAGGTTCTTAATCGGTACCTTGGCGTCGGTTTGGGCCAGATAGGCGTTGAGGTCGTTTTTAAATTCGTACAGCAGCACCTCAAATTCGCTGCCCTTGTAGGGTTCATCGGCGGGAGTGACGCGTTCCAGGTCGATCAGCGTCGCCCCGGCCTTGCGGAGGACCTCCAGGGCATTTTCAATGGCCGCATCCAGTTTTTCGTGTACGCCAAAGGAACTGCGCATAACTCCAATGCGGGCACCGCCCAAGCTGTTTTCATCCAAAAAGGCCGTGTAGTCCGCCTCGGCGCGCTGGTTGGCAGTGGCGGGATCCTCGGGGTCTACCCCCGTCAGGGCCGACAGCAGGATGGCGGCATCGCGTACCGTCCGGGCCATGGGGCCGGCCGTGTCCTGGCTGTGCGCGATGGGAATGATCCCCGTTCGGCTGATCAGGCCGAGGGTGGGTTTGATGCCCACCACACCGCAGAGTGCCGAAGGGCAAATGATCGATCCATCCGTTTCCGTACCGATGGCCACGCTACAGAAGTTGGCCGCCACGGCCACCCCCGATCCCGAGCTCGATCCACAGGGGCTACAGTCGAGGGCGTAGGGGTTGCGCGTCTGGCCCCCCTGGCTGCTCCAGCCACTGGAAGAGCGGGTCGACCGAAAATTGGCCCACTCGCTCAGATTGGTTTTGCCCAAAATGACGGCCCCCGCCTTCCGCAGTTGAGCGACGAGAAAGGCATCGCGGCGGGCGTAGTTTTCCGCCAGGGCGATGGATCCCGCGGTGGTGGGCATGGGGTCCTGGGTATCGATGTTGTCCTTGAGTAGGATGGGAATGCCGTGGAGGGGTCCCCGGGGGCCACTCTCGGCCCGTTCTTGGTCCAGTGCGATGGCTATTTTAGTGGCGTCGGGATTGATGTTGATGACGGCTTGGAGGGCATCGTTGAGTTCGTAGATGCGTTCGAGGTAGGCCTCGGTGAGGATCAGGGCGGAAAGACCGCCCGCCTCCTGGCGGCGTTGCAGTTCGTCGATGCTCACTTCGGCGAGGCCGAAGTGGTAGGGGGGAGGTAGCTGGGCTTGCACTTGATTGCTGTGGCCCTGACAGGCACTGAGGAGGCTGCCACCGGCGGCGAGGGCGGGGCCGGTCACTAGGCTGCGTTGGAGGAAGTCGCGGCGTTTCATATGGGTCAATAATTTTTTATCTCGGATAATTTTTGGTGGAGCGTTGAAGTTAGTCGTAAATTAGGGTATAAGCAAATAACCATTGAAATACACCCATGGATAGCAGCGTCATCGGCACCGCCCTCCTTTTTCTAACTGGATTGTTCAGTTACCAAGGCTTTCGAAGGTCGGAATACTTCGAGCAGTACCTCTTTGAGGTCGACAAGATTCTGGTGGATCGCCAGTATTACCGACTCCTTTCCAATGCTTTCCTGCACGGTAGTTGGCTTCACTTCGGGTTCAACATGATCGCCCTACTTTCCTTTAGTTGGTCCCTCGAAATCCTATTTGGCTACGGGACCTTCGCCATTTTCTACTTCGGCTGTTTGCTCGGGGCGAGTTTGCTCTCGCTTTACATACACCGCCAGCACGGCGACTATCGAATGGTCGGGGCCTCGGGGGCCATCAGCGGGGTCATCTTTGCCGCCGTGGTGCTCTTTCCCGAGCAACCCATTTCCTTCGTCCTGCTTCCCCTAGAAATTCCCAGCTGGATCATGGCCATCGCCTTCGTTGCGATTTCCATATTGGGCATAAAAAAGCAAGCCGCCTACATTGCGCACGAAGCCCACCTGGGCGGTGCCCTGACGGGGGTCTTCCTGACCCTTCTCCTGCGCCCCGCCGAGAGTTTGGAAAACTGGTGGATCGTCATGGCCATCCTCCTGCCCTCCCTTTTCTTCCTCCTACTCATCATTCGCAATCCAGCCGTGCTGTTGATCGAAGACTACTGGGGTGAGTGGCGGCGGTCGCGTCCCGCCCCCCGAACGGCTCCCCGCGTCGTACGCCGCAGCCGAGAAGAGGAGCTCAACCAACTGCTGGAGAAAATCAAGGCCGTGGGGGTGGAGCGCTTGAGCGAAGCGGAAAAACAACGCCTGGAACAATTGACCAAAGAAATATAAAAATATAAAGTACTGCCTATGTTATTCGATCCCCCCATCCAATACCTGCTCTGGTTCAACGTCTTGATCTTCCTCTTGCTGGCCCTGCTGCACCTCTACTGGGCCGCGGGTGGCACCTGGGCCTTTGACGCGGTCCTGCCGCGGGACGAGGGTGGTAGACGGCTCTTGAACCCCCGCAGAATAGATTCCTTTATCGTCGGTACGGCCTTGCTCAGTATGGGAGCTTACCTCAGCGTATGGGGAGCCAATGTATCCATCGACCTCGGCCCGGCCCTGGCCTGGTTCTGGGACAATGCGGTTTGGGGAATGGTGGTCGTCTTCTTGCTCCGCGCCGTCGGCGAATTCCGCTACCTGGGCTTCTTCAAACGCTTCCGGGAAAGCCGCTTTGCCTGGTGGGACAGTTGCCTTTACTCCCCGCTTTGCCTGTGGTTGGGCGGGAGCATCCTGGGCTTGATTTATCTCCGGTGAAATCCTTATCTTTGCCCATCTTCTAACGACAACAATACGCTCCGATGAGTCAGGATATCAAACAACTGAACCCCCGTGGACTATGGTCCAATTTTGCCGACCTCAATGCCGTCCCTCGCGCGTCCAAGCGAGAGGAACGCGTCATCCAGTTTATCGTCGACTTTGGCCAGCGGCTGGGTCTCGACACCAGCGTCGACGCGGTGGGCAATGTTTTGATCAAAAAGCCCGCGACGCCGGGGATGGAAAATCGGCAGACGGTGGTCCTACAAAGCCACCTGGATATGGTACACCAAAAAAACGCCGCTACCAACTTCGACTTCGCCACCGAGGGCATCAAGATGTACGTCGAAGCGGATTGGGTGAAGGCCGAAGGAACGACGCTTGGTGCCGACAATGGCATCGGAGTGGCCTCCATCATGGCCGTCCTGGAGGCCACCGACATTGAGCACCCCGCACTGGAAGCCTTGTTTACGATCGACGAGGAGACGGGAATGACCGGTGCCAAGGGGCTGGAAGCGGGCTGGCTGAGTGGCGACATCTTACTCAACCTGGATACCGAGGATGATGACGAATTGACGATTGGTTGTGCCGGGGGCATCGATCTGACGGCCCGGGGTACCTACACGCCCCACGCGGTGGTGGATCTGAACGAGGGGGCGCGGGCTTACCGACTCAGCATCAAGGGCCTGTCCGGTGGGCATTCGGGAATGGATATTCACAAGGGGTTGGGCAATGCCTATAAATAGATGAATCGCCTCTGTTTTAGTTGGAGGAGCAGTACAACCTCAGCATCGCCCAAATCGACGGAGGGGGATTGCGCAACGCGATTCCCCGGGAATCCTTTGCCGATTTGGTGCTGGGGGCTACCGATTTCGCGCAATTTGAGCAAAGTATCGCGCAAATTGGAGCCGAGTTGCGGGCCGAACACCGCAGTACCGATCCCGATTTGGAGCTGCGCGTAGAACGCATCGACCTTCCCCCCAGCGTATTGCCCGCCGATTTTCAGGGCCAGCTGCTGCGCGCCATTTACGCCTGCCCCAACGGAATCTTTCGCATGAGTCCCACCATCCCAGGTTTGGTGCAGAGCTCCAACAACTTGGCCCGGGTAAAGGTGGCGGCGGGGGAGTACGAATGCCTCTGTCTGACCCGTAGCTCGGTC
>ERZ1740065.798-NODE-798-length-17777-cov-12.392450_pt1 | contig 17777 bp, 22 predicted proteins | sample MGYA00581738_ERZ1740065 | MGnify/ENA primary metagenome ERZ1740065 (study PRJEB43018, sample SAMN04849749) | marine metagenome | isolation source: floating plastic debris | place: Pacific Ocean | collected 2008-09-01 | study: EMG produced TPA metagenomics...
TATCCCTCTTTCTTCTACCTACGCCTTGCCATATCCCGCATTTGTATTTCTACGCCATGCCATATCCTTCAGTTGTATTACTTCGCCATGCCATATCCTGCAGTCGTATTTCTACGCCACACCATATCCCGCAGTCGTTTTTCTACGCCATGCCATATACCGCAGTCGTATTTCTACGCCATGCCATATACTGCAGTCGTATTTCTACGCCATGCCATATACCGCAGTCGTATTTCTACGCCGTGATTTCTGGACCTTTTACCCCACTGTCAATCTTGATTTTGAAGGAGATCAGAGTGTTGCCATGCAGTCACAAGTATCACAAGAAATGCGTGGATAAATGGCTGCTAGACCATTCGACGTGCCCGTGCTGCTGCGGGGACGTAGCAGGTATGTACTCAGGAAACTGCCAGCTCCTACATACCACCAGAACAGACAGACAGACACGTTATCATACTTTCAGAGTTGTTAGAAGAGGGATATAAACAGCTGAGTAAAGCCAGAAAGACTCTGAGGGGTAAGAAGACCACTGTTAGACTCCAGTCCGAAGGACTGCAATTAAGTGAAACTATAGATGAGAGTTGTCGATACTTACCGCGACGACGGTACGACTTACTACATCAGCACATGTGCGGCAAACACTGGTCTGGTCGACATCAGGTCCGGTGCAATAGAGAGGCAGTGGCTGTGCATTCTCACGACCTCATCCACGAACAATACAGCTACTTACTTCGACGTCTGAATGAGATCAAGCGGCAGCGACCCGCCTCCCTGTCAGCGTCAGACGATGCTGCCAATAGAATGAGCATCATATCTTCCTGCTACAGTTCGATACCAAATATAGATGAGAATCTGCCGCCCGAGAACGTCTTCATCGGTGACAGCTGTCAGGGAGGAATTCCCCAGCAGTGCAACGAGCTCTGTTTCAGCGATGCTGACTTGGATAGCGCGGCGTTAAAACACTACACGAGCTCCAAATCAACTCTTCCTTCCCTCGAGTCCGAGAATATATCGCCGGGCGTCAGTGAGTGGGAGATCAACCTCACTCGCAGCCACTCCGAACGGTGCATGTCTCATCTAAACTGCGCTTACCACGATCCACTCCAGAGGTCAAGGTCACGTGTGGTACGATTCAGAGAGCCGGAATCAGAAGTTATGTCCAGTACTGAAGAGGCCTGCGATCAAGACTCTGACATAACGGATAGCGATGAAGTGTCGAAACTTTTAGACGCTTGCGATGATGACAAATGCTGCGGAAGGGCTAGTGACTTTGGTGATGGTGATGATGACACATGACAACTTGCGATGCGGTAAAAACCGTGATCCAAATGTGAATTATTTTTGTGCGAATTTGATAACTGCTCACAATAAAATCAAACAGACTGTCAGCTGCTTTATTAGAACTTTGGAATCTTAGCAATATAACTTATAACTACACACAGAAAATAAATGACAGAGATCATTGAGTATAAATTATCCGGGGGACGTTAAATCTTATAGACATGGATGAAGACATCACTTTCTAGCGCAGTAAGACTTGTGTATCTCCAGGTCTGTGGCTGTGTGATACAATTTATCACAATTTGGACATGTGAAACTTCTGCTGCCTGCAAGATACTAGACATGAGTGGACAACTCCCACAGTGATGAAAGATTTGTTGCATTATTGTGGTAAACTTTCCTCTAAAATACAACTATTGTCATTTTTATAGAGGAAGAGGAGGACAAATAGACTGAGTACCAGGCTCGCCTCTCATTCTAAGTTGGGTCAAACTTGCCTGAATCTTGAGCTGAACGCTTGCTAGCGCTAGGCGGGCGCTGCTTGAGAAGCCCCGCCCTCTTTAGTTTCACGTAGGCATCCATACCAGCAGTGTCATGACGTGATGACGAATGATGCGCTCTGATGTTCTTGCTGCCTGGCCCCACTGTGAGATCGCTGTAACTGTCTACAACACCCGATGATTGGTTTGTTGTTATATAATGAAAGACCTGAACTATGAACTATGAACCTACTTTTCTGGTAGTGAGCAGATTCATTCTTCTGCACTGAGGAGGACGATGGTCTTGAACTTCTGCAAAACGAACACAAACTTGTAAGATGTATAGAGTACAGTGTACTGTGAAAGATAAGTAGATTGCTATAACCCTCCTAACCTGGGCTTCACTTCCTGAGTTGTACTCCCCTGCTGCCACAGCTGAGTGGGATCCATTGGGCTCACCTAACAGTGTCCGTCATCAGTATCATCTTTGCACATGCTCAAAGAAAATGCAAGCATGATAGCAGTAAATGTCACTCACAGAGTCGTAGTGTGGAGTTGTGTCCCCCTGCGGCTGTTGTGCTGCCGCATTGGATCCATTCAACTTTTTAATAGTCCTCTCCATTTTCATGTTCTGCTTTTCCAGTAGTTCGATCCTTACCTGGTTTGCTTTCACCTGATTGGACATGTCAGCCACTATGTCACCAGATCCTGCATACAGGAAGTGCAGAGGCGTTGCAGTTTACATAGCGCCAACCCTAGTGCATATTTTGGAGCAGGTGGTACCTAGAATATCGCGGTTTACTGGGCCGTTCAGATCGGGATACTCCACCATCAGCCTCTCTCTTTCTCGCATCCCATCGAGCTCTTTCTCAAGGCCACCCACTTGTGATTCCAAATCTGCAATCTTTTTCTTCAACGTTTGTTTCTCCATCTCTATCTTCTGCAGCAGTGTCTATGATACATGTATACATAAATGTGGAAGCCTGCTGCACAAGCAACTGTTGGTGGCAGGTTTACAGTATTTATTTATTCATTAATTTATGTAGAAGTTTGTAGCTACTAGTATTTGGTAATATATTTACTAGTGGATGGATGGACGGACGGACGGACGGATGGACGGACAGATGGACGGACAGACGGACAGATGGATGGACAGACTATAGGTATGGTATAGGTATGGTATAGGTACAGTATACGTACGGTATATGTACGGTATAGGTACGGTATATGTACGGTATAGGTACGGTATATGTAGAGTTGTCGTATGGTATAGGTATGGTATAGGTACGGTATATGTACGGTATAGGTACGGTATATGTACGGTATAGGTATGGTATATGGTATGGTATAGGTATTTTAGTAGCAAATTTGTAAGAATATCAAAATTAAAATTATATTGTGTGTACAGACAACTACCTGGTCAATGTGTGATTCTTTCGACTTTGCTGACAATGTCAGAAGTTTTTCATTATCCTCTGACATGTGCGACAGCTCCGCTTGAAGGCTGCTGTTCTCCTCGTCCATTTCATCCATCCGTCTCACCAGTGAGTCAAACTTTGTCTGCACTGACTAGAATTGAACAATGGAGATACACGGACTGTTGTTTGCGGACGATGGATTGACATCAGACAAGAATCATTACGGACTTCAGTTCTCTTGCTGAGGCTTTTAGAAATTGCCTGCTCCTGGCTCAGTAAGGTTTCGGTGTCCTTCAGCTTGTCTCTCGTCTGGATCATCTCCTGCTCGAGTGAGCCCACTATAGAATTCAGTCTCTTCACTTCTCTCTCATTGATTTGTGACGTCTCCAGATCGACAATCAGCTGTTTCTTTACCTCGTCTAGCATGAAAATCAGTATATATTATATACTATATACTATATTATATATTATGTACAGGTGCGTGTATGTGTACAACATACAGTTTGAGATATTACGAACAGATATGTGTACGTGTACACTGCACTGCTGCACAAATATGAGCATATGAAAAAGATTGGAAGAATGTTCTGGATAGTTTGGCGCCATTAAACACCGTAGGTCAAATTTCATGTGATGTGCCAGAATCTATATAGTATAGGAATTGTTGGTTAATTACGTGTGGCCCTCATAATTAACCAACAATTCCTATACTATTTAGATTCTGGCACATCACATGAAATTTGACCTACGGTGTTTAATGGCGCCAAACTATCCAAAACATTCTTCCAATCTTTTTCACACAGAAATCTAGAAGCTCATATTGTTGATATGAATAAGCTGCCAGGTGGCAACAGGTGGTTGACCTTATTTCATGCATAGCACTACATTCAGCTGGAGGGCTGTGATAAAGACTAGATTCCATACATCCTGGACTATTTCTTACTCTCATAACCAATCCAAAGAGCCTACAGTCTGAGGCTATAGCTGGAGTGTGACACTCACTAGTACACTTCATCGTGAATAAGTGGGCAGCAGGTTTACGCACTCCGTATTGTACAAAATAATAAATGAACTATTTTTACATTATTTATCCGATTATCACTTCATGACAATAAATACTATAATACTATACAATAAATACTATTATACTATACAATAAATACTATTATACTATACAATAAATACTATAATACTATACAATAAATACTATTATACTATACAATAAATACTCACCGAGTTCGAGGAACTGACTTCTCTGCAGCTCTAATTCGCACTTTGTCTCGGTCAGTCTCTGTTCCATATCTTTTTTCTCCTCTTCCAATGTAACGTTCTGCTGCTGTAATGTTTCTTTTACCTCCTTATGAGTTTTATTTAGATCTTCCACCTAAACGCCGCATAGAAGCATACGATCTATCTATGGTTATATACTGCAGAACAAGTCCGAACAAATCTAGTCTAATTGGTGACAAATTGCCAAAAATGATTCCATTCAATTCCAAAATGGCAGCTATCCATCTAGGCCTAGTAAAATTGAACTCAATATGAGTGACAGCCACATGAGTGGAACGCGTGGACCATAGTAGGGCGGAGTGTGAGTGGCTACACTACCGGTATGATATGGACAAAGTATACGACTGCACATAAAACATTGTTTTATTCACCTGCACTAAATGTAGTTTCTGATGGCTTGTAAGCGCTTCTTTTTCTGCATCAAGGTCTCTTTGACATTCTGCAATTCTGTTCTCCAATGAACGGCATGTGGTGATGCTGCTGCTCAATTCTTCTTTCAAAGGCTTTATGGTCTCCATCAATCCAGTCAGATGCTGCAACAGGAGGTTATGTGTGCTCTAGAGCTGCCGCATTGCGCAATCCATAGTCATATAACTATATGTGTAGGTATTAGGAATTTACATGCTATGAACTGATGTGCTGGACACTATAATTTCTATCTGCAGGAGCCCTAATTCCACAACAGGATCGCTGTATTAAGTAGCGGGTTCACTGATGGTTGTGATAGGGACTTTGGACGCCCATCTGAGCATGTATGAACCTATGCTATATGGCTCTAGTGCAGTCGTATAGTGGCCTCTACCTTATTCAGTCTGTCTGTATCCTTCTCCTGTTCAACGCTCCAACGGGCGAGATCATTGGCTGAATACCAATCGATGCCTTTTAACTGCTTCCGATATTTGGAGAGAGATGACACCACTCCTTGCGTCTTGCACATGTGAGAGATGGAGTCACCAACAGACTTTAGACTGGTCTGGACTTTATGGCAATATTCACAAGGAACGAAAGCCGTCTGGAGAGTCTGTGATGACTTGTTGCTGTTATCTTTTGCTATTTGAGGGTCAGTGACACGGGATGCAGGGGGTAGTGTGGAAATTGGTATCCTTTGTGTCTGAGAGCAAGAGGTTGGAACCTTTACTATTCCTTCATGGTACTTGCCCAATTCCTGCTGAAGCTCTTGATTATAGGACTCCAGTTCTTTTATCTTTTTTGACTGTACTTGTGACTGAAGCCAGTAAATAAAAGTCAGAAAGGTTCTCATTTGACCCAATGCTCACAGTGTTGTAGACTAATATCCTGTTTGACGTATAATGGAGAAAATTAGTCCAAAAATGCTGAGTTTACATAGTTTGTACATCTCAACTTACATCTGATGTGACTTGTTGTAAAGTTGATTGCAACTGTAGAAGTCGGCTCCAGTATTTCTTTGTCGTCGTACCAACAGAAGAACTTTTGCTATCCAAAGCTGATGGAGCTCTGGTATTGGGACCCACGACGTCCAAGTATCGATAGGAACATTGGATGAAGAAAATCAGTCTACAGCGAACAAATAACACTACGTCTTTATATCGTTACCAGTGAGTTAAGAAAGTGTTGGATCAGAGTTAAAATGAGTACCTGTCGATAACCAACTCAAGTAGCAAAAGATGGGATATCTTATTCTCTTCTTCAAATTTAGCATCGTACTCGCACATCTCCAGAAGATCAGCAATATCCACATCACTCGCTAATTTATCAGGATATTTCCATGACAAGTAGTTTGTCTGACCTAGTCTGGATGTTATACTGGAGATAACCTTACTTACATTACTAACATCGTTAGACAGACTATCTATACATAACTTGTTGCCGAGGAGCTCGGTCATCTTTGGCACAGTGAGCAGCAATAAGGCTTATAATTTAGATGTAGCTAGCCACATAGCGCTTTCGTCTTGAATGAAAATTGTTTACAAATGGATTCCTGCGTAGTAACTCAATTTCGTGTCTCCTACGCCCGAGAGTGGTGTATAAAAATACCGCCGCGTATAGACAACTCCATGTTTTACAGACTACAATGTATAGACAACAATTATGTTTTACATAGTCGCCTCAGCCAGATAGATCCAAGCTTCTCAGGCATCAGCTCCTCTTTCTCTCCCCCTCTCTGTACACGAATATCGACGATAACTTAGGGTACCAGAGAAATTCAACCTGAAGAAAGTATTCCTAATCAGCCTCACATATACCAAACTGCAGTAGATATTGGTTCATCATAGTGAAATAGAAGGGACTGCTGATTTACAATGCATTCTTGTCATAAGAAATGTAAGAAATGTGTATTTGTAGGTTGGACCACACAAATGAATGTATGGGTGCGATAAGCTAATTCCCTGATAGGACTGTTAGTGACGTCTCTCAAGTGATCGTGAAAAGAGCTGTATCATCGCTATCAATCAATAGTATATCATATGTGCGTACAATAATTTAATAAGCTGAACACACGAACAACAATAGCAGGCCTTATTATAGACATCCGTGAGTCTAGTCCCCATTAATGTATTGTAATAATGACAGCAAAACTAAAACTGCTCATAGAAACAGTCAATCGTAGTCACACTGGTGTTCCATCTGTGACAGAGCATAAATGCTGGTAGAGCAGCCGCCACAATAACAGTGGGTGGATACGGCTGGGAAATGGGACATTGCCTATCACGCCAAGGCCTTCTACAGCCTTGCATCATGCCTATCAGGCCTAGCTGCTGCTGCTCACCTATAGTCAGCGGGTCAGAGGTCAAGGCCCAACAATCTGAGCAGCCCCCCTCCTCAGGGTAGAGTAGGGCATAGCATGCATGGTGACGATAATAAATTAAGTGAGAAATTGATGAGGTTGTATCTGCTGGTATCACAGCAGCTATCATTTCGGGGCGCTGTCATACATCTGTTTGATGATCGCGTGACTCGTGGCAAATCTGGCCTCATATTTGCGGCCGGCGTCTCTCCAACTGAAATAGAGACAAATTCTTCAGATTCAGATTGAAAGCAGTACAGACGGCGTTAATGATCACGAGGAGCGTCGTACCTTTCCTTTACTCTCCTCCAATGAGCGATATGGTCTACTAGGAGCTTGGTAGCGTCTTCGTCTGACTGAAACGTGACCAGACAGATATTCCAGAAAGGGGAACAGATATTGCCATTCCAATTCACTCGCAAAATCGGAGCTAACTATACAACCGTGGCAGTGGGTATGGTGGGCAACCGACGCAGATACTGTAGAACCGGATTTGATAGTGACAGTCTAACTGCCGCACAAATAGTGATGAATGAATCATCGCTATCGTTGGGATTCGCTATAGAAATTATATCCATTATACCTTATATGGGAATTGTCTTCCCATTTGCGGGATCACTAATGTTAGATGCTTATCAGTTTTATTTCTTGATTTTGAAGGAAACGCTAACATTTCTGTCGCTATCAAATCTGGTTCTACAGTATGTGATACTAGGTTTTGATAAGAGCAGCGGAGATACAAACGCGCGTATCACGTCGAGCATGATCAGCGGTACTAACTGCGTAGATGTCGAGCGGTTTGCCTTTCCTAACGATAGGTTCAGGTATACGAAGCTTTGACAGGCTCTCGCTCCCATCGATCATGTACGGAGCAGGGAACTGTGCCTCGCCTCCCGTCTACAAATAAAGTACACAATACATCTGCAAAACCATTCTCATGCCTAGCAACCGAGCCACAAATATTTTACCAGATATTCAGTTACGTAACATGCAAGGGTGGGAGATTATGAGGTTGACATGATCGGGATACTCACTGCTGGCCTGGGAGCAGAGAGCTGCTCAATCGGTTGGTCCCCAGAGCTGTTGATCAGCCAGGCTCTGCATATCGGGTAGAGAGACGCGCCCTCCTCGTATGGAGCTAAGTCTATGCTCCGATCGAACAGCTTGGCCACATACGTAGCTGCAGCAATGAGTCAGCAGTATTGTCTAATGTCCACGGATAGACAGACTTACTGTTACTTACTACTGGATTGAGTGGCCTTGGCCAAGTCTTGGCCTGCTTTCTTCCTCCTCTTGCCACCATGAGAGGCAGACTTCTTGCGAGGCGAGAGCTCCTGTTGATCACTAACCGAATAAACTGACAGTAGACATACCAAGTACACATAGCGTAGCTAGTTAGCTCACAGTGAAGGAGTCTCTCTGTATACACATATACAGCGCCACCTGATAGAAAATATAGTCGGGATACTTACGTGACGCTCCTGACATCGTTGATCTTAAAGTCGCTCTCATCGTCAGAATTCAGTGGACTGAAATTTGCAGAGATGGAAAGAGTGATAACATTGACACAGCTGTAATTCATGGGTTCTACAGGTAGTCTACCAATATTGGAAACCTGTAAGCTGCAAGCTCACCCATAATGAGATTAAGTAGAATGGGAATTGCACGAATGGTGGTGAAAGCAAAACACAAATATAGGTACCGTTATAAGCTCAACGGCTGGAGACTTGTACAAACTAACCTTACACCTTTGTTTTCAGTTATAGCCCTGAGCAGATGGTCAAGATTCGCTCTAGCTTGACTGATTTCTTCTTTGATAGTGCCACTTGCTGAAACGGAAGTAGGTAAGTTGGCCAACTAATGATATGTTTTGATGGAAACAGAATGCATTCTCATTTGAGACCATATAGTGCATAGATATACCTGGCTTCCTGGACATGACTGCGCTTCAAGTTTACCTCCAAAAGATTTCGGTAGTGGTACGATTAACTATTGTTCTATTGCAGACTGTAAGAAGAAAGCAAATTTGTGTATTAGCACTAGAGCTGCAGGATCAATTTTATGGTTACTGGTGCGAGCACTATCCAAAACTTGGAGGGAATGAGAGACAGCTATAAGCTCGGTCAGAAATCTTGGTTCTTTCCAACTAAGGAGGTTTGGGACATCTTTTCTCCAGAGATGTTGACCGAATTAAAGGTAACCAGCGCCATAGACATAGCCGTAGACGAGGATCTCATAGTTAGCAGATAATGCGACTGCCACAAAATATGTACCACAAAAAGCTGTTTGCAAAAATATTCAACACATTACTAGTTTGAGAAGGATAGTACGAAATACGCGGGAGTCCTTTCGTACCTACTTACGACATTACTGTGACCTATAGGATATGATGATGAAATCAAAAGTAATAGACGTACATAGATACGAGACTTCTCAAAAATACCGCTAGTCCAAGCACTGCGTAAATTAGAATATATCGACTCATAGTCGCTTTTCATAGGAGCAAGAAAACATATAGTACACGTACGTTCGTCTTATATCGCTTCGAAACGAAACCCTTTGTTACCGCGCTCGGGCGGAGTCAGCGTAAACACGTGACTCTCGCCCCGCTATAAATTACATTGACTACAGATGCTCTGCCTCTTTTCCATTTCACGTGCGGTATGGTCAGTTTGTGTGCCCTCTAAGTTTTACACATACCCCGTGAAATTGAAAAGTTTATTTGGCATCTAAAACTGCAGTTATGTCTCAACACATTATTACTAACGGCAATGGAGTGCACCATATTGATGCTCTTCATGAGAGTGCAGAAGCTGGTGGTCTTGAAGAAGACATTGGAACTTTCCTGTTTTCATCAGAATCTGTCGGCGAAGGTCACCCAGGTAAGCCCACGCTCATAGCCCTTATCAACCTCTCTTTTTTGTCCTAGCCGACTCGACCGTTGATCTTGACTGAAATTTTATCGGTTTGCTCGAGCAACTGATGCGAATGAATACTGTGACCACCAAACAACACACTACTACACGCATTGTGGTGCAGATGTACGAAGAGTAAATATTACCCAAGCCGATCTTCACTGCAGTATTATCTGTTTTATCAAGTGACTTATGCAAGCGTATGCTGTAACTACTACACGCTCGCGAATCTTATATATTGAGGTGCAGATGTGCTGCGAGTAAAGATTACCTAGGTAATTGTTGCAGACACTTTTCATGTGATCAGCTTCTTGATGTATCCTAGCATTGCGTAGAATACATCTACGATGTTATGCAGTATTCGGTTCACTCTCCTATTGTTCATCAGTAGTTATGCTTAGGCATCATATTACGTAACTATGTTTGTTACCTTCAATGTTATGTATGCAAGAGTATTGAACGTTCCTAGAAGCCTTATGAGACCTGAATTATAGGACTATAATAAACATGATTGCAGCCCAACTTTGGTGTCCGTACTACCAGCATATATTCATATTGTATTGTTCCTCTGCATAATTGTGTTGCGCTAGAATTGTATTGATGTTGAACGCAGCTCCTTTGTCTACAACCGATATGTCATTTATTGCGGTCCTGCATATTCTGTACCGTGCTGCTTGCAGACAAGCTCTGTGACCAGATAAGTGACGCGATCCTCGATGCACATCTGGCCCAGGACCCAGACGCCAAAGTTGCCTGCGGTATGCATCTTCTCTCAAACATCCCGCTGTACCCATATCTCCATCAGCCTATATGATTGCCTCGATCTGATTGTAGAGACAGCCTCCAAGACCGGCATGGTTATGGTATTTGGGGAAATTACATCCAAGGCTACAGTAGACTACCAGAAAGTCATCCGAGAGACAATCAAGCACATTGGCTACGACGACTCCTCCAAAGGTTTCGACTACAAAACTTGCAATGTGCTGATCGCTATTGAGGAGCAGAGCCCCGAGATTGCTCAGTGCGTCCATGTTGACAAACAAGATGATGACATTGGAGCCGGTGACCAGGTAGGTTGTTTGCACTTTTCTTTACAGGCTGTCAGACCTTGAAGAGTGGCTATTGTGTTGTTACTGTTTAGTACCAGTATCATTGTTGTTATCGTCACTCTCACCTAGGGTCTGATGTTCGGCTACGCCACTGACGAGACTGAAGAGTGTATGCCCCTGACTGTCGTCCTCTCTCACAAACTCAATGCCAAGCTCTCCGAGCTGCGTAGGAGTGGCGAGCTGGCTTGGGCTAGACCTGACTCCAAAACTCAGGTAACCCTCCCTATAAGCCACCCACCTCCTCATGTACAAGCCACCCATCTTGCATACAGACTACCCACCTCCCTACAGGCCACTCACCTCGCGTACAGGCCTCCCATCTCAATTGATGAGCTATCCGACGTTGTAATTGTATTATAGGCTGATCCTGTTGAATTTAAGCAAGCAACGACTCATTCATGGTATTTCCATGCTTGGCGTTTTGCCATCTTATCTGTCCTTGGTTCCATGGAAATGACCGATGGAGCACTGTTTCTGTACCTTGAAAATCTATAACTCTGTGTAAATAAGGACAGTATGCAATTTCAAATGATAGAAAAAGCACGGTATTATCTCCATCTTAATGATAAAACCGTCATTTGCATTTGCGAGGAAAAAATAAGACACTATCAATATCACACATGCTACTGGCAGTGACATGGTATCATAATCATAGGCTACACTCACACTGTCCTCTCCAGGCCAGCTTAGCAGTTGTTGATAATTATTTTACCCACTATGAAAACATTTATGGACTTGAATGGACTTCGCAGCTGACCAAATCTGACCCAATAGTAGGTTACCTAGATACACAGGATAGTGGGTGGAGCATTGAACACAACTACTACTGGCAAATATATGTCAACGTTCTCTATCACTGTACCTCCACATCATGCACATAGGATACCCACAATCAACATTCACATTCTACTGTGAGCGTATTTGCTGTCAAAACTAGCTATCTCAGTTGTAGGATAAATGTGCTCTCATATTCAGCGAGGGGTTAATGTTATGCAGTTTGTCATTCGATGCGGGGAAACATAACCCCAAACACACGATAAATTAACCCTTCACCTAATCGATGAAAGTGTGAATACCTGCTGGTCCTTGTGGGCTCACAGTTTGAAATACTAGCTTTGCCTCTCATGGCTGGGGCGTTATCTGTGTATCTAGTTTATCTGGTTGGTTTCACTGCAGGTCACTGTGGAATATTTGTTCGAAGATGGAGCGTGTGTCCCGCAGCGCGTCCACACGGTCGTCATCTCCACGCAGCACGATGAGAACGTCAGCCAGGAGCAGCTGAAAAAGGACCTGATGGAGAAGGTCATTCGTCCGGTCATACCGGACAAACTCATGGACTCCAGGACAGTCTTTCATCTCAACCCTTCTGGCAAGTTCATCATTGGAGGTCCAATGGTAAGTGGTAACACGGCTGTTCCCATTGGTTGTTCGCATTGGCTAACCTCTCTAGCGTACTCTGGCAGGGTGCCAGCTCACTGCGCTGTGTCCTCAGTATCTGACCCAAGTATCTGTATGCATGCTGGTGGCGTTCCAGCTCTCTGTGTGACACAGGTTAGGCCCGGTTCTAATCTATGTTTGCTCTGCGATAGGGTGATGCTGGCCTCACTGGCAGGAAGATCATCGTTGATACGTACGGCGGCTGGGGAGCTCACGGTGGTGGCGCTTTCTCTGGCAAGGATTACTCCAAGGTCGACCGATCCGCTGCCTACGCCGCCAGATGGGTGGCCAAGTCCCTCGTCAAAGCTGGGCTCTGCCGTAGGTGCATGGTGCAGGTGAGTGCTGGTGTCCCGCAGTGCAGGTCTGTGATGTTATGTTGACGAGTAGTGAGTGACGCTTCCGTACCTGTCGCAGGTAGCCTACGCTATCGGCATCGCCAAGCCTCTGTCGCTGACTGTGTTCCACTTCGGCACATCCAACAGATCAGAGAAAGAACTTCTCCAGATAATCAACAACAACTTTGACCTGAGGCCAGGCCGAATTGTCAAGTAAGTTCCTTACCTTGCTTTACTCGGTGTCTGCTGCCTCCTTGAGTTCCGTCTTTCATCGCTGTTCATCGTGTGACACCTGGAATTCTGTAGGGAGCTGAACCTGAAGGACCCGATATATCAGCAGACTGCCTCCTATGGCCACTTTGGACGAGACCAGTTTACCTGGGAGCAACCGAAACAACTCAAGTTCTAGTTTGTGTGTGCTAGTGTAGATCCCGTGTCGTACAGTTTATATTTTTATCCATGTAATCAACAATCAGCGCGTCCAGCAAGACTGGTCATAGATACATCAACTGCGTCTCTCCTCGGTATCATTCCGGTCTCAGTTCTCTCTGCCTTGCGTTTCACTTGCCTATACGTACATATGTACGTACGTTTCTCAAATTTCCTCCTCAATTGGCAGCGACTCAGTTGACACATTTTTGGACAGCCTTACTGGTGTATCCAATCCAACTACTGACATTTAAACTCAATCATTATCTCATCGTTTACGATCTGGATTTGTGAAAATATTACAGTATTTTTGACTTCACCTGTTTCATGGTGGTCACCAGAGGCGGTACTGATTCAGTAGGCTCCGCCCACACTGACAGTGCTGCCATCTAGTGAGCGGTTGCTTGATGTCACCCAGCGGCCACAGTAGATACCAGGTTGTACTGACTGGATAGCACTGGATCAAGTCAGTCTTATCTCACTTGGTACAACCTTTTCTTCTGCTGCAATAACGCTAGCTGCTTGTTGTTTGGTCAGCTTAGCGCGATTTGTCTTGTGATTATGAAAATCACATGGAAAAGAGCATCTTCATAATCACTCGGGCCTGCTCCAATTTGACCGCTGTCACGAATCACTTGTATTTTACATTTTCTCTCTTGTTAGTCATGTTTTTGTCAATTTTTCACGTACAATACTGTGTTTACATCAGCTCCTATTGATTCATTACCTCACTGTCATAATGATAACTCTTTTCTTACATTGCTCATTTTATCAAATAAAATTCTGAGGCTGATTATTGATGACTTATATTTCTTTGTCATAATATGAAGGCAGTACTAGTAAATTATAACTACAAAACATGGATGAGTGGAGTCACCCTTCTGACTGGATCAGCTCTATGATGAGCTGCTGAAGCTCCTTGATCTTCATACCAGTGAGCTTCTGCTTTCTGTCTCTGATAACCTGGATGTATGCCAGCACGTCATCTCTGAAAGATTAACGCGCAGTGAAAATGTGGCGTGGAGCTGACTGCATCAGTTATTGTTGACACAAGCAAAGTTCTCGTCACATGAGCCCAAGAAGGGGGAGCAAAATATTATCTGACGTTCACTGGTTTATGGAAGTTTGGCACAGGAACAGGGTGCTGGATGACAAAATAATGAATTATAGCTAAGTCAGATCAGTAATGACTGGCAATCAAGTAGACTGAGCACTGCTGTTCTGTTGCATAGCAACACCAGTGACTAAGACTTCAAAACTTAGAAAGGGTTTCTCCCCTAAACAAAACAGCAGGGTGTACCCAGGTAAGGCAGGACACTTACTTGGTTTTAGTCGGGTATTTGTTGAGTACTTCTTGAATGAGTTGCTGCTGTGCGGCTTCTTTGCGCGACATGCCCTCGGCTTGCTGTGGCTTTGCCTCTGAAAGTTGAGTTTGTGCAGGTTGTGGTGGTTGTGAGGTCATGTGCTGTACTGGTTGTGGGGACGGCGGCCTCTGCTGCGCCTGCTGGAGTTTTGCATGCTGCAACCTAGTCTGTGCAAGTTTCGCCTGCTGCATCTGAGGCAGAGGTGGGGATTGCCGGTACATTCCAGGGTAGGAAGGAGCTCCGACCATGACTGGTGACGACCGGCCATACATATGCAATAGTGGCACCATCTACAGCCGGGGTGAGGTAGAAATAACTATGCGCTCTGATGAGTGTCAATGACAGAAAACTGCATATACTAACCATGCCCTGCATAGCTGCCATCCCAGACGTGTTTCTGAATACACTTGCAGCAGCGCTATACAATTGCTGAAAAACAACTTGACTGTAACTGTTAATAGTAGGGCACACCACAAACTGATAAAAGTATAAGAAATAGAATAAAATGTGGGTCATAATCAAAACAGGCATTAATTCTGATGATGGACACCATAAGCGCCAACTGATAGTCCTATCTCATTATCTACTGCAGGTCGATAGTGAGGTCACGCTGATCACAAAGGGTGCAAAAGGCAGACAACTATCGTTGCAAAGGGCAAACTCGTGACGCCTGCAGACCGTGTGAATGAAAAACAGCGGAATGTCACTGGCCAACCAGCATGATTCCTGATTGCATAACGTCAACATCCCGTGGTATCCATGGTAATCAAGTAGCAGAATTTCCATTATAGGGTGCCTTGCACTACACTAGCCTGCCAGTAACTAACCTTAAGGTTTGGAGGAGGAATGGAAGGTAGATCGTGAAGCTTGACTATGCCGGCTCGTATCTGTTCGCGCTGTGACTCGTATTTGGCTATCTGCCCGTCTTTTACCTCTAGTAGGCGATACTTCAAGGTTTCAGTCTGCTGCGTCTGATTCTCGTCCTCTTGAGGGGGTGGCGTTCCGTTGGCCATTCTCATCCTTCTTGGAAAGAGAGACAGCGCAATGATCATGATGTGGTCTGATGACACCAATGCTTCAAATGCGACATGTCGCATTGTCAGACAGCTAACAACCTGCGAGAGTTGAGCGTCTCCACATGGCTGCTGACTGTATCGATGAGGCGATCAATCTCCGACAGAGCCAGCTTCTGGCGCCCGTCCAGAACCTCCATCTGTAACGAATAAATGAGTTAGCGCAGGAAGTCAAACATTGCTGGAGAGAGAGAGAGGGAGGGAGGGGGGGGGAGAGTGGACTCTGACCTCGAGCTCTTTGCCATAGCTGCGAGCTTGCCTCAAATCTTCTCTCAGCTGCTGGACGAGACCGGTTTTGGCCACCAGGTCCTCGCTATGTTGCACCCTGAAATCCAGATCAAACTGGTCACCACCGACACACAGAGGTACCCTCACACCTCCAATGGAAGCTGCTGCGCTGGGCCAGAATACCCAGGGATGATGCAACGGATACGCACCTCAATGTTGATAACTCTTCCTCTAGCTGTCTTACTGACTGCTCTTTGTCATCTATTTTAGATTTCATGCTAAAAATGTCACAAATAAATCAATAACTGATGTGCAGCACAAACGCCAGCTAGGAGAGTGAGCAACAAGCAATTGGCAATCTCAATAGCCGATGTGCAGCTAGGAGAGCGAGCAACAAGCAATTGGTATTATCCATAAACATAGTTGATCACTCACTCTTTGGACCAGTTCTTTGCTGATCTGACTTCATCCATCATAGAGTTCTTCTCATCTTTCCATTTACGCAACGCCTTGTCATACTTCTGCTGTACCTTCTCCAGATCTTTCCTTGCAGTCTGGGAGACAGGGCAGACGTAGAAACTATGAAACGCTACACAGTCTATCGATCGAAATGAGTGACACCGACCTCCTCAGATTTGCTCGTTTCCTCCAGTTTAGTGGAGAGGGCTCGCTGCGTGACTGTACTACTCTTCTTGAGCTGTGTGAAACTGTCGAGAAGCTGCGTGTTCCGGTCGTTCAGCCTCTTACATTCCTCCTCCTTCTTATCATAGTCATCGCTGTTTGGAGACAAGCAGTTTGTATTGCTGACCGTTACGTAAGGAGACAGATGCTGAGTAAACTGCGTATTCACTTACAGACGCTCAAAGTCTGTCATCGTCGACTGATCCTCTCGCTCGACCGACTCCGTCTGAACCTCCTGGCTCTGTAACTCCATCGACACAGTCGGTGGCTGCTGGAAATAAATACCAACCAGTAAGTGTGATGATTTACTCGACATCTGTTATAGGGAAGACGCTCCCACTGAGACTCAGATACCCAATGGCGTCAACCTAAAAGTAAATAACTACATGTGGATGATGCAACTCGGATCTGGGACAGCGAATAGAGAATACAGAGGCTGCTGATATGGTAGCAAAAGAAAATGAGAACATTAGTCAGAAAACACATGTGATCATTACCAGCAACAAGACTGGGGTTCCAAACCGTAAGGTGAAGGAGAATATCGTGCAAATAAAGCAGTTCAACAACAATGGATGGAAAACCGAAATGGAGACCAAAATGTAGAATAGGTGAGGAGGATATATTGTGATCAAGGAAGGCGAGATTGGGAATTAGAAGATGTTTGGTAAGATGGTACATTTGGTCAGTACTACTGTACGACTGCGAGTCATGGTGTAAAGGGAAGAACGTGGAAAAAAGGCTTGCAGCGGCAGGGATGCAGTTTTGGAGAAGGATGACGATGATACATTGGACATGAAAGATTACAAATGAAGAAGTTTTCGGTAAGAAAGAGGCAGCTATTGAATAAAATCAGGAGGAAACAATGAGGTTCACTTAGATGTAAGCTGAGGTAAGTCATGTCAGGGAGAAGAACACGAGGAACACAAAGAAGTTACAGTGAACGATGAATGCACTGGGAAGAAACGGGGGGG
>ERZ1740065.801-NODE-801-length-17737-cov-12.291087_pt1 | contig 17737 bp, 11 predicted proteins | sample MGYA00581738_ERZ1740065 | MGnify/ENA primary metagenome ERZ1740065 (study PRJEB43018, sample SAMN04849749) | marine metagenome | isolation source: floating plastic debris | place: Pacific Ocean | collected 2008-09-01 | study: EMG produced TPA metagenomics...
TATGCTATTGACCGTCACTTCCGAGCTAGCGCGCCAGCTCCATACTCTCCTCCCCCCTCTCCCCCCTCTAGCTCTAACTCATTGCTTATCCACAGACCTTCATTATCACTCCTTGTTTACGCAATTCAGCTGTTTTCTGCACTTCATTAGACACTTGACGTAAACCTTTTTCACTTAAAATGATAGCGCCGCATGCGCGATGGATGAAAAATTGATATCATTTTGTCTTCTCTCCAACCTGAGGCGTGATGACAAAGGTTGTTCATCAAGAATTTATAAGCAGATGGTTGTTGCCTGAATATCAATAGATATGTGCAAACAGGTGTATTTTAATCTTCACAAGTAGCAGGCAATTTAAATTGAAACTTGGCCCTCTGCAAATTTGGTCTTGTTGACCGTCTCTATATTGTTGGCTCTTGCCGGCCATGTTTGACTAATTTAAGTAAATTTAATGATGATCTAACCAAACACGAGCTTGAGGTCGATGTTTGCTCGAGTATCAGGATTTCCTCACTTATGGACTATCAACACCCGAACCATCAGATTTAAATAATCAAACCACACTACTTGAGTACCATTACGGCCAGTGAATTGTAATTGCCGTATTAGAGCAGGATTGTCTCTCTGTCTGGCTCGAAAGGGCACCTGTTTGTATTTGTCGACTCATTGCTATCCGCCATGCTTTCTAGGCGGCATCCAAGCTGGAGAAGTCCGAAGTCCTGTCGATGGCTGTGGAGCACATCAAAGACTTGCAGATAAAAGGTAAGGCCGTGTCCTGTGTGCCGTGTGACATGACACCGGCTGTCACAATGTGACATTGCATTTGTGCTTGCAGAAAATTCTACCCCACAGACGGTGGCAATGGACTACAGAACGATTGGTTACAGGGAGTGTATCAATGAGATGGTGGCGTACATGGTGAATGTGGAGGGCCTTGGACCTGCCGAACCTCTGCACAGCCGACTCATCTCTCACCTCCACCACCATCTGGCAACCATGGAACAGACGCATGCTTACTACTACAACGCTCAGCAAGCACAGCAACCTTTCTATTGCTCAACGTCACCGACCAGGTATCCACAGGTGGCCCCTACCTGTAAGCCTGAACCACCATCGCCCACTTACCAGCCTGAGGCAGCGGACTACTGCTTCAGACGTAATGATGCCGTCCAATCAGGGATCAGCTATGGCTGTTTCAATGAACAGAACAGCGCTGAACCAGTGGCAAGGCCATCGACAGCGCAGTTACAATGCTACTTCACGCCGCAGTCGTCGTGGGTGTGACACTGGTGTGCAGCCACAGCATCAATCCTATGGTTTCTGTACATTCTATTTAAACTGATCTCGCTAACAAACTCGTGTGGCACTTGTCAAGGTCCCTATTTTTCCCCTTTTATTTTATATGCTCCTCCGTCGTTTTGTAATAAATATGCATATAAGAAAATCTATAGCTCGATTGAAACACCTTGTAGCTTGTGAATGTTATGCTGTGTGTGAGTTGATACCGCTGCAGTAAGATTATGGGAGTTGTCTTCCCATGCAGCCTATACACTTTCGATTGTACCATGTGACATTCAGTAGACAATGAGTCCAAACAACAAATATTTATCAGCACGGATTAGGTGCAATGCAGTAAATGTACATCATGTAGTTTTGTTAAAAGGAGGGTGACCCATATGCAAATAAAAAACGGCAACCAGCTATCAGTACTACACAATAAATCTGCCAACCAATATCTTAGCATACTACTCTCCTATACTCGCGGTCATGAACGCTAGTAGGAATGCATAGACTGGACGGATATAGTACTACTGGTTGTTTTCTATGGACTATATGGCAATAGTATTCTTATCTTTACTGAATAATAGTGTGATAATACGTGGTGCGTAGCCATTATTCTATGGTGTTTTCAATCAATACAAACTATGCAAGTTAGATAACTCTCCATGCTCTGGCAAACAACAAGATGCATAAGCTGCTGGATGATGGTTGTTGGTAGCAACGGCCTTGTCCCGTATGTTGTACAGTTGCACTGGCTTGACTCTGTTGTTTGGCTTTCAAAAGTGCAGCACAGTACGTACCACCTAGTGGGTACACATCACTGGCACAAGGATGAGCTCGGTCAAACCAGCACCTACGCAATATATGTCAGATCATATTGCATTATATTGTGCCATAGTGTATAACACTGCATCATATAGTAACTTATGGTATTGTATTGTAGTGTATTGTCTTAGTAACTATGTAATGCTTCTACGCCATGTTAGAAGACTTTCAACAGTTGTCCTATTCTATTGGGCCAGGAATCAGGAAAAATGACAAGGAAGTACTTCAAAATTTCTTCTCATGGTCCGTAAGATGCACCGAAAATAGTGTTGTCCATAAAACTCTGTGCGGCAGTGTAAATAGAAGTGATAACACCACAGAGTGGGGCTACTACCCACCTAATGACTAGTCAGTCTCAACTTATCAGTGTTGGGTTCCAAATAGAATTTCATCAGGGATTGGATACCAAACGCTTGTCTGTCGCAACTCCATAGTGGGCTTCTAGCTACGGAGTGTTTGTCAACAGAGGCGCTCATCAACAACAACAGAAACCAGTGGAAGCTTCATAGGAGCAAACAGCGGGAGGTAGCAGGCCGTATCAGCTGATTCTCACAGCGTCGTTGCTCATCCGCATGGCTGAGGTGGACAGGCAGGCGCAGGTGCCTCGTGTTACAGCTATGAGGCTCACAGAAAATCATTACTATGGCTATGATTTCGTTTTGATTCCCGTGCATGCTTTATGGAGAGAAAGCACCTGCTCGCTCGTAAAGCTGAGCGCTGAGTTGTGTTTACTCTGAATCAGGATCAGGTGCGGTGGAGAAGTAATCTGGAGTTTCCACACTGCCATGACTCAGTGGTTGTGGGCTGGCTGCCGCTGAAGCCCTGATATATAGAGTTCAGCCTCACAGTAAGCACCGCAGGTAAAGTGATCGTACTAATTATCATCAGTTTATTCTAGTCATAGCACTGGTTTGATACTCTTCCTATTTACCTATTAGAGGCGGCTGGCAGAGGCAGCTGGTGGTTGTCAGTGGATTTGAAGTTGTAGTGGATTTGAAGTTGTAGTGGATGATGGATGCACCAGTGCACCAGCATGGATTTGATGACGCCGCTGGATGAGTAACCAACCACTCTCACACCCCTGCATCAGCTGCCTGCCACACGTAACTATCGGGTGTGACTCCTCAATATCCCGCAGTCATCGCAGATCACGCCTACCCGATGATCCAAAGTTATGAAGCTATGGTGCCCTGGCGAAGTGATTATTACGATTTCGTTGGTTGCAGGTCGAACAATGATAGTAATTATCACCTGCCAGAGGGAGCACTGCTGGCTGGCAGCTGGGCTGTGGGACTGTGAGCGGGACAGAGCTGATAACGGCACGGTACTGCTGGTCGTGTGCCAAATCCGTTTCAAAATAGTAGATGTCACTATTTGAGCAATGAGATGTATAATATTTTTATTGACTTGTTTTCTTTTAGCCGTTGATGAAGAGTTTACTGGCTCCTGGTGCTGGCACGGTGCCAAGGCCGTGGAATCACCACGCTCTTTTGGGTGGGAGTACCGCGTGGATTCTGGCTTGTGTTATGGCTTCGCGCTCCCGCTGTTTGAATTGTGTGGAGTGATTACGTGGCTCCCGTTATCAGAGAGTTGCATCAGCATTGGTGGATTTGTGCCAAGTCTACTAGGCATTGGCTGGCCAGCCAATCTCAGCTTGTGCGTGTGGTGGTCACGATGGAGAAGTTGTAAAGACTTGACCACGCTTGTTTTGACTAGGTGAACTTTGATTGGGACTGCAATACGCCATCAGCTGGTACCTGTCAATCACCTGATCACCCTTTTCATCATCGGTTACTCGTGTAGTAGTCGTCGTCGTTACGTCAACGATTGCGAAAGTCAAATTTGAACTGGTGAGCGTGTGAAAGCTCCAGTAGGTTGTAACGCGAGTCAGATGTCTAGATCTGTTCCTCGCAGTAGAACTGTCGGTCGCCGCGCCAAGAACTGCTCAGACGCAGCCAATCAGCGCTGTTGCTGACTCTGAAGTGGCATGGCTAGTGGTCAGCAGTCAAACAGTCTCGTCTTCTGCAGCCAGAGGGCACAAAGTAAATGTGAGGATGTTACACTTACTAAATGTTAATCGGACAGTTCACTTGACTACCCCCATATAGTATCAGGCAATTATGTGGGTCGGAAAGTTTATTCAACAAGAGAAGATAACTCCTGACGGCACTGACTGGTAAAAGGTATGTCAATACTGGCTGACTTGCAATGAACAAGATGTAAAAACATTTGTGTTCAAAAAACTGTAAAAAGAACTAGAATTTGACTAGTTATCTGCTGCGCTGTTGAGCAAATAGCACCAAAACTGACAAACTGACGCGTTGACGATATGTAGTAGTCTGAAACGGGTTCACATGGAAGACGGTTAAAAACACCAAAATAGGATGAAATCTAACGATACAGGACCAAGTCTTGCTGATCCTCTTTTCTCTTATGCGTAGAGCTTTGGCACCTGGCAGGTAGAACGCGAGCTTTCGCCTCGACTAAATCTGCCATCCATCACTTTCTCTATGCCCACTCAACCATCTCCATCAGCTGGTAGAACACTGACATGTACAAACAGGTCCTTCCAGGTGCTCCACCACCTGCTACACTGCTGTTTGTGGTGTATATGAGTAGTTGCGTATGTGCTGCCCACTGAAACAAAAGGGACAGAGACATATACATGCCTATCGGGAATGGATCACACTGTGAGCATTTCTTCTAAATTTCTACTTACTGTCATATGATCAGCTGCCTCACAGTCCACTCAGCTGCTCTGTCAGCATCACTGCGATCGATGCTGCCGAGGCGCACACTTTGAGACCAGTTTTGCATGCCGTCCATAATCCGTGATTCGCTGCATGACGCCGAGACAGCTCACCAGTGTTGCTGTCCAGGGTGTCAGCAATCTCGCGAAGTCTCATGGCGACTTCAGTGAAAGCCTCATCGTTCACTGGTGAATGTGCTACTTCCATATGCTCCATATCTCCTGGCTCCACGTGTAAATCCTCTGGCCTAATGGCCTCCAAGTCGTATACTGATACTTTGCTGTCGTTGCCCATGACTGCTACTTCCACTCTTGCTTGTAGTGTTTTACTCGTGATGACTGTTGTACTTCTGAACCAGTTACACTGCTGCTCAATCCTTATATACGATCAGCTGTAAATATTGCCTTGTGCACTCTGCCTGACCTTAAACGATCACAATAGAATCGATTTCACACTCGTGTTCGGGTATAAACATCTCAGCGCATAGTAAGCCAGTGTGACAATCGAGTGCACGTGGTAGCCGTTACTTGTTTATCGTATGTTCAACCAATCAAAGGCTGATACTGGTTCATTAGCCAATAAGCGATATAGGTCACTAGGTAACTCGGTACAATTTGCTCGCTCAACTCGGGAATCCCATTTCCATGCCATACGGTTTACCTGAGATAAACTGGCTCAATACATACAATTGAATACAAATATTGATGCGAATTTGTATGGATCCTGCTTAAAGACAATGGTTGAAGGCAGTCAATACCCATAAGGCCACAGTAGCAGAAAATATTTTCTGCTCAAGCATGAATATTATGTAAGATGACAGAGAATATCATAATATGTGTCTTTTCCTTTCTGGCTACAGTAAGTTTGGATTTAGACTCACTTAAGGTCAGTTGCATAGACATCGAGATAGATGTGTAAGGTGAAACTTCTTCCTTGTTCAGATAAGAGGGGACACGAGTCATGTTTAGTGGCAACATTTTCCAGTTCCCTATTTTTGCTTATGTAACAGTTTTACTTTAGATGAACTGAAGAGTAGTAGCGAGGGACTCCATAACCAGTTTATGAGATTGGCTCCATCTGTGCCACTGCAGTTTCACTTTAACAGGCAGAACGGTAACACATATTTCTCATCGTCCTAGATCAGGGAAACTCCAAAAAACAAGTATACATTGCCCACAGTGCCTATCCCCATCACTTCTTGCCTATTAATGGGACATCTGAGCGCAGTGATGTGGTAGAGTAGCGGACCGACTCGACACAGAGGCTTGCTCATAGGGGAGGGGAGTGGGGAGGAGGCAGCATAACTCGCTGCTGACTCATCAGCCTGTTGTCATCCTCAGATGAAAATGTCCTGCAGCACCCTGCTGTAGCTCTCAGTATGAATGCCTGTGTACATACCGGCAATGGTAGCAGCAGGCCAGGCAGCCAACTGTTCAACAACCATTGATCCGCAAAAATTGTTGACAAAGTTTATTGAATACGGTTAGCAATGCCCTTGCGCTGACTCAAAGTATGCGTCAACTGCTGCCTTGTCATAAGCAGGAACAAATCAATAGTTGAAGGTGTTTCGTGTACTGATAGGTGGATCGGGTTAGGTAAGATCTTGAGGACACGCAGGAACTTGAAATAGAGAAGTAAACAGATGCGGGACACCACCCTGCACGGTCACTACCTACGAACTGATGAGGGCATCACACCCTCCCCCCCACCAAATCTGGAACACATTCTAGAGCTATCAGAGAGTGGTATATACAGCTTGCTGTGGTTCATCATGCTGTACAAAATCTACAGGTCTATTCCACCATAAGGAAGTCTGACAAGGAGACTGCTGAGCACTCAGCAGTATCAAGAGTCTCACTTGTCTCAACATGCCAAATGAAGATCAGTAAAATATGAGGTATTCCCAGATGGGTTACCACTATTCCTCCAAGAAGACACCAGGGCTAGTGTCAACTGAGATACTGCCTTGTGACAGAAGCTCACACTACTACCGCACTGCAGTGATGCGTAAGTGACGCAAGTGAGAGTCATCTTTGATAGCGGATTGGTTTTCACATCAGTCAGTTTACCATGCTGATGGTGCATGGCCAATCTTCTCCCAGGCCATCTATAAACACGTGCCAAGTACTAGTTTGGCAGATAGCCCAGAGCTGATAGGCGGTGCTGGCGGAATTGAAGTGTGTCCAGTTGAATTTCTGCCCAAACTTCTCATGTATAGCACAATTAAGCCGAGCGAATCGCTGCCGGCTTCAAAATAGATGCAGCGCACTTCCTGTAGCACTCTAAAAATGCCAGTCATTGCATGTGCGACGAGCACTACACTGCTAGATGAGGAAGTGGACAGCTGATGGGGAGGGAGGGGGGTGACAATGAGATTTTGAGTGCAAATCTGCAAGCAATATGTAACGCTGTCAATAACATGTAATTAGGTAGAGTCCCGCAAATTTAGTGGAGAGCGTAGCGATCGATGTCATTGTATGTATTGACACGGAGGGCCACATGATCAGCTGATGATGTATGCTTGAGCGTGGCCAGCTGTTTGCCTAGCCGTAGCCTTAACATACCGCTGCCACGGGAGTCCAGGTCAGCAGTGTACATAAAACCAATTCACCCGAATCGACCCCACGGGCAGGCAATCTTCATCTGGCGCTCAAATTTCCTCTCAAATCTTACTAGCTGTAAATATTTTGCTGTGGAAACACTGGGTAGTCCTCGAACAGGCCCGCCGTACAGCCGACCTGATATTAGTACATCGGGCATAGGGAGCTGCTCAAGAGTAAGCAGATCGAACACTAGAGAGCAGAACACGCACCTACTGGGCAAACAGTTAGTGAGATAAAAGAATCTACCCGCCCTTAGTAATGCTCGGATTTGCCTTAACATTAGCAGCTGCCTGAGCTGAACGCAGCGGCAGCGGCTGGCTGATTGCAAGAGAGCAGTGATACTTGATGCCGTATCAATACAGTGCTGCTTCGGTCATTGCTTTATAATAACTGAGTGAATAACCTTCGGGACTGCATGCAGGCGCTGTGTACACTGGTAGCGTTAGCGGTCGCCATCTGTGAGATTTTTGTCATGGATATAAAACATTTATTCATTCCTTTGTGGCTGAATTATGGAAATATTTGCCTTATACCGGTCTCCTTACAATTTCATCAATAATAGTGATATATTCTGGGAGACAATAAGCTGCTGAGCGGAGCCGCCTGATTGGTCGACGGTGAGCGTGAGTAAGCATGTGCGAACATGAACCCATCCGCGGCAGCTGAATCAAAGTCATGACGGGTCATCCGGCACAGCAGCAAGCGGCCAATAAACATCAACAAAACTCGACGAAACAACACTCGGGTCAGCACTTCACCTCAAGTAGCAAACATGGCCGACACGCCGCTCGCTCTATCGTGTAGAATAAGCTGTTACGGAACCGCGTGATCAATATCGCGCATCTGGCGCTGCTGTAACTGTGTAACATGGGCTAGTACTCGAAGTCAAATTTCATTACAGAGCGTTGAGAATAGAAATAATATATACATATATATATATTCTATATTGACACAGTGAGGATATATGCTGGTATAGCACAATAAAGGTTAATAATCGGTGATGTAGAATCAATTACTGATAATGGATCCCCTCCTAGCTTTACAAAGTCATAGATCAGCCATTATCACTCTCTATGAACTCGGCATGGCTGATAGCGGGAGAGAGAGAGAGTACTCCAACCAGGCTGAGTGATACCAGCATCATTGCCTACAATGCAGATAGATACAGCTACATGGAATCCCAATGCTGTATGAGGGAATCCCAATAATTGCACTGAATGCCTTCCTAGTAATGTGGAGATAACCAAGTGACTAGTTTTATCTGTTGGAAACACTGTCAAAGTGAGGTCAGCGCTTTGAGGCTATGGGAATCTGCGTACGAGGAAATGAGTCTAGATTCTAGAAAGATCATCTTGGCTATATATATATACATATATACCACTAAATCTCTCTAATAAGAAGTAATCGCTTTAGTTCTCCTAGATCATCAAACATTTAAGTTATAAGCGGCCATCTAAAGAGTCACCTGCTTGTATGAGAATTGAAACAAACAGCGCAGACTCAAGTAAAATCCACAAACTGTGTTGAATGCACAAATTGATGACCTACTCTTGCTGGTGGTGGTGATGGCTACAAAAGCCTCTGCAACAGATCTCACCCCACTTGACAACTTTCACCTGCTTGAATTTGATAAATTTATTATTGTTATGATACAAGCTAAGTGGCTATATATGTTTGTAGATATTTGTGCTGCCTACAGCCGTTTAATCTTTGAGTCAACTGAATACAGGGTTGAATGAACTTTTGCTATAAATATCCTATCAGAATGATCCCGTGTGTTGGTATGATACTTGAAGATATGGCACACTACGTAGGGATAAGCATGGCTTGGGCAATAGTACACTGAACCAGACCAGACCTGAATCATTCGATCATCATGATGCATCAGCTCACAACATTTGAGTTAGAAGACCAGCAAGTACAGTGTATAGTATGTTACCTTATATGTATATGTAGTTGAGTGCTAATCATATGCACCAGTGTTGCTGTCGCCACTACTGACAGAGATTTTGGGGAAGCAGCATACCTGTCAACTCTCCAGACTCCAGTATTTTGGCTCTCACAATTTTTAGTGTCAAAACTATAGTTAATGGTTTCCCGCCATGTTTTCCTGTCGCTTATTAGACAGATCTTGCTGAGCTCAAATATGCCGGAATCTCAGCTGTATGGGGTAGGAGGTCTGAGCTATGGTTCCCTTATGTTCAGAAAAACTGAATCCCTAGTATTTTCAGCCTGACACGTCACAGATTGACAGGTATGGGAAGTGGTTAGCAGAGTTTGATAGTATACTATTTCAGATAGTGTCCTATGTCTTCATCACCAGATTTTCTACCCACCAACCCTCTAGAAAGGGTGAGGAATCGCAGCTAACTGGATAACCTATCTGCCGTCGGCGAATATGAGAAACAGACACTCAAAGTTGCATATATAGATGCATGGTACAAGAATGCTGATACGCTGGGAACAGCAGTCAGGGAGTTGTGCCATCCTGTTACTGTTCAGGTCCAATCGCGATCGCGTCAAGGGACGGTAGCATGATGACTAGTGAGCTTCCAATATGAAAGCGGCAACATCTATGCAAGTTCTCTCAACGAGTGTGTTGTAAACGATTTCTTCTTAATACAAATATTTTCATCTTTTAAGAGCGACAGCAGTTAATGGTGATAGTGATATTAGTGATTTCTCGATGCTTATAGCGTGCGGAATTATACACAGTATAGGCCCCGCGTAGTTATCCAATAAACGCCATATCCGGACTACATTCAGTATGGCATCTTCGCCTTATCCTGTTATTCGTTCTCTCTAAATATCGATGCAGTTCGCGTCATGTTATAGCCTTGTAACAGATTCTTGAAGGGGATTGAGACGTCTTGAGCGGATATATACTTTTAGTGATGCAGGTATCATCTATCCCATGCATTCAAAGGAGTGATATTACTTAATAGCTGCTGTTAGTTTTATTCGTTACGAGTAAATTATGCCATCAGTTTTCATTTGTACTCAAATGTTACATGTTGACGTAGGTAATAATTACGTCGCATGAATAATGCAATTGAAGAAAAGCTCTAGAAAGGTATTATTGTTAGTCGTCAACCATTTTGAATTGAGAAACTGTTCCCGTGTTAATTGATGATAAATGCCGGGTGTATCGCTTGATCTCAGTGTACATGTATATTTTGATTATTAATTGTATCATTCGTATCTTTCAAGCTGCGCTACAGGCTCATTGAGGTTTTATATCAATGTAGGTTTGGATCGGAACAATTTTCTGCAAACCCTATCCACCATGTCATTGAAACTGACGTTCAAGAACCTGCCACAGACGTTCAATTGTGATAGATGCACGGAGGTCTTCAACACACCGTTGCATTTGAAATACCACAAATTCCGTGTTCACAATCGTCGGCGCCCTTACGTGTGTAAGGTGTGCAAGAAGGTGAGGAATTATATGATAAAAGCTTGACTTTCTATATGAAGCTATTGTTTCTTTTCTCAACGTTTGTTGACCATGGAAATCATGTCTTTTTTAGTCATTTCGAAGGATAAATGAACTTCAATTGCACAGAAGAAGGCATCGTGATTGTGACCCAGGATTTATATGTACAGTATGCGACGAGAGATTTGCTAACAGGGCTTCATTGACCACTCACCTCGGATCGCATGTACACTTTGATGGCGATCACGAATGCACCTACTGCTCTGCGAGTTTCCTCTACTTGGCTGAAGCAAAGCTCCATGTATTGCTCGTTCATGGAGATGCATCAGGTTCGTAAAACTTTCAATCATGAGCTTGTAGTAAGTTCATATATTAACTGTATCAGATCTCTCGAAGGGTATCCATACCACCATCACATAGTCTCATGTGGTAATGACATCTTACCAGAGTCCAGCTCCAGTTTTGTTTTATTGGATATGGGAAGCTTTTGTGATAAAACCCAGTGATAAGGTGGTTATGTTTACGCATTGCAGTCTTACCATCTAAGAAGCCTCCCAGGAATAATGAGAGGGTAGAGGAGCTGTTCTGTGTTAAGGAGGGCGAGGGCCTCAAGATCAAATTGCAGCGAAAGGTGAGCTCATCGCGTGCAAACAACCTGTCAGGGGATGTCTGATCAGTATTAGTTTTACTATTATTATTATCATCATCATCGTGCCATTATTAGGGCCAGTCGCCGACGCTTTATAGCTAACATGGCCGAGGCCCGAAACACTCAACTATTATATTAACTATTATATAAGATAGTAAGAGTCTTTATTTGGACCAGTCAAGCGACCAATTCAGTAATATTTTATTCAACTTCTACAATGACCCTATACGACCTATGACCTATATCTGATGAGAAACTTGTGCAAATTTAAACGAATCCACTCTAACTGCCAGTGACATAAGAGATAAGAGAAATAAGAGAGCTTGGTCCAGAATAATACGGAATGCTATTAATATTCAAATGAAGGCAAAACTGCACCCAGATTCTTGGATTCCATATAGATAATAAGAAAATACGAAAATAGCTACAGCTGCTCTAGCAAGACTTTCAGTTGTGACTAAGAAACACCATCATAACAATAGGATGGGAAGAGCATTAGTACAGCGCGCAGCAAATACTGTTACGGTGTATCGGCTGTGTTCGCCAGGAGAAGGTGACCGGGAGAACAATACTCTGCTTGGCTAATAATTTAATTTCGAGGCGGCCAAAACTTGAACAGGTCCTAGAGTGAAATCGGTCGCTTCCGAATAAAATAATCAAAAATATAGCCAAAAACTATTGTTGCCTGCTAGAATTGGTATCTGATTTCTCTATCAGACTCTTTGCTGAAAGCTGATATTGATTGATTTCACAGTTGAGTGACTTGTAGATTTTGTGGTGGAAGAGAGTTAAATTCTAGGCTTTTAGCGGGAAGGAATTTACATGTCTGCTCAAGGGTTTAATTCAATCGCATCCTAGCTTGGTTGTTTGCTGTCTGTTTGGAGTTGTCTCATCATGATAAATGGTGTGTTTATTCCAGCTGAGTATTGACACTGGCAACGACGACCCGAACACTGCTGACCATGATTTCAATCCAGGATCTCACACTAGCGACTCAGGTACGTCGTGTATCTCAGGCTGAGATTGTGATCGCTCTCCGTACCGACCGCCGATTTTACATGCCGACGCTCGTGTTTCAGGTCGAGGTAACTCGGACATGGATGAGGAGGACATGCGAGGCGGCAGCCAGCTGCTCAAGAGCCCGACCTTCATCCCGAGGTCAGCCGACAGTGCGCCGAGGCCGGCTAGCCAGCGTCACGTCGCCGAGTGCGGCCTGCTGTCCAAACCCAAACTCGAGGTGGGCCAGGCTCAGTGGGGTGGCTCCAATATACAGCCCACGCTCACGTCCAAGGACTTTCTGTCAAAGACTAAGTTCGCCAGCGGCCTGGGCTTGTCGAGATGGGGAGGTGGCAGTGGACTGTCATCCCCGGCCCAGAACAGTCTGTTGCCAGGCAACAGCCCGAGTCATAGCCCGCTGGACCGAATAGCCAGTCCTCATGCCACGAACAGAGACTCGTCTAGTCACCCGCCACAGAAGATGCTGTCAGGCAGCTCTCTATTCGACCAGAGCAAACTGCCGGCCAACGGCCTAGCCAACGGCTCTGTGTTCAAGAACCCTAACCTACCATTCACCGCAGCTTCTCTGAACACAGCAAAGTTCGGATCAGCCAAGTTTGGCTCATCGCCATTCTCGCAATACGCATCCATCTTGAGCAACCGCACACTCGTCCAATCCATGAAGCTCAGCTCCAGCATGTCTTCATTCACGCAGAGCAAGCTCGGTAACTTTGGTTCGAATGGTTTTGGTGGGAATCCCTGCATCACTGCTCCTAGCGTGTTCAACGCTGCCGCTGGCCTGGTGTCCAACGGGCGTAATGGTGAACTGAAAAGTGACGCTATCTTCGGCAGCAAAGAGAAAGTGCGCAACATGGTGGCCAAGATAAACAAGGGCCGATTCAATGCGTTCGAGAGGTACGCGAGCGGTGGCGTTTCATCTGCCAATCCATTCGCCGAGGCGATGCGACGAGCTAAGAACCCGATGCCGTGCCAATATTCTGACAGCGATGCACTGACTGATGACTCTAGCTTCTATAGCGACAGCAGCTACTACTCCTCACAGGATTCAGGCGTCAGTGGATCGAGTGACGAGGACGCCGATATGTCAGACATTGATAGCTTATCAAAATCTCTACTGCCACCAGGGCCGAACATTGGCCAGTTATCCAACGTGACATCGGGTCCATCTGACATACCTCTTGAGTGGAATATGCCTCCCCTTTATGCCGCTTCCAGCAACCTAGCTGACAGCTCGCCCCTCCCTCTGCCGCCATACATGTCACCCACCAAGTCCGCCAACAGTGACTTCATTCTGCCTGACCCCGGTGACCTCTCATCATCTGTCAGCGCCGCCAAACCGCCTGACACTACTGCTGCCGGGCTGGCAGGCTCTGCTCCAGCTATTGGCTCTCCGCTGCAGCAGAATTGCAGCACACTTTCGTATGTGGAAGAAGAAATATTACCTGAATCTCATGTGTCAAAGGTGTCTAGTCAAAGGAAGTCTTCATCACCGAGGAAGTCCTTGTCGCCGAGAAAGTCTTCACCGAGGAAGGCTTTGTCGCCAAGGAAGGAGTTGTCCCACCATGCTCAGTCCAATCATTCGCTAGTCGATGTGGTTCCAATCAAGCAGAATGGAGACATTCGGGGCCCTGAAGTGACTGGCAATATTGACCTTGACACGCCGCGTCTCACCCTGTCCATACCAACTGTCCTCCTCAGCCAAGCTACCGGCTCGTACAAAGGAAGGAGGAAGAGGCGGCCCAGCAGCCGCAAGCAGTCATCGTCGTCGCGCACTCCAAATCGATCAGCGTGTCCCACACCGGTGTATGGCTCGAAGACTCCCTCATACTCTCTCAACATGTCTGAATATCCGTGCCCTCCCACACCAGTCCTCAGCTCCAGCAAGCCCATCACTCAGGTCAAAACTCAAACCGCCACCATTTCTTCAATCGGCACCAAGAAAACTGCTCAGGGACCACGCATTCGTGCTCCCACCAAACCAGAGGCACTGGAGAAAATGCGAAAGCAGGGTCTGCTACCACCGCCGCCAGTCAAATGTAGCAAACCTAAGATCGGACCCAAGAGCTACATGCGTCGCGTCAATGGCAGGGTGCTCAGTGACTCGGAGGATGAGAGTAAGAAGGGCATGTTCCAACAGTCAGAACTGCAGCCTAGATTGTCGGCAAGAGCGGACAACTCTGCGCCTTACTTGTCACGCTTCAAACAAAATCAGAAGTACCTGTTGTTCCTGCGTCGGCGAGCCATTGATCTCGTACTCAGCCTATTTCCGAACATCAGGATTGGAGGTAGTTTTTGCTTTGACTCCGACGACGTGGACGGCCTGCTCGACTACGTAACCATGTCACTGGAAAACAAGGACTCGTCGCGACGCTGTATGGACAGTCAGGGCAGCAAACGGAAACACCTCAACGTATCCATATGCACGTCGAGTAAGAAATCCGTCAGACAACTGCACACAAAGATATGTAAGCTTATTAGACTAGTCTTGCCCTCACTAACTCTGAATAATCTAAAGGAGCAGGGTGTACATACAATGTCTGCTCTCATACACAAGATCATCGTCGAAAATAGCTGAATACTGCTGCGTCCGCGCAAGAGGCCTCCCATGTCTTCTACTCCTCATTTTTGCTCTCTTAATGAAAAAGTTATTTTGTTCTGGTGTCTCTGATTAGTAATTATTACCAGCCACTACTACAGCAATTTTCGGGTATTTATGAATCCAGAATGACCACAGATTGTATTCATCTATTGAAATGTACATAACTCCTAATGGGATAATACTTTTGACGGAATTAGGTTATTCTACTATATTGACTTTTATGTAGATTTATTTTCTCTCTTACTACAGAATTCTTGTAAATGTATACATGCATATATCGGTGAATAATATTTATTTTGTATAATTTGATATAAAGGTTCATCATAAAGAAATTCATTGAAAACAAAATGAATACCTTTAATGTGCGCCGTTAGTACAAAAACCTGACCATGGCTAAACGAAAAAGTAGAATATTAATGCCTACAAGTTGTGGCTAGAGCTACTGAAGAGAGATAACAACTTCACACATGAACATAATAATAACTGTTATCACAATATACAACTGCTGGAGACAGACCGCTGCCTACCAGAGCAGCAGGAGGCAGGCATCTGTTCAACAGAGCAGCTGACACATCTCTCATTGTCATCGAGGTGCAGAGATCAAGGTTGAGAGTTTTTCTGATATAAAATGTATGACATTTGTGTCGGGCAGTAAAAGATGGTTAGCGATTTCTTGTTCTTGGTGGCGTTAGTTAGAGGTGTTTGTTCCACATCAGACAGACGTCTCAGAGTTGAGCCGCAAGATAAACTTCTGCTCTTTCGAATTGACCACTTGCTCTGAGATATTGAAGAAAGGCATCCTCTTGACGACACAGAGCAGAGTTATGTCTGACTTTTTCAGTACAAATTGCGTGCCAGCATCGACGCCTTGCGATATGAAGCTCTCGCTGACAAGGGACCATGACTCCGCATCGCTCAGTTGTTTAGGATGGTTTATCACTGCACCTGTACGACATAGAGAATGGCGTATCATATTCCCTGACTTCTATAGAATCGGGAGACCGACAGGTTGGATGTGTTGTCAAGTGCCCAGTTTCACTGATCAATAAAAGGAGAGCATGGCTGGTGGGCCTGGCTGGGGGTGTGCGTCAACAGTGGGTACCAACAATCAATACACACACACTGTCCTAGGGTAGTCAGTGCATCGCTGTTGTTGACATGGATTTTGTGCATTGAGGAGCCTCACTAATGAATAGATCCAGTGTCCAATTACATAAGACTGGCATCCAGAGCACCCTTCAGCTCAATAGTCACCCAACTCCTTGTGGCAAACCCCCACACACAGACACCACCGGTACTGTTACACAACAGCTGCGTACCTGGATGAAGATATTCTTCGAGGAATGCTTTGGGTGACATGTCGTTGCTGACACACTTGGACAGGTGCTCCAGGATTACCTCTATCGTGTAGGCAGGCTGCTGACGCGTTATGCGCAGAAACTTTTGCAGTGCCCGCGCCATCGACGGGAATATGGCCTCCGAGGCTTCCTGGGAGTCCATGGGAACAGCTGGACCTGCAGCGAGCAGTAATTGGGTCATATAACTGGGTCACAAGACTGACTGTATGCCAGTAACAATAATTCTGCTGACACCGCGGGTAGGGGAGAGGAAGTGGATGCTATGACAGCACCGAAGCGTGTCGAGAGTGAAGATCAGTAGCGGTTACCTGATTCCTCGCGCAGACGTTTGATGTGAGTAAATGCCTCCTCGGCGGCTGTGACTAGGCGCGTCCGCCGCTTGGCCACGCGTCTCTCGTACTCCTGCTCCTCGTAGTACCTGAGTAAATGGGACAGTGTCAGCCGACAGCGTCAAACTCGGCGACTCACTCTCCCTCCCTCTCGGCTGAAACTCACCTGTCATTGTGGCTGGAATCGCGACGGCGAGCGGCAGCAGCGAAGAAGGCCTTGTTCTTCTGGTCCACCTGGCTGGCTGGGCCTTCGATCGGACCGTCCATATCGTAGACCTTGAACTTGGTGCTGGACATGTTAGCCTGTAACAGGAATAGTTTTAGACAGGCGGCTGACGCGGGTGAGATACGTGCGATGCTATGGCAGCCGCGATGGCCATGTCACAGCTCACAGACGGACGGACAGACGCTTATGCTGAGAAACATATGGCTGGATGAAGATGATGTTGTGTGTGTGTGTGTGTGTGTGTGCGTGCGTGCGTGTGTGTGTGAGAGAGAGAGAGCCAGCTGTCTAGATCTATAGTCTAGTCATATTAGCAGTAGTACAAAGACAGCCCAACTCTGTAGTCAATCAAAAGCAGATGAAAAGATAACAATTGATAAAAAGGCCGAGCCACAAGGGGAGCGCTGATCACTATGATGATTGTTGTGTACAGGTGAACAACAAGGTTACAGGCTTGCTGAGCAGCTAATATAAAAAACTGATTCTACAACAGCGCCAGTTACAATACAAAGGAGATGAATGAAGAGACATAGAGTGATTAACTAGCAATTAATGGCAGCAATTGCTCACTTACTGCCATTTGAGAACAATCAAGAGGGGGTAAATGAAAGGGAACGCTAGTGAGAGAGAGAGGGGGGAAAGAGTGAGGAAGGGAGGGAGAGAAAGG
>ERZ1740065.802-NODE-802-length-17720-cov-6.862836_pt1 | contig 17720 bp, 14 predicted proteins | sample MGYA00581738_ERZ1740065 | MGnify/ENA primary metagenome ERZ1740065 (study PRJEB43018, sample SAMN04849749) | marine metagenome | isolation source: floating plastic debris | place: Pacific Ocean | collected 2008-09-01 | study: EMG produced TPA metagenomics assembly...
GACATGAGCGCCGGGATGTCGGGCGAAAGCCCCTGTGGGCGGACCAACATGCGCATCAAGGGCTGGATGGGCCGGGCCGATCAGACCACAAAGATCAAGGGGATGTTCGTGCGACCGGAGCAGGTGGCCGCACTCGTCGCGCGGCACGCCGAGATCGTGAAGGCGCGGGTGATCGCCAGCCGTGACGGCGCGCAGGATGCGATGACTGTGCAGGTCGAGGCGGCGGGGGGGTCGGCGGAGGTTTTCTCCAAGAGTGTCGTGGATGTGCTCAAGATGAAGGGCGCGGTGGAGATCCTGGCACCGGGCAGTCTGCCGCGCGACGGGTTGGTGATCGAGGACCAGCGTAGCTACGACTGAGGCTGCGCGGATGACCGGACCCTCACCAGACCCTTACGCGCCTTTCCTTTGCGACCTGCAGGCCGTTGCCCGCGCCCGGAAGCTGGTGATCTGCGCGCCCGGCGTCTTGACCCGGGTCAGCATCTTCGATCCTGTGAAGCAGTGGCGCAGCCAGGGCTGGGAGCCGGTGTTCTACCCGTTTCCCGGTCTGGATGGGCGGGCCTTGTCCCCGGCGCTGGATGTCGGCGCGGCGGCACGCAGCATCGCCGCGTTGGTGCAGGCGCAGGCCGACAAGCAGATCTGCCTGCTGGGGTTCTCCACGGGGGGCGCCATCATGATCGAAGCGGCTGCCTTGCTTGGCGGCGCGGTGAAAGTGGCGGCGATTGCACCGGGCCTGCCCCGTGCCGGAGGCTGGGCCACGATGCAGGCGACCACCCGCGATGTGATCGCTGCCGCATGGCGCTGCCGGTCGCTGGCCGTGCGGCGGGTCTGGCTGGAGTACTATCGCGTCCTGCTGGTGGGGCGGGCCGGGCTTGACGTCCCCGAGCGCGCGGCGCTGGCCCGCGCCATCACCGCGGAACGGGCGGCGCATATGGTCTATCCCGAAGGAGGGCTGCTGCGCGCCCATGTGCGGGGCTTGCGGCGTTGGTCCGGGCCGGGCGGTCGATTGCAGACGCCCCGCAACCTGTCGCTGTTCATAGGCGGTGACGACCCGGTGTTTTCCACCCAAGCGACCCGCGCTTTCGCGAAGACCCTTGGCGAGGTGAGGATCCGCGAATATCCGGACCACGGGCATATGCTGTTCGTGACCCATCCCGGCGTTTTCGACGATGTTCTGGCCTTCTTTTCCGAGGCTGATCACGAGGCCGCGAAACAGACTGGCCTTTCTGACTGAATTTGTCGAAAAAGAAGCCCATGTCCGATGCGCCACCCCTGCCAGCTGAAACCCCGGTGACACCGCGCCGCCGCGCGCGGGATGGCGCGCGGATGCTGGCGGCCTGCGCGGTGGCCGTGGCCGCGATCTGTGCCCTGCCCATGGTGGCCGTGGCCATCGCCGCGATGAGCGGTGGCACGGAAACGATCAGCCACCTGATGGACACGGTGTTGCCGCGGTACGCGGGCACAACGATCTGGCTGGTCTTGCTGGTGTCGGCGGGGACTTTCGCGCTGGGGGTCGGTGCGGCGTGGCTGGTCACCATGACCCGCTTCCCCGGCGTGCGGCTTTTCGAGATTGCGCTGGTGCTGCCGCTGGCCTTCCCGGCCTATGTGATGGCCTATGCCTATACCCATATCCTCGACCATCCGGGGATCGTGCAAACGCTGCTGCGTGACGTCACCGGCTGGGGGCCGCGGGAGTACTGGTTCCCCGAGATCCGGTCCGTGGGCGGGGCTGCGGTGATGCTGATCCTGGTGCTCTATCCTTATGTCTACCTGCTGGCACGGGCCGCGTTCCTGCAGCAAAGTGCGACCACCTTTCTGGCCGCGCGGGCGCTGGGCGCGAGCGCCTGGGGCGCGTTCTTCAAGATCAGCCTGCCGCTGGCGCGTCCCGCGATTGCGGGCGGTGTGCTGCTGGCGGTGATGGAGACCATCGCCGATTTCGGCACCGTGGCCTATTTCGGGGTGCAGACCTTTGCCACGGGGATCTACACCAGCTGGTTTTCCATGGCGGATCGGGCGGGCGCGGCGCAGCTGGCGCTCTGTCTGCTCAGTTTTGCACTGCTGCTGGCCATGCTGGAGCGGGCCCAGCGGGGCCGGGCCAAGTATCACGATCCGTCGCGACGCCAACAGCGGATGGAACCCGCGCAGCTGACAGGGCTGGGGGCGCTGGTGGCCGTCATCCTCTGCGGGGTTCCGGTGATCCTGGGCGCGGTGCTGCCCGTCATCATCCTCTTTTCCATGGGATTGGGGTCCGAGCAGAACCTGCTGAGCCCGCGCTATCTCGGCTTTATCCAGAATTCGCTGGTTCTGGCCTCCGTGGCGGGGGTCTGCACGGTGACGGCGGCGGTGATTGTCGGGTTTTTCCAGCGCTTGCGCCCGGGGCGGCTTTCCCATGCCGCTGCCTATGTCGGGCGGCTTGGCTACGCGGTGCCCGGCGGGGTGATTGCCGTGGGGCTTCTGGTGCCCTTTGCGGCCTTCGACAATGCGCTGGACGCGATGATGCGGGCGCGGTTCGACTATTCCACCGGGCTGCTGATCACCGGATCGATCTGGCTGCTGGTGGCGGCCTATATGGTGCGCTTTCTGGCGGCGGCGCTCGGGGCCTATGAAGGCGGGCAGGCGATGGTGCCGGCGAATATGGATGCCGCGGCCCGCTCTCTGGGTCAGACGCCCACGGGCACGCTGCGCCGGGTGCATCTGCCGATCCTTGCGCCCAGCCTGCTGACCGCGCTGCTGATCGTCTTTGTGGACGTGATGAAGGAGCTGCCCGCGACGCTGATCATGCGGCCTTTCAACTACGATACGCTGGCGGTACAGGCCTACAGGCTGGCGAGCGACGAACGTCTCGAAGGCGCGGCCGTTCCCAGCCTGGTGATCGTGGCGATCGGCCTGCTTCCCGTGATCCTGATCTGTCGGCAGGTGGGACGGCACACCAACAGGTAGGGTGGGCCTTGGGCCACCCCCCGGGCGGCGGCGCTAGGCTTTCTCGCCGATCTTGTCCTGCGTGCGCAGCTCGAAATCGCTGGCGTCGTGGCGCTCGTGCAGCTGGTTTTCCAGCGGGCCGTTGATCTTGTTCACCTTGACCCCGCGCTGCACGGCCTCCCGCGCGCCGATCTGCTTCTCCCAGCGGATCACGTTTTCATATTCATGCACGCTGAGGAATTCACCGGCGTCATAGCTTTCGCCGCGCACCGTGCGCCCGTACCAGGGCCAGGTCACCATATCGGCAATCGTATAGCTGTCGCCCGCGAGGTATTCGTGATCGGCCAGATGCCGGTCGAGCACATCCAGTTGCCGCTTGGCCTCCATGGCAAAGCGGTTGATCGGGTATTCCTGCTTGAAGGGGGCGTAGGCATAGAAATGCCCGAACCCGCCGCCGAAATAGGGCGCCGAGCCCTGCAGCCAGAAGAGACAGTAGAGGCATTCGGAGAGCGCCTTGATTTCGGTGGGCAGGAAGGCGCTGTCGAACTTCTCGGCGAGATACATCAGGATCGCGGCGCTTTCGAAGACGCGCAGCCCGGTCGTGGTGTCGAACATCGCCGGGATCTTGGAGTTCGGGTTGATCTCGACAAAGCCGCTGGAGAACTGGTCGCCCTGACCGATGCGGATGAGCCAGGCGTCGTATTCCGCGCCCTCATGCCCCAGCGCCAGCAGCTCTTCCAGCATGATCGTGACCTTCTGCCCGTTTGGCGTGGCCAGGGAGTAGAGCTGCAGCGGGTGTCTGCCCACGGGTAACTCCTTGTCGTGCGTCGCCCCCGCGATGGGGCGGTTGGTGCTGGCCCAGGTGCCGCCGCTCTCCTTGTCCCATGTCCAAACCTTGGGGGGCGTGTAGTCGTGTGTCTCGGTCATGGGAAGCCTTCCGGTAATGTTCGCAATAGATTAACCACCTATTGCGCTGCAGGCCCAGTGCAAGGGGCGCGTGCGGGCTGTGCGTTTTTGCAAAGCAAAGCGCAAGGCCAGGTGGATCATCCTGACCGCCCATCTCACTGGACGGTCGGGGCCGGCAGCAGGCTGTGATCAGACCAGCTTGAGGAAATCCTTGTTGGAATAGTTCCGCGTCGAGGCCTTGGCCTCGCCGCCGTTGTTGTTGCTGCCGTTGGTGTTGCCTTCAATCGTATCGAATTCGGCGGTGTTGGCTTTGGTAACAATGCCCACGTGGTTCCAGTCGTTCGCGGCGGCCCGGATCACGAACAGCGTACCTGGCGTGATCTTGGAGGGGCGCAAATCCGGGTCGGCAAGCTCCGCCTCGCTGACGAACCGTCCATCCGCCTTGGCATCGGCCACCAGGGCATCGACCCCCACCTGCCGGCGGAAGGGCCGCGTGATCGCCATGTCCCGCGCCGTCTGCGCGAGCAGTGTCGAGATGAACCCCGCGCACCAGAGCTGCGCGTCCCCCTCATTGCCGGTCATGTAGAGCCGCACCCAGGGGCCGCGGTTCTGCCCGGCGCGTTCCTGCGGTGCCTGGGCGATATGCTGGCGGGCGATCTTGAGATAGGTTCCGGCGACATCGGCCTCCGGTGTGACGGGCATGAGCGCGCGGCGCATGGGTGCGGTGAGCAGCAGCCAGGTCGCGCGGTCCACTTCGCCGGTTTCCGGCAGGACGTTGCGTTTCTGAAAGCGCTTGACGCTTTTGAACGTGCCCTCGCCGTAGTCGTCGTCAATTGCGGTGGTGATGCCGTGCAGGTCGCACCATTCCTGGATGCGGCGCGCCAGCATCCCGCCGGTGCCCATCCCGAAACGCTGGTTGTGCGTGCCGGGAAACTCGATCTCGGCCGTCGCATGGGGAAAGGGCGATACGTCGAGCGCCGCAAGCCCGCCGCTGCCCAGGACGCCCGATGGCGTGGGCGAGATGTGTTTCTGCTGCTCCGACATGGTCACGAGGTTGCGCTCGATCATGCGTTTCAGCAGGCAGGCGGCGCCGACCTGTTCCGAGACCGCATCCGGATCGAAGGCCCCGTCCGCGACGTATTTGCCTTTTTCGTAATAGCCGCTGCCGCTCCAGAGGTAGGGGCTCATGCGGCCGCGATTGCGATAGCCCAGCCCGTTGTAGCGTTCCAGCACCTCGAGCGCCGCCCCGACCGACCAGTCCGGCACCTCATCCAGATTGCGCCCCGCCCCCACCAGCGCGTCGGCAGCGCTTTCCGCCCAGGTCATGCCAGGGCGCCAGTTCTCCGGACGCCACGTGGGTTTCCGCACCGTGGGCGCGCCCAGGGGATCGCCGTTATGCAGGTGCAGTTTGAAATTCGCACTGGCCTCCAGCATGTGGATGATGCCCACAACCCACCAGGGCACACCCGTCGTTTCCTCCACGCTGCGGTAGCGCTTGGTCTTGTCGGGCTGTGCGATCAGGTCAAGGACGCCGTCGATGCGGTCAAGCCACGCCCCCCGCAGGGCCATGGCATCGAAGCGTTGCTGATAGGCCGCCGCATCCAGCGGTGGGTTTTCACCAGCGGCGGCCCCCGCAGCAGCGGGCGAGTCCGGGGCAGGGTGGTGGCGTACCTTGCGGATCAACGCACCGGCCTTGTCCGCCAGCGCATCGGCGCTGGCCTTGAGGTCCTCGAAAAACATCGTGTCGATCTTGTGCTGGATGTCTCCGGTGGCCTGATCGAGACGGGCCGCAAGGGCGGCGATTTCAGCCTCGGCATCGGCCAGCTGGCCCAGTTTGAACTTGCGTTCGGCGCGCTTGAGATCGTCATAGAGCAGTTCGAGACGGGCCATATCCTCCTGCCGGTTCTCGGCTTCGGCGGCGGCGTATTTCTGGCGGGTTTCTTCCTTCAGGGCGAGAATGTCTTCGAGCGTCGCCATGGATTTATCCTCCCATCGTAAAATCTATTGTTCGGCAAGTACGTCCCGGACGCCTTTTGCGGCGGCGTCCATTTCTGAAATGGCTTTGAGAATGCTGGTGGAATTGGCGCGCGACTGGCGGTTCTCGATCGCGGTGACGGATTGGTCGAGCGCGGTGCGGGTGCTCTGCAACAGGACAACCCAGTTCGCCAGGAGAACCTGCAGCCCTTCGACGCGGGCCACCTGCTCCTTGTTGAAGGGCTTCAGCCCGCCGACCCCGTCCGCCTCGAAGATCAGGTCGTCGATCAGCAGGCAGAAGATCGAGACCCTGGCGCTGTCAAAGCAGGCGCGGCCCGGATCACTCCCGATCTTGCTGGCAAACGCCGGGTCGGACCGGTGTCCGGTCAGCTCGATGATCTCGCTGAAGATGGTGTCGATGGTATCGGCTTCCGCCACGACGGTGCGCCGGAATTCCGCGCGGGTCAGAACCCCGAAGCCAAGCGCGGTGATCGGCTCCAGCGCCCGCAGGGGTTGGGTTTTCTGGGCCAGCTTGTCGACCACGGCCTTCTGGCCGCTGCTGATCGGCGTGGTGACCTGCACCGCGACCGAGGCCGCGGTCGTGCCGATCTCGGTCAGCCGCCCGGCGATGGCCGTGGCGGATTCCCCCGTGGCCAGCGCCGAGACCGTTTCGGTGTAGGATTTCACGATGTCGAGGGATTTGCGCAGCGATGCGGTGGCGGGCGGGTCCACCCGGTCCGCGAGATAGCGCGCTTCGCCCGGATCGAAATAGACCGTTCCCGGTGCAATCGGCTGGCGCGCGTTGGCGAAAGCCTTGCGTTCGGCCACCGCGAGCTTGTCAAGCACCAATTGCCCAACCTGGTAGGATTCGTTGAACGCGGATTGATAAACCACGAATTCATTGGCGCCGGGACGGACGCAGGCCGCCACCAAAAGCAGCGAGAGCACACCAACGCGAAGGCGGTTGGCGCCACATAATCTGAACGAAAACACAATGGGTCCTTCTTCGAAAATACGTTTTGAAAAATGCAACGTTAAATGGAGTACCGATCAAATATTCCCGGAATGTTATCCGATTTTTCGGTTTTTGGGAATGCCGGGCTGGTTTTTGAAGATGGCGCCATGCGATCCGGTCGCGCTGCGATGCAGCGTTTCCCGGGCAGAAACGCGTTGTTTTTGGTGCCGATGGGCAGGGCAGGGATGGCGGCAGTCCCGTGCTGGGCGCACCCGCTTTGGCGGTGTGAGCGCTCGCAAAAGTGCCTGATATGCCAAAGAAAAAAGCCGCCCCCGAGGGAGCGGCCTTGGAAAATCTCTGGGCGGCGGATCAGCCCTGGCGGGCTTTGAACCGGCGCTGCGTCTTGTTGATCACGTAAACGCGGCCTTTGCGACGCACAATCCGGCAGTCGCGGTGCCGGTTCTTGAGCGAGCGGAGCGAATTGCGAACCTTCATGGTCGTCTCCTCATGTCTTCTTCTCGGTCGGCGCGCTGGCCAGCGCCGGGGGTACGGGTCGTCCGGCGGGCCGGACGGGTGAAACAGGTGGTGGGCGATACTGGGATCGAACCAGTGACCCCTTCGATGTCAACGAAGTGCTCTACCGCTGAGCTAATCACCCACTTTGGCCTGCGCGAAACCCTGTGCCCCAAATAAAAATGGGGCGCGAAAAGTCGCGCCGGTAGCGGGGTCTTTAAAAGGAGTCGCGGACAAGATCAAGGGCTTTTGGTTTTTGGTTTTTCTGCGCTATGGTCGGTGCCAGAGGAAGGTGTATGTCCAAGTCAGCGTTTGAAGTCAGTTACCCCGAACGAAACCAGTCCTGCGTGGTTTTTGCTTCCCCCCACAGTGGACGGGATTACCCGTGGTCGTTGCTGCGCACAACCGTGCTCGACGATCTGGCGATCCGGTCATCGGAGGATGCGTTTGTCGATCAGCTGTTCGACTGTGCCCCGCAATTCGGCGCCACCTTTCTCAAGGCGGGGGCACCGCGTGCCTTTGTCGACCTGAACCGCAGCAGTGACGAGCTGGACCCGGCGCTGATCGACGGGGTGCGCCGGCAGGGGCACAATCCGCGTGTCGCCTCGGGGTTGGGTGTGATCCCGCGGGTGGTGGCCAACGGGCGCGCGATCTATCGCGGCAAGATCAGCCTGCTGGAGGCAAAACGGCGGTTGAGCGATTACTGGCACCCTTATCATGACATGCTGCAGGGCCTGCTGGATGATGCGGTGCGCCATCACGGGCAGGCCGTGCTGATCGATTGCCACTCGATGCCGCATGAGGCGGTGCAGGGGATTGCCCGATCCGGCGCGAAACGTCCGGAGATCGTGCTGGGCGACCGTTTCGGGGCAGCGGCTGCGGGTGAGGTCGTGGACCGGATCGAAGCGGCCTTTGACGCGGCCGGGTTCATCGTGACCCGCAATGCGCCTTTTGCCGGGGCCTATGTGACGCAGGCTTACGGGCGCCCCACGCGCGGCCAGCATGCGGTACAGGTGGAGATTGATCGCGCCATCTATATGGACGAATCCCTCGTCCGGCCGTCGGCCCATTTCGCTGATGTTCAGCGCACCCTGCGCGGCGTGATCGCCGAGATCGCGCAGATCGGACAAGAACGGGTGCCACTGGCCGCGGAATAGCCGCTAGCGCAGCGCCCGCCCCTTGAGAATAGCATCCGGACCGAACCGCGCGCGAATGGCATCGGTGGCGCGTTCCGCCTCGCTGCGCCGCTTGGCCTGCGGCTCGCGCAGGTCGCCCGACCGGTCCGCCGCGTCGGCGCCCAGCAGGTCCGATATGCCGCAGCCCAGAAGCCGGTAGGGGCCTTCCTCGCCGACCTGGTCGAACAGCCCGCGCGCGGTGCGGTAGATGGTGTCGGCCATCTGCGTCGGATCGCGCAGGCTGATCCGTCGCGAGATCAGGGAATGATCCGCCCGCTTGAGTTTCAGCGTCACGACGCGGCCTGCCAGCCCCTTGGCCTTGGCGCGGTCGGCAACCTTTTCGGCCATGCGCCACAGGTGGCCGTCCAGCAGGTCCGGATCGGCGGTGTCTTCGTGAAAGGTGGTTTCGTTGGAGATGGATTTCATCGGCGCATGCGCCGACACCCGGCGACGGTCCTGCCCGCGTGCAAGATGCCACAGCCGGTCGCCCATGGAGCCGAAGCGGGCAATCAGCTCGGTACGATCCCAGCGCAGCAGGTCGGAAAAGGTCCGGATGCCTGCCTTGTCCAGCGAGGCCTGTGCCGCGGCCCCCACGCCCCAGATCAGCCGCACCGGTTTGTCGCGCAGGAAGTCATCCGTCTCAGCCTTGCCGATCACCGAGAACCCATGCGGCTTGTTCAGATCGGAGGCAACCTTGGCGAGGAACTTGTTGTGGCTGAGACCGATGGAGCCGGTCAGGCCCAGTTCATCCCGCATGCGCCTGATCAGTCGCGCCAGCATCACCGCGGGCGGGTGGCCGTGCAGCCGCGCGGTGCCGGAGAGATCCATGAAGGCCTCGTCCAGCGACAGCGGTTCGATGTCGGGGGTCAGCTCTTCCATCATCCTGCGGATCGCGCGGGAGGCTTCGACATAGGCCTCCATCCGGGGTTTGATGATCACCGCGTCGGGGCAGAGCTTGAGCGCCTGGAACATCGGCATCGCCGAGCGGACCCCCCGGATGCGCGCCACGTAGCAGGCGGTGGACACCACGCCGCGCCGCCCGCCGCCGATGATCACGGGCTTGCTCATCAGGCTGGGGTCATCGCGTTTCTCGACCGACGCGTAGAAGGCATCGCAGTCCATATGCGCGATGGAGAGCGAAAAGAGCTCCTCATGCGCCACGACACGCGGGCTGCCGCAGGCGGGGCAGCGGCGGCTGTCGTCAAATTCGGTCAGGCAATCGCGACAAAGGGCGGGCATCATCCGGCAGGTCAGTTATGGTGCGTGCATGTCCCGATCCTACGCCACTGCAGATGAAATGAACATGCCGTTCACCGGGGCCAAGCTGGCCTTGCTCGCCGGCCGGAACCTTATCGTGATCCTGCGTGACGATGACCCGGCCATTCCCTTTCCGGCGCATTGGGACCTGCCGGGAGGCGGGCGTGAAGCGCATGAACCGCCGCTTGCCTGTGCCCTGCGGGAGACTGCTGAAGAGCTTGGTCTGACCATCGCGCCCGAGACGATTTCCTGGGGGCGGCGGTTCACCAGCGGTGGCGAGACGAACTGGTTCTTTGTCGCGCGGGTGCCCGAGGAGATCGTCGGTTCCATCCGCTTTGGCGATGAAGGCCAGCGCTGGGCGCTGATGCCCATTGCCGATTTTCTGACCCATCCCGCGGCAGTGCCGAACTTCAAGGCCCGGCTGCAGATCTATCTCGATGAGGAGGGTCTTTCAGAAAAACCCCCCGCTGATCTGAGCGGGGGGAGGTAACGAACCTCAGGAAGACGTGGTTCGTTGGGGAGTATCACCTTACGTCAACTTACCACCTAAAGGCGAATTCACCTAACCGCGAATAGGCTCATAAAACAACATCCTGTGGTCTGTTGTCTTAGGGCCACAGTGGGTTGCGGTCATCCTGTGGTCAGGAGGGAGTCTTCAGGTTGTGGACAACTCTGGATTCTGGAGTGGGATCAGTGGTTTGGGCGGTGGGCTTGCGGGCTGTGCAACTCTGCCAGAATCGCTTCTGCCGCTGCGCGTGGATTCGCCGATTGCCACACCGGACGGCCCACCACCACGTGATCGGCACCCGCGGAGATAGCATTGGCCGGGGTGGCCACACGTTTCTGGTCACCAAGCTCCGCCCCGGCAGGGCGCACGCCCGGGGTAACGATCAGGCGATCCCGGGCTTCCGGCAGGGCACGGATTCGCGCAGCCTCCTGCGGTGAGGCGATCACGCCATCGGCCCCGGCCTCGAAGGCCCGCGCCGCCCGCGCCACCACCAGTTCGGACACCGCGCCCTCGCGGATCTGACAGGCGTCCAGATCGGAACGGTCGAGCGATGTCAGGATGGTGACGGCAAGGATCTTCATCTCCGACGCGCCCGCACCTTCCTTGGCGGCGGCGACCACATGCGGATCGCCGTGCACGGTGAGAAAGTCGAGATCGAACTGCGCCAGCCCGCGCACCGCCGCCTCGATGGTGGCGCCGATGTCAAAGAGCTTCATGTCGAGAAAGATGCGCTTGCCGTGCTCCTGTTTGAGTTCGTTGGCCAGCGCCAGCCCGCCCCCAGTCAGCATGCCCAGACCGATCTTGTAAAAGCCGACAGCATCGCCGAGTTGCGCGGCGAGCTGATGACCGGCGAGCGCGTTCGGCACATCCAGCGCCACGATCAGTCTGTCATCCGCCATTTGCCGCTCCTTTTGCCATTGCCGTCTCTTAGGCGGAACGGATGGGCCTGTCCATCGCGCAGGGGCGCAGAAAAAGACCCGGAGGCATCTCCCATGCGCTCCGGGTCAAGTCACTGCGCCGATCAGGGGCATCCCGGTCTTACCCGTCAAGGGGTTAAGTTACCGGCAAACCGAGGTTTGCCCCCGTGGCAGGTTGCAGCGCGGGCCTGGTGTGGAACTGTGAGGACCCGGGCTGCAACTGGAACTGGCAGAACACGCCAACTGGTTACATACGATGAAGGACCGAGGTACCGATACGCCTTCACTTGATCGAAGAGATAGGCATTCGCGGGTGTCTAAAAACGGGGAAAGGCGGCGGGCTATTCCCATGGCGGCGGTCCGTTTGATTCACATCAGGGCAACCAGTTGCGGGGTAGGATATCGTGAAATCGGAGCGCATCGCCCTCTTGAAGCGACGGCATCTGCGCCCCAGATAAATTGCAAGGTCCTGACCGCTGACGTGCCGCTATGCCGGGCGCAGCACATCCGGGACGCTTTATAAAAAGGAGAGTACCCATGGACTTGACCAAGTTCACGGAGCGGTCGCGCGGCTTTGTTCAGGCGGCGCAGACGATCGCAACACGCGACAGCCATCAGCGGCTGGCGCCCGAACACATCCTCAAGGCATTGATGGACGACGATCAGGGGTTGGCAAGCAACCTGATTTCCGCGGCGGGCGGCAAGCCTGTCGACGTCGTGCAGTCGGTGGAGCTTGCCCTGTCGAAAATGCCCAAGGTGAGCGGCGATGCCGCACAGATCTATCTGGATAACGCAACGCAGAAGGTGCTGGCGGAGGCCGAAGCGCTGGCCAAGAAGGCGGGCGACAGTTTTGTCCCGGTCGAGCGCATTCTGATGGCGCTTTGCATGGTGAAATCGGCTGCGAAAGAGGCGCTGGATTCAGGCGGTGTGACGGCGCAGGCGCTGAACGCGGCGATCAACGACATTCGCAAGGGCCGCACGGCGGACACGGCGAATGCCGAGGAAGGCTATGACGCGCTGAAGAAATACGCGATGGATCTGACCGAACGCGCCGAGGCGGGCAAGATCGACCCGATCATTGGCCGGGACGAGGAGATCCGCCGGGCAATGCAGGTGCTGAGCCGCCGGACCAAGAACAACCCGGTTCTGATCGGTGAGCCCGGCGTGGGTAAGACGGCGATTGCCGAGGGTCTTGCGCTGCGCATCGTGAACGGGGACGTGCCCGAGAGCCTGAAGAACAAGAAGCTGCTGGCGCTCGACATGGGCGCGCTGATCGCCGGTGCTAAGTATCGCGGTGAGTTTGAGGAACGGTTGAAGGCCGTGCTGACCGAGGTCACCGAGGCGGCGGGCGAGATCATCCTGTTCATCGACGAGATGCACACGCTGGTCGGCGCGGGCAAGGCGGATGGCGCGATGGATGCGGCCAATCTGATCAAACCGGCGCTGGCGCGCGGTGAACTGCACTGCGTGGGTGCCACCACGCTCGATGAGTACCGCAAATATGTCGAGAAAGACGCAGCCTTGGCGCGGCGGTTCCAGCCGGTGATGGTGCTGGAGCCTACGGTCGAGGATACGGTGTCGATTCTGCGCGGCATCAAGGAGAAGTACGAGCTGCACCACGGGGTGCGGATTTCGGATTCGGCGCTGGTGGCGGCATCGACCCTGAGCCACCGCTATATCACCGACCGTTTCCTGCCGGACAAGGCGATTGACCTGGTCGACGAGGCCGCGAGCCGGTTGCGCATGGAAGTGGACAGCAAGCCCGAAGAGCTCGACGCGCTGGATCGGCAGATCCTGCAGATGCAGATCGAGGCCGAGGCGCTGCGGGTCGAGGATGATGCCGCCAGCAAGGACCGGCTGGAGACGCTGGAAAAGGACCTGTCGGAGCTGCAGGAAAAGAGCGATGCCCTGACTGCGCAGTGGCAGGCCGAGCGCGACAAGCTGTCGAGCGCGCGGGACATCAAGGAGCAGCTTGACCATGCCCGCGCCGAGCTGGAGATCGCCAAGCGCGAGGGCAACCTGGCCAAGGCGGGGGAGCTGAGCTACGGCGTGATTCCGCAGCTGGAAAAACAGCTTGAGGACGCCGAAGGTCGCGACGAGAGCGACGTGCTGGTCGAAGAGGCCGTGCGGCCGGATCAGATCGCCTCGGTGGTAGAGCGGTGGACGGGCATTCCCGCTGGCAAGATGCTGGAAGGCGAGCGCGACAAGCTGTTGCGCATGGAAGAGCAGTTGCACACGCGGGTGATCGGTCAGGAGACCGCCGTGCGCTCGGTCGCCAATGCGGTACGCCGCGCCCGCGCCGGGCTCAATGACGAGAACCGGCCGCTGGGCTCGTTCCTCTTCCTCGGGCCGACTGGTGTGGGTAAGACGGAGCTGACCAAGGCGGTCGCCGAGTTCCTCTTTGACGATGACAGCGCGATGGTCCGCATCGACATGTCGGAGTTCATGGAGAAACACGCGGTGGCGCGCCTGATCGGGGCACCTCCCGGCTATGTCGGGTATGATGAGGGCGGCGTGCTGACCGAAAGTGTGCGGCGCAGACCCTATCAGGTCGTGCTGTTCGATGAGGTCGAGAAGGCGCATCCGGATGTGTTCAACGTGCTGTTGCAGGTGCTGGACGATGGTGTGCTGACTGATGGGCAAGGCCGCACGGTCGATTTCAAACAGACGCTGATCATCCTGACCTCGAACCTCGGGGCGCAGAGCCTCAGCCGCTTGCCGGATGGGGCAGACGCGTCGGACGCCAAACGAGACGTGATGGACGCGGTGCGGGCACATTTCCGCCCCGAGTTCCTGAACCGTCTGGATGAGACCATCATCTTTGACCGGCTGGGCCGCGAGGATATGGATGGTATCGTCGATATCCAGATGGCGCGGCTCTTGAAGCGGCTCGCGGCGCGCAAGATCACCCTCGATCTGGACGAGGGCGCGCGCAAGTGGCTGGCGGATGAGGGCTATGATCCGGTCTTTGGCGCACGGCCCCTGAAACGTGTGATCCAGCGCGCCTTGCAGAATCCGCTGGCCGAGATGCTGCTTGCCGGCGATGTGAAGGACGGCGAAACCATCACCGTGAGTGCCGGCAGCGAGGGCCTGATCATCGGGGACCGCGTGGCAGCCTCCAACCGCCCGAAGCCGGATGATGCGGTGGTGCATTGACCTCGCGGATCAAATGACTGCAGAAAGGCCGGGACCCAACCCCGGCCTTTTTCATGAATCTCCCTCCTGATTTCGTAATCTTCGACTGTGACGGCGTCCTGGTGGACAGCGAGCCCCTGTCGAATGTTGTCCTTCGTGACAACCTCGCGCGGCATGGGCTGCGTGTTTCGATGGAGCAGGTGGAAGAGTATTTCGTCGGCGGCACCCTTGCGGGCGTGATGAGCAAGGCGCGCCAGATGGGGGCGGTGCTGCCCGACGACTGGCTGGACTGCATTTATGGCGAGATTTTCACCGTGCTGGAGGCCGAGGTCGAGCCTGTGCCGGGCATTGGTGATGTGCTCGATGCGTTGGACGCGGCGGGGATCGGATACGCCGTCGGCTCCAACGGGCCGCACCGCAAGATGGAGATCACGCTGACGCGCACGGGCCTGCTGCCCCGGCTGGCGGGCCGCGTCTATTCCCGCGAGGATGTCGCCCAGCCGAAGCCTGCGCCGGATGTCTATCTCAAGGCCGCGGCGGAGGCGGGCATCCCGCCCGGCCGCTGCGTCGTCGTCGAAGACAGCCCCAGCGGGGCCCGCGCGGGCAAGGCCGCTGGGATGGTCTGCCTGGGGTACGTGGCCCAGACCGATCCCGCCCGTCTCGACCCCATCTGCGATGCGCTCTTCGACGCGATGCGCGATCTACCGGGGATGCTCGGGCTGCCCGCCCGGGTGTGAATGGTTACAATCCGCTGTCTCATTCGTGACTCGAATTGGTTTGGACCTGCGCGTACGACTCTCTACATGACCTGCAAGACGATTGCTCAGGAGTAGATGATGGCACATCGGTGGACCAATACGCTGACGCGGGACGATGTCACGCCCGAAGCCCATTTTATCAACCGCCGCCAATTGATGGCGGGGGTGGCTGCGGGTGCTGCGCTTGTCGGTGCCGGGGCCAGTGCGCGGGCCGGGGAGGCGTTGGAGCCCAACCCCTGGGAAGACATCACGCAGTATAACAACTTCTATGAATTCGGCACCGGCAAGGGTGATCCGGCAGCCTATGCCTCTGCGCTGACCACGGAGCCGTGGAGCGTCAAGATCGACGGGCTGGTGGATCGTCCGGGAGACTATGACTTCAAGGACATCATGGCGGAGATGACGGTGGAGGAGCGCATCTACCGCTTCCGCTGCGTCGAGGCCTGGTCGATGGTGATCCCGTGGAACGGGTTCGAACTGGCGGATTTGCTGGCCATGGCCGGTGTGCAGGGACAGGCGAAATACGTCCGGTTCGAGACGCTCTACCGCCCCTCCGAGATGCGCGGCCAGAAATCCGGTTGGATTGACTGGCCCTATGTCGAAGGGCTGCGGCTGGACGAAGCGCAGCACCCGCTGACGATCATGGCCACCGGGATCTACGGCAAGACCATCCCCAACCAGAACGGTGCGCCGCTGCGACTGGTGGTGCCGTGGAAATACGGGTTCAAATCCATCAAGTCGATTGTGCGGATCACGCTGACCGATGAGCAGCCGGTGAACACGTGGCAGGCGCTGCAGGCCAGCGAGTACGGATTTTATGCCAATGTGAACCCGCAGGTGGATCACCCGCGCTGGAGCCAGGCCTCGGAGCGCAAGATTGGCGGCGGGTTGTTTTCGCCCCGGGTGCCGACGCTGATGTTCAATGGCTACGAAGAAGAGGTGGCCAGCCTCTACGAGGGCATGGACCTGCGCGCGAATTATTAAGCGCGCCGTGCTAGGGTAGTCGCATGACCATCGTGGACCACATCAACGCATTCGCGCGCCGGGTGCCGACATGGATACTATATATACTGTATCTGCTGCCGGTGCCCTGGCTGCTGTATCTTGCACAAACGGGCGGGTTGGGGCGCGAGCCGATCAAGGCGCTCGAACACGAGCTCGGTGAGATCGCCCTGCAGCTGCTGATCTTCGGACTTTGTATCACACCCTTGCGCCGCTATCTCGGGATCAACCTGCTCAAGTTCCGCCGGATGTTCGGCCTGCTGGCCTTTATCTATGTAACGCTGCACCTGCTGGTCTGGCTGGTGCTGGACGTGGGCATTCTCAGCCAGATCTGGTCGGACATTCTCAAACGCCCCTATATCACCATCGGCATGGCGTCTTTTGTGCTGCTGTTGCCGCTGGCCGCCACATCGAACAACTTGTCGGTGCGCAGGCTGGGGCCGGCGTGGCGCAGGCTGCACCGCCTATCCTATGTCGCCGTCCTGCTGGGCGGAGTGCACTATGTCATGCTGACCAAGACCTGGGCGCTGGAACCTTTGCTGTATATGGCGGTGATCCTGGGCCTATTGCTTCTGCGGCTACCGAAGATGCGCAGCAAACAGGCAGCCTGACGCCCTCGGGTGTGATTTTCGGGCGATTTGAAAACCCGTACATGCCGCGCCAGCGATGAATCAATGCGAGTCGCCCGGTGAATTTTGACCATTTGGACGAATCTCTTGAGGGGGCACTGTGGAATCGGCCCCGATTCACCTGATTCACGCCACGAGTCGGCCCTGAATACGCAAATGACTCGCGGAGTCTTGGGGATAGCTCTGTGGATAACGCTATATATAGCGAAGGGTAGAGAGACCGAGGGCAGTGCCAGACGAAATAATCCTGCTCAAACGGTCGTTTTCGAGAAATTTTGAGCAATCAAACACCTGTTTTAAAAGGAAAAACAAGAAACATGTAAAAAAAATGACGTTTCCTGAAAAAAGGGGTTGCGGGTCCCCCGTACTAACCGTAGAACCCCCCTCACCGGCGGCGCAGAGATGCACCGACGGGGCGCCAGACGGGCGGGACACAGCGGCAACGCAGCGGACCGAGACGAGACGCAAGATAAAAATTCAGAGGTAACCGAGGCGGGGCGCGCCAAAGAAGTTAGGGCGCACACTGTCACTTTTGTCTCTACGCTCTTTGAAATTGATGAATATCTGAAGAGATATGTGGGCGGTTTGGTTCATTCGATGGATCAACGTCTGTATATCGCGCTCTTAGCCTTCGGGCGATGATAGAGTGTCAGCTTCACTGTTTGGACGGTTTCCGGTTTCTGATGAAACCAGAAGCACAACAAACAGAGACTGTTCTGCAAGTTACAGTAATGCTTGTAGAACGATGTGCAGAGGTTCGAACGTCAAGGATAAGCTCGTAAGAGCTTTTCAACTTGAGAGTTTGATCCTGGCTCAGAACGAACGCTGGCGGCAGGCCTAACACATGCAAGTCGAGCGCACCTTCGGGTGAGCGGCGGACGGGTTAGTAACGCGTGGGAACATACCCTTCACTACGGAATAGCCTCGGGAAACTGAGAGTAATACCGTATACGCCCTTCGGGGGAAAGATTTATCGGTGAAGGATTGGCCCGCGTTAGATTAGATAGTTGGTGGGGTAACGGCCTACCAAGTCTACGATCTATAGCTGGTTTTAGAGGATGATCAGCAACACTGG
>ERZ1740065.803-NODE-803-length-17714-cov-12.379353_pt1 | contig 17714 bp, 13 predicted proteins | sample MGYA00581738_ERZ1740065 | MGnify/ENA primary metagenome ERZ1740065 (study PRJEB43018, sample SAMN04849749) | marine metagenome | isolation source: floating plastic debris | place: Pacific Ocean | collected 2008-09-01 | study: EMG produced TPA metagenomics...
ATGGAAAACTCTCAGCCTGCATGGAAAACTCTCAGCCTGCATGGAAAACTCTCAGTCTGCACATGGGAAACTCTCAGCCTGCACATGGAAAACTTCCAGAGCGACATTACATTCCCGCCTCAGGCAGCTCTCAGGCAATCCGACTAAAACATTGTCATCAAGTAAAAGGTCATCATACAAGTCGGCGAGTAACATCCAGGAATGTTTGAGCTCTGAGTCAAATGCAGCCCTGGTAATAGCTGCAAGTTCGGTAGCAGACAATAGATGAAATAGATGGACTGTAACTACAGCATTGTAGCAGACGTATGACAGCGATAAGATGGATAACGTCTGACAGGAAGTGAAACTTACCGAGGATTCTCACGGCATTATCGCAGTGCTCATCGATTGTATCCATCCAGCGACCAGCGCAGACAAACGAGTTGCTGTCGCAGACGTTGTAGACTACTATGACTCCATGAGTTCCTCGATAATATCTGAAATAATCAATCAGCGCCTGCTAAAGACATAGCGTAGCGTAACTACGTCCGGGAGTGAAATACTGCAAACATAGACATTTTACCGTTGTCAAACTATAATGTTTTCAGCAAACTAGCAGTATTTGTAATAATGGTGGCAAGAATTTTTAATGATTTCTATTTAACTCATATATGACATAAAGTGCTATGGGAAACATTTCACATGCAGATGAGTCTAGCACCTACCTATCAAGTGAAGTGATTTCCTCCTACCAACATCTGGATGTTTCCCCTCTCTGCCTCTGGGAATGGTGTGCGGATATCCATGGAAACTTCTAGCCTTGGCATCCAAGCGAGTAAGCCAGACATCTTGATGGTCACAGTTTTACTTTTGCTGGCAGATCTGACATCAGAGCAGGAGACATCGGATATCTATCTGATGTCATCCTAGCCGGAACCAGCCGAGCATCACCCATGTTGTCATTTTGTAAACTCCACCTCCTTCCATTTCTAATCAGGCAGGCAGCCAACCCTATGCTCTGCTATCCGATGTGCGGCCTTGCGATCATGGTACTGGTGTGGTGTAGCCGCAAGTGCTTTATCATCTTTGCCAACGTATTTGTATCTCTGATGATGAGCCATTTTGCATGAACTTACATAGTGTCCTCTTATACTGAGATAATTTCTGCATATCTCTGGAGCATTGAACACACCTACACTGATGATCTCATGCCAACGGCTGAAAGTCTGTCTGGGGACTGCATACGTCTTATCAATTACCATGGTCAGTCACACGTTCTCTGTCATAATTCCGTCCTAGCTGGTTGCTACCGGGTCATATCTGCTCCTGAGTACGTCTGGAAATAAAACTTGAATCAAACGTCAAAACGCTGGTCAATTTGTACTCTAAAGTAATCTGAAGTCGCATCTTGCTCAACTACGATGCCTTGTGTTGTGAGCTACAATGCCTTGTGTTGTGAGCATGCATGACACTGTTGGTGGGTGAAGCGGTACAGCATATGTGACCACATAACACTACTCATGTGGTCCTAGATGAGTTGAAGTAAAATATATAAACATAATGTGGTTGCTCCAATTGGATTTCAGCAATCCAGGAGTAAAGCTACTAAATGTCTACTAGATGACTTTTATTTCACTTCACAATTGGTGATCAAACACAATGAAGGAGTTCTGTGAGCCTGTGGCGCACAGAGAAAGCAATTAGATGACCTGAGAAGATAAGATTCATAGAATAATGAGTCCTGCGAGTAGAACTTATACTAAACTGAATCAATTTACAGCAAAATGAATATACCGGGCAAGTTTTGCTGAGTGACTCAGTTTTTATATCAGGAGGCACTGCTGACTTGGTGAACATGAAACACAATTCATTCCAGTTTGTCGACGAGAGTCATTTGCTTTGCCAGCTCTGCCAGGAATCAGTCTCCCTCTTGAGGAAGTTTATAACCGCTCACCTGGTAAGTTGTTTGATATCTCTGCTGTATACACATGTACACGGAGACCCTGATCTACTCCCGCCATTCATTGTACAGGATAGCTTGGAGAATGATGTCATCATTGAATTCTGCAATCGTCTGCCGAAGCTACCGTCCGAACACGTAAGTATGACCTCTGACCCTATAGTGATCCTATGTTCCCATGATTGCAATATTGCATTATGGTCGATGATGGTAAATCTGCACACGATGATAGCAGCCATCTTGGCTGGTCGACTTCACTGCAGGTCGGTGACACCAGACAGGTTTTTGTGTGTTTTAGTGTAAGGAGGCAATTCATGATGACATCCCAAATCTGGTTGACGAATTTCTGGATCCGCAGCAGCTTTGTCACATAACAGCTTTCTGCTAGGATGGCCCTGACATTTCCTGGGATGCGATAGACAACAACTGAACAAAACCTTATAAAAGTTTTATTATGTTGGTAATAAAATATTGTAGATTGAAGATGTCAATGCTCTCGCCTCTAATCCTTTGATAGGAATGATAAGTCTCAATGACCTCTAAAGCAAAACACTAACAGGTAGTTTACTGTTGTCTGCAGTCGTAGCTAGTCAGGCGCAGGAGCCAATGCACGGGTCTAACTATTGAGCAATGTTAGCGGAGTAAGTATACAGTATAACAATAGGAAGAATCGTGTTGCATTCAAACGAAACGGCTACCTGAACTCCATATACAAGTCGTAGACTACTGCTGTATGAAGGTGAACTACTGCGCAGATGAGAGTCAAACGGACCTGATCTCAGTACGGGGAACTTCTCACTTATGTTCTCTGAGAAAAAAGTTGTAATGTTGAGTAGCGAGTGTCTGCGTTAAGTTACTAGCAGCATTTCTTCTTGCTCGATTTGCCGGAACTCTTGGATAGTTGGATGCCAGCGCTGCCCGAATTGGCGAGCTGATCCTGTCGCTGCTTCTTATCTGTGAGTACAAGCTTCGTGATTGCCATAAACATCTGCAACAGCAAACAATCGAAATCACTTTAACTGGAGGAAACGCGCCAACAGATGGGGACTGACTGACCTCCTCTACGTTCTTATTGTCTTTGGCACTGGTCTCAAAAAATGAGATGTTACTCTGTTCCGCAAATTTGCGGGCATCAGTAGTGGGGACTACCTTCCTTTCTGGATCATCGTCTTTGTTACCGACTAAAATTCAACAAATCGTATTTCATCACAGAAATGACAATCTTCCCCTATGCTAGCCAATCCTCAGTCTGCACAGAATTCTTGCAGAAAAATATTACATTATCGGCCGAGGCAAACCAGACAGTTCTCAGATAATCCGACTAAATAATTGTCACCCAGTTCAAGGTCATCATATAAGTCAGTTCCTAATATCCAGGAATGTTTTAGTGCTGAGTCAGATGCAGCCGTGGTAACCGCAGCTGCGAGCTCATGAAATAAGACCTAGCACACGGCTGTCAGTGAGTAAACATAACTCAACTGTAACTACAACATTGTGACAGACGTATGTCAGTGATAACATGGATAACATCTGACAGGAAGTAAAACTGACCGAGGATTCTCGCCACATTATCACAGTTCTGATCGATTTCATGAATCCAGCGACGAACATTGGCAAATGAGTCACCGCTGCAGACGTCGTAGACCACTATGACTCCGTGAGTGCCTCGATAATATCTGAAATAGTCAATTGACGCCTGATAAAGACCATAGTATGATGTACTCACAAACATTCATGAAAAATGAATGCTGTTCTTAAAGTTTTTACAATTTTCATGGAATTCAGTTTTAAACAAAACTTGCACTGAAGTTTTCACTTTTGGGATCAGTGGATCATAGTGAAAACCCAATAATTCTCTCACATCTTTTGAGAGAAAAAATTTCTAGCCTAGTACCGCAACAGTGCGCACAAAAACAGACAGCGAATGAAAGTGTTCAATCAAATAATCTCACAGACACAATCCATTACCAGCATCAATCTTAGCATCTATGCTATTTTAGGAATACCAAGGCTCCATAATATATTTAGAAATTTGAGGTGAGAAAGCTACTAATGGAAGGATTCAGAGTATTTTTCAAATAAATGGGGAGAAACTTAGTAGGAAAGCAGTCAGTAATAGTGCCATAGATTTAGATCCTATCGCTATCAGGCTACATTGTATAAGCTGTGAGAGAATGACAGCACAATGACTGTATCATAACACTGATAAGATTAGCAGGTACTAACGTTGATGTTATAGTCCTAAATCTTTCCTGTCCAGCAGTGTCCCATATCTGCAGCTTACATTTCTCACCATCAACATCGATGGTACGTATTTTGAAGTCAACACCGATTGTAGTTATATATGTACCTGCGGTTAAAATAATATATACACAATCAACAGACTTTGAAAAGGCTGTTCAATAAATAAACAGCAAGAATGTGAAGCATTGATGAACAACTACCGCTAAATGTGTTGTCAGCAAATCTCAGCAGCAGGCTGCTTTTTCCAACACCTGAAAGAGAAAAGCAGAACTCGTCACAAGACGACAACCATCTACGCATTTTCCAACGGAGTAACTTTGACAACCGATTGAGTGAGAGTGCATTATTATGTATGAGAGATATTCGTTTCCATAGCCCCATAATGGTGACAGTGGGAAATGTAAACGTCAGGATTAAGCATATAATCATGGCATTGGGGAATGTTACATAAACTACTAGTACATACATTCATAAATCCTCATGTGAAACATAGGCGAAGTTATAACGAAGTTGACATAACATACCGCTGTCACCGATGATGAGTAACTTGAACAAATGGTCGTACTCTCGAGCCATTACCTACACTGTGATCACACAGTTAAATCTGATGCTATGAAAAACTATCCGAATTGTTGGTAAAGCTGGAAGAGAGTGTATAGCACAAGCGTTTATATGGGGACTTCTTCTAAGCAACCGTGCATGAGAAAAGCGGAAGTAGAAGGCGGTATGGAGATGAAAAAGGTCAAGGCATTAGAAAGGTTACAATTCTTTTATGTCAAGAGACCGAAATATCGCTCTCCTTGTAAACAATTCTGATTCCGTATATTTGGTAGGAAAATACGATATGATTCGTAGATAACATTCCATCATTACTCATTGAAATGAAGAGTTATGAAATATATGGCTTGAAAATGACCTAATAATTCATTTATTATACTATTCATCAGTTCACTTCAAGAAAAATGCTTTTCACTTTGATGAATTCATTTCTGCAGTCTGCCAATACTATTCATATACAACCGTTTAAATGTCATCTACCAGCCACCGCTAAATTCAATCGCACGCACCGTAGGATGCGCATCAGCTGGTTAAAAAGTAGTATATAGTTCTGTGTGTACGAACTTTCCTGCTAATTTCTGACATTAGTTGAGCAGAATACCCTCTGACTTATCGACTTGAGTTTTATACGGAATATCGAGTTGCCATGACACAATCAATAGTTATTCAAGTCGGTCAGTGTGGTAATCAGATAGGGTGCAGATTTTGGGATTTAGCCCTGAGGGAGCATGCAAAGTATAACCAATCTGGACTTTTTGATGAATCAATGAGTTCTTTTTTCCGCAATGTTGACCAAAAGACCGACACAGAAATACCTGTTGGATCTGGGAAAGAGAGAATAAGAGGCCTCCGTGCACGTTCGGTGTTGGTAGATATGGAAGAAGGTGTGGTAAATGATATCATGTCTGGACCGCTCAAAGAACTTTTTGATGCTAGACAGCTGGTGACAGATGTATCTGGTATGTCTAGATCCAATAAAATTCATCTGCTGATGTATTGTATGTACATTCATATGCTCAATTGAATATTTTACCTCGTTAGGAAGTGGAAACAACTGGGCTACAGGCCACAAAGAGTACGGCGTCAAGTACAGAGAAATGCTAGTCGAAGTGATAAGGCGGTCAGCTGAACAGTGTGACTGCCTCCAATGCTTCTTTATCATACATTCCATGGGAGGAGGCACTGGTAGCGGTCTGGGTACATACATATTGAAAATACTGTCTGATGAATACCCAGATGTCTACAGGTATGCTCTAACCGAATTTAGGAGTTGTGTTCCCTATATTAGATCATAATGACAAGGGAATCTTATCCAGGTTTGTCACAGCATTGTATCCATCTGCAGAGGACGACGTAATCACATCACCGTATAATTGCGTGTTGGCGACGAAGTGTCTCACAGACTACGCTGACTGCGTCCTGCCTATCGAGAATCAATCACTGGTTGACATCGTAAACAAAACGACAGGTACCAGTGTGTCATATAAGAATCCGATTTCTGACTTGGAATGGTTGGTTTATGATTGGTTGCCTTCAGAGAAAATGGAGAATGCCAGGCTCGGATCTATAGTGAATGACAAAGGATGCGTGACCAGGAGTTCATTCGACTCGATGAATAATATCGTCGCTAACTTGTTGTTGAATATGACCAGCTCATCTCGGTTCGAAGGTAACATCAGTCAAAGTCTCTGCATGACGATTCATGTGACAAATTGAAACAATTTCAAAGAGCATCTAAAATAGCTGAAATTGCAACATTTTAATTATTCAATGTTTTATAACTCTATCTAAAATTATCTAATGATAGTTATGGCAAATTTATTATTATTATTATTACAAATTTATTATTATTATTATTATTATTACAAATTTATTATTATTATTATTATTATTACAAATTTATAAAGATTATTTTACCTTCAAAACTGCTGCCACTCAAATCGCTAGAATTTCCCACATTACTGTATTCTATAATTGGGACTGCTCACGTTGTAGTGATGTTGACTGCATGTAATATTGGGATAAACTGTTGTAGGATCTCTTAATGTGGATCTCAATGAGATCGTGATGAACCTCGTACCATTTCCAACTTTACATTACCTTGTGGCGAGTCAAACGCCGCTATATACTCTCGCTGATGTGAACATTCCTCTGCGAAGACTTGACCAGATGTTCACTGACGCATTCATGCCAGAGCATCAATTGATTCGTGCCGATCCGAAACGCAGCCTATACCTCGCTTGTGCCCTTATAGTCAGAGGCAATGTCGAGGTGTCAGACGTGAGGAGAAACATCGAAAGGTAAGCGTTCGATTGGCTTATTGATGGATTCATACCAAATACATACGCCTGGTGACACTGGGTCAAGACAAGAGATGATTGAAACAATTCAATAGACAGCGAGTTTGTTGCAAATTGCTATGGAAACTGACAGAATAGGCGAATTGTGGAAAAATATTGCATTTGGACTTTTTTAGGTGAAGAATAGCACTGATTATCACTGGTTGTAACCAAGGTCGAGTTCTCATTCAGTTACATGAATACTATTGCCTGAGTTACCCATGTATGATATATGAACTTAGTTTCAACAAAAATATCACGAGCTCTAGCCTCCGCTCCAGGAGAGGGAGCGTCAAGCTTGTCGTACTTCGAATGAATGCTGAATTTGCAAATTCATGAGAAGAAAACTCCTAATTAGCAAACACTACTTGGTCTTTCAGGTAGATGTAGAATGATGTGTGATCATTATCTGTCAGGGAGAGTATTGAGTCGTGTTTACTCATTTTAGACTGAGATCTAAACTCAAGTTCATTCACTGGAATCAAGAGGGGTGGAAGACTGGTCTGTGTGCTATGCCACCCGTGGGTTACCCGCACTCCCTACTGACGTTGGCTAACAACACGTGCATCAGGCTGACTTTCGACGACATAGTCTTACGCTTCAACAGACTATACAAAAGGAAAGCGCACATCCACCATTACACTATGGTGGACAACATGGAGTTGTCCGACTTCGCCGATAGCCTAAGTTCCATAGAGAACGTGGTACAAGAGTATCACAGTTTGGAAAGACAGATGGATAAACCGCCTCAAGAAATACCTCGTTTAAAAGTGCGATGACCTGATGTCTGATATCATTTACTCTTTTCATTCCAACACACAGCTATCTCATATAGTATTTGAAATAATCAGTAGTTCACGAACTGGAGAGTTTTATTGGTCAGTTATACGACACAATCTCGGTCAGCTCAGGCTGGTGATGGTTCAGCACTATATTTCAGCACTATATTTCAGTACTATATTTCATAGTACACTATTGCCTCGCAAGTTAAAGGCTGCCATCGTTCACTCTGAGATACTGTAACGCGTTGTAGGCGGCGCAGATGCGGGCACCATCAATCGAACCTCCGGTGCCAAAGCAGACTGCAGCCGGAGTCGTCGACAGCTGTACTAAACATTGGTTAAGCCCTAGAAATACAATATTATACGTACATGTAATTTATGATGTGAGAAATGCAATGACAACAGAAATAGACCAGGTGACATTGCTTGTGTGATATTGCTTGAGTGACATTGCTTGAGTGACACTGCTTGAGTGAAATTGCTTGTGTGACGCTAGGACAGTGGAGTGCAGGCTGAGGTAAGCGGTGATATAGTCATGTTACCTGAGAAAGACTTCTTTTGAATATCGATGTACGTCACGTCAAACTTTGAGGCCTTGGCGTGATCAGCCAAAGATTTAACCACGTTGCCGGCAGTCAGAGCGTCTGAATCATCGCGTGTGTACCACAAGGACTGGCTCATACCTGTAAGAACATCAATGATCGAAGGCCAGTACGAATGATAGGAGTTGTCCTCTCCTTCTCCAGGTAAATGGAGTACGCGTTTGTTGGCTGGGTATGGTAATGAGAAGAAAACTGTTTGAAATAAAAGGGAGTGATAGAGACTTAGTTTATGAAATGGATGAAGTCGTCAGACTCGATATCGTGTGTTGGTTGCAGTAATGTTTTGGTCAATCCAATCAGCCAATCAGTGAAAACTGCTGATTCTCAAAGGCAGAAACCATAGTTGAGCGATCCTAATCAAATGTGATATGGAGAGGACAACTCCAAACAATGACTTAGAAATCTATCTTTATCTGACCGAGTCCATATTACGGCCACTCAGCTGGTTCGCAGATACCAAATGATTGTAGTATGATAGCCTCATCTAACTAGTTCATATGAGGACATCGTGCTGGTGGAATTTCTTGTTTATAATCTCATTCAGTTAGACTCAATCACCAACCCTTATGTCTGCCGGCACACAGACGACCACAGAAACAGACTAGTCAATGTTGCAAGCCAGTCCAGAAAGGACATTAGGGTGGAGGAAGGCAATGAGACCAGGACTCCTTTCATGTCATCAATACAGGGTACATATTGCGTGTGTCACGGGTGTAGATAATGTTCACTTACTTTTAGATGATTGCTTGACTTTTTGAAGATAGTCTGCAGCCGCTTTTCCAGCCTCCGCAGTCAAAGCGTGACCGTTTCTGATTGGCTGATCAGGAAACTGGGCTAGGTTGGTCTACATCCCGAAAATAACAATCAATAAACAGAGGCAGACGTGACATCTACATTACCAACACTAGACAGTTTTCTAAGACAGCTGGCATCACAAGGACATCAGAGTCGCCTGCCTTCCCACCCGGCATTATTCGTCACAATTCATCAACGACTCTCTAGACTAGCAATGGCGGTTAGGCAAAATCAGAGGAAGACGACTCCAATTTTCTTGCAGTGCCGGATTAGAAAATATGCCTTTGGGACGGATGCACTGTAAAACATGATCTATTTGGTGTCATCTTTGTCTGTCGTAAAAATTCTGCGGAAATGTCTAACGTATCTTCTGCTAATACTGGAGCATCAATGGGAGCAGATGTGGTTTTTTGACTCATTGAAAATTATCCAAGTGGCAAAATCATATATGATCTCAAAACCGTCTTGTTTTAATGGCCCTGACAGTATATGTGTGAAGTGCTGTAGTAGTTAGTATAGTAGTATGTTTTAATGGCCCTGACAGTATATGTGTGAAGTGCTGTAGTAGTTAGTATAGTAGTATGTTTTAATGGCCTGACAGTATATGTGTGAAGTGCTGTAGTAGTTAGTATAGTAGTATGTTTCACTGACAGGTAGAGGCAGCTCATCATCATCCTCATCGATGACTGCGGCGCTCGAATTGTCGCTCTGATGCTGCCTGACGGCCTGTAGCAGCTTACTGGCTGCTGATCTCTTTGCAATTTTCTTGGATTTACCAACCGCTGAATAAAATTTGTGCCAATGAAGTTTCAACATTTGGCGGGTAAGACGAGCAGAGATGTGTGTGGCACTGACCGGTCTCCTGAAGTTTAGCGAGTTTTACGGTGCAGACGAACTCTCTGGCGTGAGGAGGTCCCTCCTCGCCGATATACTCGTACACAGGAGGCTTCAGCAGGTTCTTCTGTGTGTATTCCTGAAGCTCTCCAATAGGATTGCCTTGCATATCTCCATCGAACACGCCGGCACTCAAATGAGACCTGAGCAGACATGGTACTACACAGCCAGGGCAGAAACTCTACAGCTACGGTGGCCTACTGACATACTGAATCTGCTATAGAGGGATTCGATGAAGTTGAATGATTTCCTACGATCCTGTTGGTTTGATGGTACCTACTATGGAGACCCCCGCCACTACCCAACGTGATAGAGAAGGAATTAGTCCATAAGCATACATGCCCTAAAGAAAATAGCATCAGAAAAAAACCATCTATCTACTCATTCCATCCGGTTCGTCCGCCAGTGGGAAGGTTAGGGTAAACTACCGTATATTACCTATTTAACGCCCAGGGTGTTTGTTATTTTTTCTTGCTGAAATGCAGGAAGTCCCAAATCTGATTTCGTCTTGTTCCCACACCAACTTGCAATAATAGCTTGTGCTCTTTTGATTCCTTCATTTATAGAAAGCCATATTTGAGGGTTTTTTGTAATAGATGCCCCCTGGGGATTTAGTTACCGGAGAGGGTAGAACACAGTCTATCCTGTAGTTCTATGGGAAAGTTAGGGTGTATAGGAGTACTTCTATGATGTATACTGTAGAATTGGATTTCATAGTGACGGAAATGTTAGCGTTTCCTTCAAACTCATCATGAAATCAAACTGATAGCAATCCCACAAATGGGAAGACAACTCCTATGTAAGGTATAATGGGTATTATTTCTCTAGCTCAATCTATAACTGATAACGATGATTTGTGGTCGCTGTTTTTGCTGCCCTCCTTGTCAAATCCGGTCCTACTGCAGTACCACCAGTCCACTATTGAAGCAAGCTTGTCCCGTCATAATTAGGTAAATGGAAACAGGTGCTGGCTGACTGAGTGACACCTGAGTAACTAGATCAACTTCCCTTCCTAAATGACTACTATAATAAGTGGTGTGTAAGAAATAGCTCATTACTTGCTGACAAGGCTAAAACCATGACAAAATATGCATAGATACAGAGAGGCTGCTTACTCATCATGGCTGAGGTCAGCGCTGTTATCTAGGTTTAATCCATCATCGTGGTCACCACAGCCCTCACCTAGCTTCAGGTTGTACATGGCACACAGCAGACTCTCAGCTGCATCGTGCTTAGCCTTCTTCTTGCTTGAGCCTTTGCCACTCCCTGAGTTGAAAGTTTATCAATACCTTGTGCTGATATCAACCCTCAGTATGAGCAGTATGGCAGTTGGCAGCAGACCCACCTTGAAACTCTCCTGCTTGTGCTCGTATTACAAATATTGGCTCATGAATAGGGCCTTCATTGGCTAAGACATCATACGTAGGTGTCATCTTTCTCTTCGTACACATCTCATGCAGAAAGCTCACTGGGGTTTTCCCCTGTAGCAACTGCTCCAGGGTTTCCATATTCTATAAGAAAAACATTAAATAGTCTCATCACCAACACCTATGCGTAGGAAACATGAATACTGACTCAGAACCTCACCAAACCGCGATCCATAATGTCACAGAGTGGTAAGGTATTAGTGAAGTACAGAATACTTACTGTAATAGTTCACAAGCACGGGGAAATTCAAGAGTCGTTAGCAAAAGTTCAAGCTGAACTTGAGCTATTCATAACCAGAATTAAAGCACAGCTTTCTTCAGTTGATGTGTCTTGCGTCTTGCAAGACCAGAGCATGAATAATAGGATGCTCCTTTGTGGACAGAAAAAACGATGGTAGATGCGATTGATTAAAGAACCGGAAGCTTACAGGGAATACTAATAATTCCGCACTTAGAAATACGAGACTGCTAGCGCACCTCATAACGAAAGTAACGAAACAAAACTCTAATATTTAAGCTAATAATTGTATTTAGGTAGTATATTTATTGGCTGATAAACCTAAGCTGAAGGCATATATACTGGCGACACAAGAAAAGTATGACTACAGTACTTTCTGAGGATCTAACGATTTACTTGTGCCCCTGTCAAAGGGGGACACAATTCCACTGACCACAGAAAAGCTAAAGACGGGCAAAAACATATTTCTAACCCGAATATCATCATCTGGTATCTTCGACTGGAAAAAACCGATGAAACTTTTCATGTTCGGAAAATGTGGAGAAATTTTCCATGATTCCACAACTGTCTTTTGAGATCATCGAAAGCTCTGAGTCTGTATCATCATTAGTCTGGAAATATTCCGCTTCACACATCGTCAAACGCTTCCTTCACAGTGTTTCAGTAGTCTATCACGTGCAACTTTTCATACCTCTATGGGTTTACAAATAACGTCGGTGCTGAGTTGACACTCCACAGATCCAGCTGAGCTCATTCATTGCACTAGCGTCTGAGAGGTGCTGTGGCTTCGGAACGTTGTACTGGTAAATACTGGTTTTTTTTCCAGCCATGTCACACCTGTGTGGCTTCATTAATTTATTATGACGGCGATATACCACTTTATACCTTTTGCATCTCGATCAACACTGGATGTATGGTTTTAGTTGCGTGCGCCACTACATCGACCGGCCCCTGACCAGTGAGTCACACTGTGCACGTGTTGCAACCAAGATCGTTAACATGGGAGGGAAGAAAGAGAAGAAGAAGGACAAAGGTACTAAAACGTGTTGTACAATTGAAATTTGCTTCATGACCATCGTTTGACTAAAAATGTCTTTGGGCGACGAAGCATTATATACATTTTATCTTTTAATACCTGCTGTCACATATTCATGTCTCATGATTAGATAAATCCAAGAAAAGAAAGCGAACATCTGAGGTAGTAGAAAGCTACAATGAAGAATCATACGATGACTATCCGGAGAATGAAGAATCTGGTAAGAGCCTACTGTATGTCCTGAGTGTTACACATCCCAAGTTTTCTCTTACTTTCATACCGAATACATAGACACATACTCGCATAAATGTATTACCAGCTGCATTGCAATCTTGGAGCAGAAGAGTAGTGTAGTTGACCGTTTCATCACAATTTCACGCCAACCAGCAGCAATGTTGGTTGATGGAATCAGTAACAACTCTATATCCCGCAACACCTTCTGCAGGTAATGTTCCTGAAGCTGCAAATAGGAGCATTGAGGCCATAGAGGCCAAGCGGGATGAGTACGGAGCAGTGGACCTGAGGTCAATCCTGGAGCTAAAACTAGATCACGGCAATCGGCCACTCTGGGTGGCGCCTGATGGTCATGTTTTCTTGGAGTCGTTCTCTCCTGTATATAAACACGCGCATGACTTTCTCATTGCCATATCTGAGGTCAGTAAACTCTAACGTACATATTTCTACAGTGTTGCTGGAACCGATAGTCAGTCGTGATTGATTTCCTTACTACCAGCCAGTCTGCAGACCGCGACATGTCCATGAGTATCGACTAACCGCGTATTCTCTCTACGCCGCCGTCTCTGTCGGCCTCAAAACCGAGGACATCATTGAATACCTGAGACGCCTCAGCAAGACAAGCATTCCTAATGGAATAGTTGAGTTCATCAAGGTTAGATTTGTTTTCTCTTGCCGTGTGGTACGCCGTGTCTTGAATGCTACTGCCTCATTCGGTTGCTTGTCGCAGATGTGTACACTTAGCTATGGAAAAGTGAAGCTGGTGCTGAAGCATAACAGGTATTTCGTGGAGAGCCAGTTCGCGGTGAGTCGATCGTTTGATTGTATGTTTGATTGTATGATTTCTGTCATCGCCACTATTCTGTGGGAATACCATGACAGATCTGCACTTGTGCAGTATTGACTGCCAACTAGGACTGCTGGTTATCCCATTACAGCTTGTATTGTTGAACTAAGTGATATAAACTGTTCTCATGGTATCCATCTGGTCCAGTAAAATTCACACGCTTCCCTCCCCCCTAATAATGAGGAAGTAGGCGGCATCCGATGACAGCCTGCTGCTTTCATTCCCATACAACGGCTCCTCCCATACAATGGCTATTTATCGCTTCGATTTCCTTCATGCAAATTAGTTGACATATCAAAGATCGGAAAATATTTTTCGATCGATCTTAGGTAGCTTTGAGAATCGAAAACAACTTTCAATGGCTTGTAAGGGGCAGGAGGGGATAAGAGACAATTTGATATGAGTATTGGTAGTATGAGTGTGAGAACTATTGAAATTCAACCTGGTCCTTTTTCCATGATAAGACGTATGACAGTGCATATGCCCCAATGTGAGAGCCGGGTGACTTGCTCTGCGTGTCACTTCCTGTTGGAGTTGTGTTACGATCTCGTGTTCATCAGTTCTGAGTGATGGGAGATGATAGTGGCTATAATGTTAAAGGATTGGGGTGTGAAGTCTAGCCTAACTAACTACAGGAAGGTGACCGCAGTAGACAAAGAAGTTATGCAAACAAGAGAAGACAACTCCTTATAACTATAACAGACTGATTTATAATTATAGATAAAATGACAGGTGCAGTACAAGGAGTGTGTGCATATATGATATATGGAGGCTAGGCTGTAGTGTGAACTGATATACCTTGCAGGAAGTCATACAGAAGCTGCTGAAGGACCCAGTTGTACAGCAGTGTGTGCTGAGAAAGAATGAAACGGAGATAGAACAGCTCGTCGAGTCTCAAGTCTCCACTAAAAATGCTCTCAAGGTATGGAGAGGACAACTCCCAAACACGCGTAGATGTTTATGGTGAACTTGTGTTTATAAGTAGATGGAGGCTGTGATTGGTGCAGTTTACTATTCACAACCACCTGCATATCATCTGTCAACCCACTGCGTCTGAAAGAGTTGAGTGTGTAGGTCAACAAACCACAACCTGGCACATCTGCAGACGGCAATGACGCCGATAAGGCAGAGGAGGAGGCTGAGGAGGTTCCTGACGACATATTTGACTACTATGACAAGATGGACAAGGAGGATGATGAAGGAAAGGACTTAGATACAGTGTCGTTTGAAGTGATACAAGATCAGATTGAAGTTCTGCAGAAGAGGTTCGTTTTCCGCTGTTGTCTCGTGATTGTGACTGTTCACTGCAATCTGTCTCTAAAATCTTTGATGCCCTAGTAATCAAACAGACACATTCTTGTGAGTTCTCGCTCTATGTCCTTGACCTGTGAACTACTGGTGTGTCATATTTTTGCAGGTGTATTGAGCTGGAGTATCCTCTACTGGCCGAGTATGATTTCAGGAACGACACGACGAACCCAGATCTGAAGTAAGACACTGTATTTTACACTGTCCGATGGTGTGACTGGCGGTTAGTCAGAGCTGTCTGTCTGTCAGCTGGTGTGAAGTGACAGCCTGGTGCCTCGGCCATTGTCAAGAGTTTGAGTGTATTAGATGATTGCTGCTCCATACTGTATTTCCTGCTCCCACGGTCTGACTGCTCAGGCGATGGTTATGATGCACTCATCGTTTCAGTATTGATCTGAAGCCCAGTACCTTGCTGAGGCCGTACCAGGAGAAGAGTCTGCAGAAGATGTTTGGTAACGGGCGCGCGCGTTCCGGCGTCATTGTACTGCCCTGTGGCGCTGGTAAGACACTGACTGGAGTGACGGCTGCCTGTACAGTGAGGAAACGCTGCCTCGTCCTCTGTACCAGCGGCGTGGCTGTGGAACAGTGGAGATCGCAGGTCTGCTATAGCTTCCTATCGCTTCAGCCAACGCTCCGTCCAACCCTCTACTCAAAGCTCTGCCCACCCTCCTAGACTCAAAGCTCCGCCCACCCTCATATACTCAGTACAATGTTGATATTCCTTTGAACTTTGACCTGCTGGTTGTGATTGTTTTTGCTAACCAGTAGTCAATATCTTCCTGCCTCAGATCAAGTCTCAGCCTTGAATCCTCTGTGCTACTTGTAGTTTAAGATGTGGTCGACCGTAGATGACAGTATGATATGTCGATTCACGTCCGACGCCAAGGACAAGCCGATGGGCTGCTCGATCTGTATATCTACGTACTCCATGTTGGGTCACACGACGAAACGTAGCTGGGAGGCGGAGAAAGTCATGGAGTGGCTACAGACTCAGGAATGGGGACTGATGCTACTAGATGGTATCGCTGCATACATTTCAGTCAACTGATATTTTATAAGCCTAGGCTTGTAGCCAGAGGCATATCCAGCTATTGGTACAGTAGACGCACATTATTTGAGTGCATAGTATTACTATTTCTCATGGTACAATTCTAAAGTAGATAATCATATAGGCAGGCCATGGGTCATAGCCTTTGGATTGGAGAGACCATCTCACAAAAATTACAGATACGTCCCTGGTAGCACTGTCTTCAATTCATAGATATTGTGTCAGATGTGTACCGATATTAGAAGCTGAGACCACACATGGATAACGCAGTCTGGAACGCTTAGTAGTCAAGAGTTGTCTTCTCTCCACCTAGCGTTGAAATTCTGATACTAGCCCTATATAGCAGTACTACGAGTTAGCGTTCAGAACCAGATTTTACTAATTTCTCTCATATTGGAAGAGTTAAACTTTCTTAATGAGTTTCATGCAGTTATTTGTGTAAGAAAAGACCAGTTTACATATTATTATATTAAATCATATTATTATTATATTAAATCATATTATTACTATATTATATTATATTATATGACAAATGCTTAAAAGACTGGATTAGGTTTGCTGAAATATTATATAATAATATAACAATAATATTCAGTGAAGGATTTGATGGTACGTTAGTATTATTGTGTCAATTGTTGGCCACGCCTCGAAAACCCTCCCACCTAGGAGTTGAATCTGTTACTTCACTCCGTTTCCACTGAGTTTCCCATCTTTATATAGATTGATGTTAGGCCTACGCCTGTAGCACTCATAGCTGTGATGTAGAATGTTTAGTGTAGTTAGGATATCTGGATAAGCTGGAAGAATTCTGGACATTGTTCTGTTATATTTATATCAGTCAGCTGCATTTGATCAATAAATGACAATGTTCTCATAATTTGTAGAGGTGCACACGATCCCAGCAAAGATGTTCCGTCGAGTGCTGACTATAGTACAGTCTCACTGTAAGCTCGGCCTCACTGCCACTCTAGTGAGAGAGGACGACAAGATCAGCGACCTCAACTTCCTCATTGGGCCAAAGCTTTACGAGGCTAACTGGCTCGAGCTAGAGAAGAAGGGCTACATCGCCAAAGTACAGTGTGCCGAGGTGATTATCTCACGGGCAATGCGGCTGTCGGTCAGATAATGTGTCTCAGTCGATAACCTTACGCGTATCTCTGCAGGTCTGGTGTCCAATGACCCCTAAATTCTACCGCGAGTACCTCAACACAAAGACTATGAAGAGAATGGTATTCCTTTACTGTAGCCTCATTGCTTCTTACTTCCTGTCTTCCAGCCTCAACATCACTTTTCCTGGTACCACCACCACTCCTCCCTCCGTCTACCACCTCTCCTCCCTTTACCAATGCCCCTCCTCCCTTTACCATTGCCTCTCCTCCTGCCACCACCGCCTCTCCTCCTGCCACCACCGCCTCTCCTCCTG
>ERZ1740065.804-NODE-804-length-17714-cov-11.479869_pt1 | contig 17714 bp, 9 predicted proteins | sample MGYA00581738_ERZ1740065 | MGnify/ENA primary metagenome ERZ1740065 (study PRJEB43018, sample SAMN04849749) | marine metagenome | isolation source: floating plastic debris | place: Pacific Ocean | collected 2008-09-01 | study: EMG produced TPA metagenomics assembly...
AGTTACTGTTGTCCCATGGAAAGTAAGGATTGATTTCTGGTCATTAACTATTCTTGACTTGATGGCAAAACAGAAACATACGCAATTAGTAGTGGTAATGCCTGATAAATACTGAGAATTACTGTGGATTACTAGAAATTAATGGCAACTACTGAAAATTCCTGAGAACTGCAGTAACACAGCTGGTCTAGATCAGAGGTTGTCATGAGAAACGTAAAGAAGAATGAATTTCTTTGGGAAAATAAGAAATATATTTTACAAAATGTGAAACACTAATGTGAAACACTAATGTGAAACACTAATGGCAACGAGAGCACTATGCAGAACACTAGCACTACTGGAAACGCATTACGTTATGTATGAGACCTCGACATAATGGTAAGAAAATTATTAAAACATAGAGATAGTAGTATGAAATCAATAGGTTATACTACAGCGCTCCGCTAGTCACAACAGCACCACGGGAAAATCAGCTGCCACGAAACATTCTACTGTGAAAATGGTGCCTTTCTGGTAAATCGTAATATGTTCCAGGTTTCACTACTTCCCAACACATAGATATCAGGCTTTACTGGCATTTTGTACTCTTCCAATCATCGACAAGTGCACTGGTTTTGTAAATGCCAGTGCTAAGCTCAGACTAAAGCAGGTGAAGCGCCCGGCTGACTCTGCTACACGCTACCCCCTGGTAGGCCTGATCTAGCTCAGCTCTAAGGCTAGGGCTCTGACACAACGTCTCCTCCCGAGTGGCTGTGAGGATTACCGACGCTGCAACTGCGCTTCTACTCGATTAGGCTCGTTGACTGGCGGCAATATGTATCTACCCGACAGACCTTCCTTCCAATCCTGGCTCATCATTTTGACTCAACACGGGCAATCCCTTTGACCCAAAGCAACAACAGACCTTCAAGTGAGTAACTCTGTTTATTCTCATCAACTTCACATCAAGGCAAGTTCACACTAAACATGTACACTGGCCGCTTGCCCTTCTCGCCCTGAGTCTGCCTTCAGCCTGACTCCTGAGAGAGTTAGGGTGGGCCCTTTTATACTAAAGGTTATGCAATCACATACATGAACATAGTTAAATAAGGAGATATATCATGAACATAGAGTAACCACCCTGGTACGTATCCGTCAGAAATGTCATGACCAACCCGATGGGTTGGGTGTCGCCGTCCTCCTCTTCAAGGGCTGCCATGGAGAAGAGATATCCGTGGTAGTCAATCGTAGCCCAGTAGTACGTCGTGGGTATAGCGTGATTCTATCATGTCCAGAAGTCCTCTTAGTATAGGGTTCCCGGAGCCTACTGTACCCAGTGACCCTCCTATGCTCACCTAGACGTTACACGTTCTCTGTTCGTGTGATGGTGTAGCGCCCAGGTGTGGATAGCTGTGGCAACCTGCCAACCTTCGAGGGATCATCCCCACTTTGCCTCTGCTCGGCACCAGTTTATGGGTCGTCTCCACACTGTCTTGAGTGCGACGGAAGCATAATGAGTACGGAAAAAAGCCAGCAAAGCATCGGCCTAACATTGGCGCATGATTTTGGCGCTCTGACCGATAGAGGAGTAAAAAATGCCACTTTACTCTAGCCTTAGTACGCTTTACCTGCTTGGGCTGCATTTCACACTCAGCCCATCAGGACCAACTTGAATGCGGATCGAAGAGTGGCGGTGGAAAGCGATGGTGATTTCGCTAATCCAGGCTTTTCTCGGTTGACCTTCAACAGACCTCATCAAATACATCGGCAGAGCTCTGCTGATGGCGTCATGGTTATACAGCAGCGAAACAAACATCACGGTCTGCTCTAGTTATATGAGACATATGGACATCACCTGACATACGAGTTCATAAGCACTAAGATCAACGTGGCCGACATGACCACGTTGATTCATGATCTGACCCACTGTCGTAGCATGTAATCCTTAGACAGTCCCATTCCGTAGGCACAACACATGTAATGGGACTCACAGAACCCTTATTATCAGAAACTATACCTGCTATGCCAGCTCATCCCTCTTAGAACAGCGCCTTACTGCTGCCTCCAACCAACTCACAGGCTTGGTATGATATTCAACTCCAGCTATGGAAGGATGAATGAGTCAGTGATCATTCATTGTAGTTTGCGTTATAAAACTGCTGGATGAGTTTCATACTCGTTATGATGACATTCCATCTGATTGTATCTCAGAAACCTCCTACAACGAGACAACATTCGCAGTTCTTTCTAATCTACATTTCAATCAATTGCTAAGAAGCTCCATCCTAAATAACCGTGACAAAAATTAGAGGGATAGACAGACGCAGCCAGACATAATGTGGAACGTTTTGACATCGTTTTGTAACAACCATCATAACCTTGAAGGCTTGACTCATCTAAACACGTGAGTAGCTTCACACGACAGCTTAACGTAACTGATGTAAAATCATCCGATGTTCAGCTACTCAGCAATTTCTTGGTTAAATCTTTGACTGCTGAATTTTTATATTTATAGAGCATTTAAATAACCAAAATGACATCGAAATATGCAAAACATGTTACTTGTGTAGCAGATGAAGAAATCAAGTAGTGGCAGTTGATTTAATCTCACGTCTGATGTGACCTATAAAAATATGTGAAAGTGGCTCTCCTCATATAGATTGTTGCCATAGGCTATACCAAATTTTGATCACGTGATCAAATTTGGGTTCACTTGCGGCTTTCCCGTATCTTGTTAGACTTCCCTTTAGCAGTTAAAACCCGCAGCGAACACCGTCGCTTTCCTGCTGTGATACATTAACACATGATTGTGCTGACGAGCCATATATTGACGCAATGTTGTGATGTTGTGATGTGGCACTTTGTGGGCCATTTAAGTGACTGCCGTCAAAGATCTTGATTAGCTTTCTTCTTCGGTTGTGAGAATATAAATTTTTGATCAGAAATAATGAGCGAAGCTCCACTATCTTCTAAGCGGATTACAGTTTTACAAGTTTGAACATTCTCATTTTGTCTAGTAGGTATCAACTACCTTTGCCGTAGAGAGAAAAAGAAGGTCACCTGAGGGTCAATTAGGGGTCATCTCAGGGTTACCTGGGGGTCACCTGATGATTACCTGAAAGAAAAAGCCAACAAAAAAAACAATTGAACTCATTTCAGCCTAGTTTCAGTTTACGCTGATCAACGAATACCAATCTACAATGGCTCCTATGAGACAGCAAGCCCAGCGTGCTGTCTGCAGTGCCTGCTTTCCGAGTGAAGTTTAGAGGAAAGACATGCCGGTACTTTTTTTTTGGTAGGTCTCCATCTCCCTCGTCTGCTAGGCAGTTTGACTACACAGCCTGTAGGTGTCGTGTTAGCAGCACTAATTAATGCTTATGTGCCTCGAAATCATATAACTTGTCCTAGATTGGCCCCGCATATATCAGATAGTTATACTTGTCCTTGAAGCAAACTAAAGCAACACACAGTTGAGTATTGGAGCGCAGTGCAGTGGCAAAACGATATTCTATGACACAGCTGCAATGGTTGGGACGTGCGATTGGTAGATGGAATAGCTGACCCCGAGACAATTGAATAACTTGTTACCATCGAAGGTAGTGACTGGAGGCTGCTGGACATGAGCCTTAGATGGTATTGTCATAAGAAAAGAATCAGCAAAGACTGCATGACCCCAGACCAGAGAGTAACATTCAGTTCGAATCTGAGACTTTCAGACCCGCCTAGAACGCCAGTACTTAGATCGCCGTTACAATGACTGACATGTAGTAAGACACTTTACCTGTTCCCGCCTGCAGCTTCAGTGGAACATAAATTTGATGACTGCAGTGCCACTGACTGTGGCCATTACTTTGTTCGTTGAGTCTGCTCTCCGTGCTCTTAGCTCTTGTAGTTTGCACAATCCAGACGCATCACAGACACTTGGGATACATGCAAGGTAGAAAAACAGAACTGATCCACTGTACGAAACTTTCAAAATCAACTGCAAGTGTGACATGGCTGCAATCTGACAATGCTGCGTTCAAAATTTATCCCCCCTCTCCCGTCAGATAGAGCTTGTCCTAGATTGGCTCCACATATATCAGATGGCTATAATGGTTTGAGTCATTGTAACCTACATCTCAACACTGAAACGTTATCTGTCGTGAGAATGAAGACTTCCATTGCAGCTCTACTGATTGTCGGTCTGATCGGACGTCTTCAAGGTAAGCCGATACCCTGAGCGCCACCACCGCCACCACTGCCACCAGCACTACTGGTTCTTCTTTGCCTTACTGTTCTTTTCCTTCTCCTCCTCACTCTAGTGTAGTACTAGAATCAACTGCTGTAGACCAAACTTGGTAGACTTTATCTTCTACCGTCTCCTGCCACGTTTTCAAGCGGTTTGTTACCACAGACATCAGGTCCATGTACTATCATGTCTCACATTTTCCTTTTTCGTCTTCCTCTTGTTCTCTTCCACATCATTTCCTCTTCAAAAAGCTTCTTGGCTTTTTTTTATTTTCCCGTTGATATGAGTGTGCGTGGCACATGCGGACACATGCAGGAATGTGCAAGCATAGACAGAAAAATGAACAAAACCGGCGTCTTCTCTATCCCATCATTTTTTCTCGGCTCATTTCCCACAAAACCATTTGCTACAAGTGAAGTAATATGAAATGCTAGCTGCCAACAACATTTATACTGATCTTTCATCTAAGCGGTCTAAAACATTCGTAACACCTACGGCGAGTTGTGAGTTTACTTCGAGCACAGCGCCACTAAGGCACCATGTATTTTTGTGTACTCCATACGGAGTATAAATTTTTGCTTACATGTTTTCGATGCTGTTAAAATTAAGCTAACTAGACTGTTTTGGTAGCTTCCGCCTTCAGTTATCACTAGAACTAACCAATCACAGTGAAATAAGATATTTTAATGGTTATTTTTAGAGTTTCTGCTCCTCTATCAAAAACCCAATGCTTAACATTACCCGCCTCTCACCCACCCTCGCTTATTATACAGCATGTCATCTGCTGCTGCAAAGTTATTTACCTGCATTATGGTTTACTCACATCTACTTTCCAGCTCAGACATGTGCGCGTGATAACGACTGCGCTGCAGGGTTCTTCTGCGAGCTTGACTATTTCCGACGCTGCTTTCCGCTGAGTAAGTATTGCTGCCATCTTTCACGGGTATAAAGCACAATGTGAACTTGTCGCATTGATGACAAATATTCACTGAAATAAAGCTGCACTGTTATTTGTGGTAGTCAATAATCAGCACAAGATTCTGGCTCAAGTCAGCAATGTCCAGTTTTTACCGTGGTGTATCTTTCAGCTCACTGTGAGAGTGACTTGGATTGTTCCGGACAGTACGTATGTAACCCAGTAGATCAGCGCTGCTCACCACCTCGTAAGTATCCTGTTTCTCTTACTATAAGCAGGGTTGGTGGCCATACCTTTTAAGTCTCAGATATTTCCCAGGAGACTCCTGTAGTTCAGATGCCAGAATTTGGTGTCAATATTCCTATTTCTGTTTTGCCAATTTTCTAATGTGGTTCACCAGTTAGATTCTACCAAGCTGAGCTCAAATATGACGGAATCCTAGCTGTAGGGATTCGGGGTTTTGAGTTATGGCTTCTCCAAGTTCAGGAAAAACAAATCTCCAGCATTTACAGCCCGACAGGTTGACAGGTATGGTGCTGGCACGGTCAAAGGCTCTAAGATTTAGTAGAGTTTTAAGGGGAATGGGTTCTCTTATCTTCACAATAGTCAAAAGCATTTAAACCCGTTTATTCTCATTTGGATTTTTTTGCTCCTCCTATTTGATGAACCGGAGGATGAATGTTGCCTTCGGGTCACCTTGAGGGGCATTGGATAAACTTTTATTAAGCCTACAACTCTCGATCAAGTGGTTATAGTTAGTCCCTCTGGTTTTTGTCATCTTCCTGTCGTTTTTGCATACACTCCCGAGCCTATCCGCTCTCACTCCTACACATTCTGCTGCATCATCATCAACAGGAGAATGATAAAAGCCGTTCATCTCACTCTTAGTCTCCCCCTCAAGAAATTCCTCAAATCACATGTTGTTAGACCCTGAGTTTCAGGGGTCGATGGAACATTAGTTCGAAAAGCAAGTGCCAATAACGTGGATGAACATACGATACTTTCTGTTTGTAGCAACATGTAGCGTCACTCGAGACTGCCCAGCTGGCTACTCATGCCTCCAGAACAACTTCACCTGCATCCAAAACCGTGAGCTGTCCATCTCTGGTTTATTAACAGTGACAGGTTGACTATTTAGTTTATGTATTTGGAGTGTGAACAGGCTTAAATGGCTAAGCATTCAAATCAGAAGACGTGACAACCTGCACCTACCATGAAAACTTGCCTCAGTTGACCCCATCGTGGAAATTAAACGTTAGCGCATTACCGCTTCATTTCTTGCTTTCTGAGCCTGAGTGCATAGACAATAAACTCTGGGTCAATGCTCTCGTCGCCGTCATATAATACCCAAATATTTCCACTAAGTTGATTCTGTTTCAAACGACAGTATATAAATATGTTAAGGGTTTCTGCATTGCAACTCTGCTTAATAGTTCCACTACAGGCCTCCTCTTCTTTCATATTGTGATTCCGCTGTATTCTACAGACTTTTAAAGAATAGATGTAGGATGAAAAACCTGAACTAACCATACGACGATGCAACGCTCCCAATAGAAATAGAGTGTGAAGTTCTTAGTGTACCGTAGCTAAATACTACTAATAATAATCAATAATAACTAAACTAGCGTCAAAAGTTTTCACAGCCAAAGACAAAATGGATTAAAGCTCCTTTGTACTCTCTTTCTTGATTGCAGCGGCCTGTCAGCAGTGGACAGATTGCCTTCCTGGATACTGGTGTGACGCTGTGCACAGGCGTTGCTTGCCACAATGTAAGTGGTACTTATTGGACATCGGTTTCTATAACTGATGGCCAAGGCTTCCATGAAATCACCACTCTTGCGTACCTGTGAAGCCGCAAATTTTTCTGTTTATGAAAATTATGCATGCATGGCCAAAACTCTCCTACCAATTGGATGCTGACCTGCGGCTTATTTTCTCACAGATGTGTGTGAGTCTGATGCTGACTGCCCTGTAGGTCTGGAGTGTCACAATTACAACCCTACCTACTTCCAGAGCTACTGTCGCCCCGTCAAACGTAAGTACTTGAGATAATCTACTTGTGTTAATTAAGTCAATCTTCAATTGTAGTGCGACCAAGAAAAGCATTGATACTTCATTGTACTGATCGATACTCTTCGTTGGTCCCCATCTCCAGTGCAAAAGGTTTTTTTATGTTTTGAACCAATTCGTTCAGGTTATCGCCGGCATTCACACTTCCAGGTTAGTTCAAAAGTAGTAAAAATGTTGATTGGCACCGCAAAATTTGAAGCATTAGCTGAAGAACTATTTCAAGGCGCTGGACAGCTACCCAAGGGTGATTCCGGGTAGAGTCATTAGCTGCCGAACTAGGGGGTTGGCTCAAAACAATAGTGGGCGGTGCTTAAGTGAAAGCAATAATGTGAATGGTCAGTGTTTCGAGCAAACTGAGCCTAAGCAGAATCAATCAGCATTCCTACTACCCACGAGGCATTGAGAAAAATACAGTACACTAGTGTCTACAGGCAATTCAGATTTTATCCTGGAGCAAATGAAGAGCAATTGGTGAACCTACATGATATGTGACTGAGGCAGTAATGATTTTTAGGTCAGTAGGCTTGCCTAGGAACTTCTAGGCCCGCCTATGATTTCTTAGAACTACCTAGGGAGTTCTAAGAAATGATAGGCGAACTAAGGTGTTCTTGGGTCCTATTCCTCAGGCGATCATCTGCTTAGTCAGGCGTCCCTGTGATCTCATAGGGTACAGATAGGCCTCAAGTCAAAGAGCTTGTTCCTACCTTTGCTAAGGCCACATTACGCCAATTCTTATATTTTTGGCAGACACTCATTGACGTCTTACCATTGTTAGGCGGAAGCCATGATGGTCATATAGGCCAAAAGGTACACGCTCAAAGATAATCAGCATCAATTTGTCAAAATATATGCATGTTTGCTTTATATTGGCTTGTATTTTACATTGGTAGCGTTTTTAATCAATGCCACAGACATATTTTCTTCTTGCATTGATGAATGAATAACCGAAATAGTTGTACGATATGAAATTCGATATTCTGAGTGCTGTCCTGTGGTACAATTGAGTGTTGAAAGGGATGAATAAATTCTGCTCTTTCATAATCTGAAATCAGATTTCAAAATGGATGTCTAGATCTTAAGATATAGGCAAACCAGATACCTATTGCTAAATAATGTGTGATGGGAGTTGTCTTCTCAAAATGGAAAGTTTCTAATATGGAGCTTTTCAACAATTTCAGAAAATGTAAAATAACTTACTGAATCCAAATCTGAAATCAGATGTTAAAATATACGTCTAGGTTATGAGAAGTTAAGTTATATCGGTCAAAAAAACAGCTGTTGTTAATATGACAACAGTTTTTCATTTGCTTATTGTTGTTTTCAATGGTAAAGTTCTCACTTTCACTGTACTTGCCAAGCGGCCGGTGTCCATATAGAGTGGTTCAGATGTGCTATTTAATGTTTCAGAGCACTAAGGAGATGCCTGGGTGATCCTGAGAGACCTGGAGGAGTTTGACAAAAATTATTTGTAATCAGACGTCAAACTAAACATAATCGATGCAATAAAACATAATGTGAGTCCATAGCCGCTATCATGGAGATTTTGTGAGATTATGTGAGATTATGTGAGATTATATGAGAGTATGTGAGATAATGTGAGATTAGGTCAGATTATATGAGATTATGTGAGATTATGTGTAGAGATGCAACTAAAGTTTAAAATGGCATACCACACAGTGTCGCAGGAGACATAGTTTTCACATAATGTATCCAGAATAGAATTGTATTCTTTCCTCCTACAAGCTAGAATTCAAGCGGTAAGGGTGAAACCCAGCCACTGAGACACCTGGCTTCCTAAGGTGAAACTCTTGTCCTTCAGGCTTCATTCACTTGTTCCTAAATAGTAATAGCCAGTGCTTGAATAGTAACAGCCAGTGCTTGCTTACCTCATGGAATCAGATTAACCTCCTTGTTGAGCCTCTCTGTTGTCACATGATGGCAGCGACTGCAGTAATTCTGCGGGCCACTTGTGCCACAGCTGTGCTAACATGTGCCTAGAAACTGAGAGTATCTGTGTAGAGTTATCTTCTCTTTGAGTTTCTGAGTGTAGTTATCTTCTCTCCGATCGCGTGTATGGAGTTATCTTCTATCTGACTATCTGTCTGAGTTATATACTCTCTGATCATATGCATAGAGTTATCCTATCGCTCTAGGTATACGATACGAAGTATGTTCTCATTGAATCTCTCTCTGGTGTTATCTTCTCTGTGAAAACAGGCTTGGAGTTATCCTCTCTGTCTCTCGAAGTATATGTACGGAGTTATCCTCCCTCTGAGTATCTGTGTTGCTATATCCTCTGAGTATGCGTGGAGTTATACTGACAAATGTCGAGATTCGATGACTCACATGTACATGTGTATTTCCATTATTGCAGCAACGTCACTAACAGAAATTCTAGACAGTTCCATCATTTCCTAGAAGAGTTAAGAACCTTCACAGGTCAGCTGTCCAGAGATAAGAAATTGTTTGATAAAGTTCCAAAGGGTAAATATAATAGGAAAAGAGAGCCGGTGGAATAATGTTCCGATCTTGAGGCTCAGTTGAGATCCACAGATCCTAAAGGCTCCCCTACCGACTTCACATAATCAGTTCCTCCACAGTAACTGCCACCAAAATCGGCAAACATTACGATGAGCAAGTTGATTAAATCACTTATTTGGTGTTGTCTTTCCTTAGAAAAACTGCTGGCAATGAATTTTTAAACCCAACGAAAGCACTGAAATTCAATTATTACGTGTAGAACTAGATATGAACGTGAGATAACTGTTATCGTTTCCTTCAAATTCATCAAAAAATCAAATTGATAGCGATCTTACATTCAGCATATGAGAAGACAACTCCTATATTTGGTACAATAGACGTAATTTCTAGGACACGATCTAATCATAGCAATGGTTTTTTGTTACTACTTCTGTAGTAGATATGATTCTGTGTTAACCCTAACATATTCATCGCTTTGATCCGTAGAAAATCAGTAGATGGAAGCATAGCGCATGTTTATCTCACCTGTTCTAAACTCTAGCGGTTTATGACAAGGAGTGCGAGGCACAATCGTACCAACCCTAACTGATCCCGGAAATCAAGTTGAGATTAGATGATCAAAGCGGCGCCACATTCTCCACAAAGAGATAAACCATACACTGTCTACTTTCCAATGTTCATCTCAACACCCATTAGGGAGGTGTAGTAAAGGCACACTGCAGCTACGTCTACGTCAAATCACTCGCGTAGCGTATATCAAGTCGGCCGCAGTTTAGCTACTTGGCAAACACTGGTTGATTTTTCATCTTTGCAGAGCATGTAAATAGCTGAAATTTCTCAGAAATATGCAAAGAATATTACTTGTCAAATGAATAAACTGAGTAGTGACTGCTGATTTGTGATCAGGCGATCAAATTGGCGTTTACGTACGGCTTTCCCGTCGCTTGCTAACCCTCCCAATTGAAAAGAAAAATCTCTTCCTGTGTTGTAGCAACGACTACGTGGTGACTTTATTTGTCTTCCTCTGTGAGCATGAAAACTTGCTGGAAAACAGAAAGTTTTTGTGTTTTCAGTCACTTCATTGGTCGCTAGAATCCAGACTCACAAAAATTTTCACTGTTTGATGGATTTTCTATTAGCAATAAGCACCAAAGTAAATTGCTGTGCAGAAGTTTAGTGATTGATAAAAGCTCGATTATCTCCTGTTTTACAGCAGATCAAAGACTTGATTATATCAGTCTGAGACATGCAACGATAGATGGATAACTTCTCATTTGAACTTGTCTTTCCACGTCTCTGAAAGGTGTACTTTTCAGAGCGATGAATTGTTATGAGCAACTCTATGTGAGTGTATGCGGCATATCTGTCTAGTCTCTCTTATTTCCCTGGAGACTCCCGTATTTTAGGTGCCAGAATTTAGGGTCAAAACTGCTATTAATGGTTTTCTAATGCTTTCCTGTGGCTCACCAGTTAGATCTGCTGAGCCGAGCTCAAATATGACAGAAACCTAGCTGTAGAGGGTGGGGGTTTTGAGCTATGACTTCTCAAAGTTTAGAAAAAACCGCATCTCCAGTATTTTCAGCCCAACAGGTTGACAGGTCTGGTATGCGGGCTGTAATGTATCTGTAGGTGTTTCAAGCAAAGAAAGCATAGCAATGATTTGCAGATAAAAGAATCAGGATCCGATTTAAGATTTATGATTTACGATGCGATTAGACGCGTGAATTGTTACAGGCAAAGGTTACTATGACCATAAAACAAGTTTCGACATCGGCTTGTAAAAATTTTCTTTACTTGCAGGCTAGTAGTTAGAAATTTGACTTCAAAAGCTACCGGCTGCTAAACTATCACATCCAAAGTTGTATACATTGTATGAGCAGTTTGATTGTCCGAGAGGAATCCTGAGTCATCCAAGCCAGAGCTGTGCCGATGGGTACAGCAGGTATGGTTTTTATACACCACTTTAATTTTAGAATTTTCCAAAAAGTCATGAATATCATCTTCTTGGGAAACTTTCTGGGAAGTTTCCGCACCATTTTGTGACACTCGTAATGGTATGCGGCAGTTGATCATGTAACCACAGTCAAGCACAACGATATTGATGCTGACACGTCTAATTTCTCTAGAAATGCGTAGTCACAAGGAAAAAACAGGAATAACAGATTTATGGGTGCCCGAATTGGCCAAGAAGTAAGTTTGGACAACCTGATATTCTATTGCTATCCACAAATGATCGTAGAGTAACGGTAAAACTGTGAATGTGTCAGGTATTGCTAGAAAACCTGATGGACGAAACCAAGTTCAATACAGGATAGGATGAGTGAAACTTATGTCACGAATGGTTTTGTACAGAGTTTTGCTTTCTCATCTATTCCCTATAATCATAATAATAGTTAGAGTTCAGGGCTCTAAGAAGCTAATTTCTTAGGTCTCTGCTCTGCGTCCTTGAATGCTAGCCTATCTGCTTTGTTTTTCTCTGGTTGGCTTATGGGATCTTCTTCCACATGCAAACAAAATTGCCTGTGACACCTGTTACACCCGTTTATACCAGCTATTCTACAGCAGCAGGGATCAGTGTGCAGTCGTTGAATCATCAGTGATAATAGCTGGCTATCATCATCCTGGAGGGCAAAGTTATTGTCAGGACATGCAATGATAGATTCCTCCTTCCTCTCTCCCTCCGACTCCACCTCCCTCTTTCTCCACGTCCCTCCCTCACTCTCCCTCTCCACCTCTGTCCCTCCCTCTCCCTCCCACGAAATAGCAGACTCATCATGCAGTTTTGCAGCTCCCGTTTTCCAAGTAAAACTTAAAACAACGACACTTTGGTATTTTGCTGGTAGGTCTCCAACTGTCTAGCCTGCTAGATTGTTTCACTACGCAGCCTGACACCACAAAGACCTGTGCCAGCAGCACTAATCAATGCTATCGTGCCTCGTCATCATAGAAACTGTCCTAGATTGGTGCCACTTATCCCAAACAATTATAGTGGTTCCAGTCATTCTATCCTACTTCTCTATGCTGACAGGTTATCTGCAGTTAGAATGAAGACTCGCATTGCAGCTCTACTGATTGTCAATCTGATCGGATGTCTTCACGGTAAGTTGACACTCCAACCACCACTGCCATCACCTCAACCGCAACCACTATCACCATCACTACCGCTACTACCACTACAGGCTCGTCTTCTTCTTTGCCTCCTCATTCTAGTGTATTGGAATCAATTGCTGTAGAAAAAACATTATGTGTTTCGTATCGTACTGTCTTTTGCCACGCTTCGAATATGTCTTTTACCGGTGACATCCAATCTACACACTATCCATTCTCCCATTCCCCTTATTTATCTTCCTCTCACCATCTTCGATCTGATTTCCCTCTCAATAGGCTCCTTCTCTTCAATCTTGTCTCAGCTCATTTTCCAACAAAACCAAATGCTAGAAGTGAAGTAGTAGAAAGGGCCAGCCTCTGATTGCTATCATGCTGATCAGCTATCCATCTAGGACGAAAAATTCATAAAACTCATGGCGAGTTGTGATTTGACCCCGAACCAAGTGCCACCAACGCACCGTGTATGCTTGCGGACTCAGTATCGCAAGCACTCATTTTTACTTGCATATTGTTGTAAACCTTAAATTAAATTTACTGTTTTAGTAGCTTTCCCTCATCAGCTACCGTCACAACTAACTCATGACAGAGAATTCGATATCCAAATAATTTTTTCTGCCGCTAAGGCAGAGCTTTCTGCTCATTTTTCCAAACCCAAAGGCTTAACTTTATCTACCAGTCATATAACTCACTGTACACTGCACACTCATTTAGTATATATCGAGTCATACATTACTGCGATCAGATGTTATTCACCTGCTGCTAGGATTATCCACATCAATTTTGCAGCTCAGTATTGTGTAGACGACACTGACTGCGCTGCAGGCTTCTTCTGTGAGCTTGACTATTACGAACGCTGCTTTCCACTCAGTAAGTATTGCTGCAATCTTTTATAAGTGTAAAGCGCAATGTGTTCTCCTCATATTGCTGGCAAAGATTAATCGAAAAAGATCAGTCCCGCTGCTAAGTGTGGTATGCGATGATCAGCACAAGTCGGCCATGCTGAGTTAGCGCTATCGTGTATCTTTCAGCTCACTGTGAGAGCGACTTGGATTGCGCTCCGGAGTACAGATGTAACCCGGAAGACCAGTACTGCTCACCACCAGGTAAGTACTTAACGTCTCACACTATAATCAAGGGCGCTGGCAGAGTTGAGGGGGGTAAAATCTAATAGGTTTTAAGGAGATTGGGTCCTTTCAGCGATACTACGTCCAGCAGCTATTGAGCTAGTTTGTTTTCATTTGGATATTTCTCCGCCTCTTACATGGTTGACCGAAGGATGAACGTTGCCTTCGGGTGACCTTGAGCGTCATGAAATAACTTTTTATTAAGTTTATCGCTCTTATTCTGAGTAGTACTGACAACAACAGCCTCTACAATAAACTGATGATACTTGCCGATATTTACTAAGGTGATATTTTCCATTTTCCCGCTCGTACAGTTCATTATCCTAATAAAAACCGTAAGCGTTAAAATCATTTGAGGTATGACGGCTGGAGACTCTTATGGGTTTACAAATGCTTGAGTCTCAATATTTACTATCGCTAAATGTGAACTGACACGTTGTTGCATGAACTGCTGAGAAATTAGCTAACACCACTCTGCCACACCCAGAACAAGTAATATTTTGGCATGTCAAAACCAAGATTCTCAGACTCATTGCCTGCTATACCGACCCTATAATGACGTTTGAAGCGCTCTCGTCTGCGCCGTATCAAGTAGCTAACACGTGTATCAGCTTCTGACGCAGGTACTTATTTTCAGTGGCCACCACTTGCCTCAATAGCATTGGAAATAAGTCTCAATCCCTCTTAGTCTTGGCTTCCCTACAAATAATTCCACATATTTATTCATTTTTACGCGCTCTCAGCATCAACAGTCAAATGTGGTATTCTATGTCCCCTCCACGAACTTTTTCAAGAATTACAATTTTGTTCTTGATAAATTCTTAATTTATATTTTGTTTTAGTTTAAATTATACTGAACTTAGATTGCTATGCAGCAGAAGTACCAGGAAACACTTCAGTGTTAATAGTCGTATTTTTAGCTCATAATAACGTTGCTCATTATGACGCAAGCAACGTTGGGCGGAAAACCACGTATCTGGGTATGAGGAAAATGGAATGCGGCATGAAAAGACCAGAAAATGATAGAGCAGCAACTGATCGAACAATGGTTTGCGGTGCCGGTTGACAAACTGGCGAGAAGGCAACTCTCGTTAAGCGGTGCGTGTGCGCGCGCTGACAGTCTGAGAGTGTTGCTGACACTGACAACGCGATGATATGAAGCGTAGTGGTAAGGCTTGCTCAGTGAAGCACTGACTGGAATCCCGAGCTAAGCCACTGGTACTGGGTTTCACAACCGCTGCTGAAACATTTTGGTCGTTAACGACATCTGCTTGTGTTAAGTCACGGTAAGTGGAAGTGCGACTATGCAAGTTGCTAAGAAGTTCATATTTGGTTCATAGGTCGTTCTTTTTTCGTTTGGGACAAAAAAGGAGGGAGAAGAGTATAACAATTGTTCTGAGAATTCATGATGAAGTAAGTAAGAACGTTTATGAAGACCCCATAAACAGGAGGAAATAATGAGGAATTCGTACGCATTTCTGACACGTTGTTTTTCCTTGAAGGTTCTTATGAATTCTTAGAGTTCATGAGTAATTTTTGATCTTCCTGTTCATGAATTTATACATTTATTCCCAAGAACGACATCAGAAATTGTCAAGAACAATTGAAGAGTTCTGAAAAATTTCACAAGAATTATCAAATGCTGCTCATGAAGTTGCCGTGAATTATCAATAATTTTTAAGAACTCATAAAGAACGAAATCAGAATTCTTTAAAAAGGTTATGGAGGGAAATAGAAGTAATAAAATTTGCCAGCAATGAGATAACACAGGTACATATACATGTCTATGTGTCTTTAAACTTTGCACTCGGGCTCACGCTTATCCATTACCTACTGTTTGATGTTGAGTTTTAGGGATTGATGGAAGGTCAATTCAGAGAGTATCTGTCAACAAGGTCATTCAACATTCAACATTTCATTTTTTAGCGACTTGTTCCATCACTCCGGACTGCCCAGCTGGCTATACATGCTTCCAGAACGACTTCACCTGCATCCCGAACCGTGAGCTTTCCATCTCTGGTTTATTACAAATGATAGGCCGTAGTTAATGTAATTGGAGTGTGAACAGCTTTCAAAGGCTGAACGTTCCAATCCGAAGAATTGACTAACTGCACTCAATATGAAAGCCTTTCTCGGTTGACCGCATCTAAAAAATTAGACGCTAGAGCTTTACCGCATCATTTTTCGCTTTCTGAGCCTTAGCACGTGGATAGTAAACTCTGGGTAAGTGCTCTCGTTGCCTTTAAAGCACATTTTGAGGATGGCTAAATATTTCAATTAATTGCTTTTCAAACAGCTGCGCATCAATGCAGTAGCGCCTTTGCACTCCTTCTATGCCTAATACTTCTGCTGCAGACTTCCTCTTCCTTTATATTGTGACTGCGCTCTATTCTATACAATTTTAAAGAATAATTATAGGATAAAAAGCCAGAACTAGCTGGATAATGATATGAAGCATCCTGTAGAAGTTGAGTACGAAGTTCTGAGTGTATCATAGTTAAATACCAAATATAATAATAACTGATCATAATAATAACCAATCATAACTAAACCTGTGTGAAAAGTTTTCACAGTCAGTAAAATATGTGTTGAAGCTCCTTCACACTATTTGGCTTTTGTCATTCTCCCATCGATCCGCATGCATGCGACATCTGCGGAACTATGTGCGTGAGCGCGAGTAGGCTCCAAAATCGACAGAAAAATGACAAACTCACTATCCCTCTAATTTCAGCTATCTGCGACCACTGGACAGATTGCCTTGCTGGATTCTGGTGTAATGAAATCGAGCTTTGCGAGCCTCATTGTAAGTGGCACTTACTGGATGTCAGTTCCATAAGTTAGTGTCAAATGTTTACAGAAAGGAACTCTTCAATGTGGGCTTCGCGACTTTCTCTGAAAAAAGGAGATAGGAGAACTCACAGCCGCCAGTCACATCCAGTACGGGCATATAAATTGTCCACAAGCCATAGATATATGTCAGTGATTTCAGATACTTACCCGGCAGCTCTGTCAGGTGCTGGAGGTTGTCAAATACCTGTAAAGGGTATAGAGAGTTCTGAGTTCACATGAGCGCATGGCAGGTATCGCGAATCACTGATCTGCAATATCTGCCATGTGCTCATATGATTGGAGAACAAATTTACAGCGAAACAGCTTTCACTCAGGGAGTTCTCCAATCAGGAACTTTCTAAGTAAGGATAAATCTAGCAGAGTTTTTAGCTCAGCTGTTGTCTTCGGATAATCATAGTAGCAGTTATCTTGTTACTTTAAATCAGTTTCCTGTCATCCATGTTTCCTGTCCCTGTTAGCTTCCTGTCCCAGCTGTTACATCTATGCCAAAGAAATCTCTGTTCCAACCGGTGCTCCATCAATTCAATAGCCGCTAACATTCCATAGCTATTTATAGCCACTTGTTAGTGTCGATGCATCGAGCTACGAGTCCACTCTTCATTTCGATCTTAATATAACTAATCAACTGACAGGAGAATTGTCGTGTAGCCACGGTACAAGTAGAGTTTGAGAGTTGTGTGCTCAGCAAACCCAACATGTATCATTTGTTTATAGCACAGTTCATGGATACACATGTGTACTCTGTATATTTAAAAAAATTTGTCGTTATCCTGCAAGTTGTACAATTATGTGGCCACGATGTCTTGCTATACTATGAGGAGCCGTTTTTTCCCTGGTGATGATTTCTTAACCTAAAGTAGTTGTTAGCATGCTGTTGGGGTGCCATCATATGAGGAGCCATTTGTAAAATAATTCCAGAATTTTCACACTCTCTCTATGTTAGAATTGACAGTCA
>ERZ1740065.805-NODE-805-length-17698-cov-16.817435_pt1 | contig 17698 bp, 10 predicted proteins | sample MGYA00581738_ERZ1740065 | MGnify/ENA primary metagenome ERZ1740065 (study PRJEB43018, sample SAMN04849749) | marine metagenome | isolation source: floating plastic debris | place: Pacific Ocean | collected 2008-09-01 | study: EMG produced TPA metagenomics...
CGACGATGGCGCCGTGATACCGGTGAAAGTGCAGCTGGAAATTAAGGCCTGCTTCATGGCTTCCTTCCTTTCCACCTCTTCATTCCCTTTTGAGTCATCAGCTGCTTCCTGCATCTATGAAGATGGTATTGCTGACAACTTTCCCTTTCTCATTACCACATTTGTCTGCCTTCATCTTCCCCCCATTTCATTTCAGGCATGCGCACACGCTCAATCGCTGACGATATGTTGTCAGTTTCATCTGGAGCTCCTACCTCCCTTAGGCCTGATTCCTCTCCTCCTTGGTCTTCCTCATTGGGCACTCAGCACATTCATGTGTCCTTTGGGAACTTTGCCATCCCATTGCAGCACATTTCTTTCTTCGAGATTGAAAATATGGATTACTTCACCATTACCTCGCAGGAACTCACCCGCAGAGTTAATGTCAGTTCCTTCTTACTTGACCTATTTCCACCTTTTTCATGTCTACGTCCTCCCTTTGGTCATTCGCATTTTTCATTTTTTTAGGTTTCTGGCGCAAGCCATGTTACCGCCACTCTCGCTCCACGTCATTTATCCTATCTTAATGTCACTGTCCATCCTAAGGATCGTCGCTATGCGGTTCAAGCGAAGTTGCAGGTTATTGGGTGTTTCGCTGTCACTGAAACCACAACTCCACGCTACAGCTCCTCCAGGGCTGCCGTCATCAGTTCTACCTCTCCTCGTCCTGGTGCTCCATTCTTCTTCATTGGGTGTTCACGATTTTGTTCATCTTATTGACTAAACACAAGTTTTCTTTCAGGTGTTTGTGTAATCTTTGCCGAAGCGCCACCTAGCCCCACTATCATCCTTCCTTCCTCTAATGCCCTGGGTTTCGTTGATGGTGACGACGAACCAGGATATGATGAGCGGTATGACACAATTGTCTATGCTGGTGATTTTCTGGAGCCGTCCACCAAGTTCATCTCTTTTACGTCATGTCTTGAATGGTTTGTATTAATTGCAACAGATTCCTTACCCTTTGACTTTAAACCTATCACCTAAGGTTGTCTTTCTCTCCTCCTCTCATAGCTTATGTGTTGATGCGCTCATGCAATGCTCACCGCGACCTGACTGCTCGCAGTGCTCATGGTCTCACTGGTCTGTGTGGACTGCCTGCTCCTTAGATTGTGGCGGTGGCATCCGGAACAGAACTAGGCATGCTGTTGAGAATGACTGCTTCCCTGACCATGAGGAGCAGCTCAGTGATTGCAACACGCACAATTGCCCTGGTCAGTCTTCCTCGATGACGCTCGTCTTTTCTCCTTCTCTCGGTTCCTTTTGCGGTGTCCGACTTTTCAGAGCAGTGTTTTCCCAGCAGGAATGGAGCAGTTTGTTTGTGGTTTGTTCTGACTGTAAAAAAGTTCAAAGAGATTAAACCAGCCACTCAATGTTAAAGTGTTCTGCTTTCATTTCCAAGTGTCTTACTCTACCACTGGCATCCGTGTGACACAATGCAACCACGAGTCAGGGGTATCCCTCATCGCTGTCGAATTGTACTAATGCACACTCTATTCCTTTCAGATCATCTTTCATGGCCTAATGTTGGGGGAAAAAATCATGTGTTCATTTTTTTGTGCGGTTTAGACCATAGCTGTTCACCCTCTTTGCTAGTGGACCACTCAAAATGTCCTTTGAAACTTGAGGGCCAAATTGACACTGTCTTCATAGCTGATTGTCGATTGGGGGTGCGACCCAAGTAGGGACGTTTCGTCAGTTTGGTTGAAGTGGTGTCTCGTAATGCTTCGGTCCAGGGCCCGCCCAAATCCTGGTGGAGTCTGGAGCAATGCCCAAGTGGGAAGGGGCAGCGCTTCCTGAAAATTTTGACATTTTCAAGCGACTGAAAATCACCGTAGAGACAAAAGTTAATCAGATTTCGTTCCAAGGTCTACACATGAAGCTAGGTAATGGGGATAGCTTAGCTACTGTATTTTAGCTCTGCTTGTTAAGTCCAATACTTATAAATCAGTACAAAAATCACTGAATAGGTTGAAGAAAATCTTAATGGTATATGAACTCCTGCTACAAATATCAGCAACTAAAATCTCAAACATTTCAGACCTATGGAATGGGCTGTCTGGTAATAGCAACTAGTCAGCTAGTGTTCATTTCAGACTTTGATGTCTCATAGTTTTGGGCGATGAGTGAACCTACTTAGTGCTCAGAGCTATTAGCGGTATGAGTGGGAAGGCTAAACACAAAAATTGGGTAGGGCTGAGTGGCATCAGCAGCTCTTATAGCGGAGTACACCACAGATCAATAAATCATCCCATGCACATGCTATTGGTCTTTGAGTGGGCAGTCTCTTGAGACAGATGACAGGCCATACTGCTGCTGAGTGCTCTGAACTACTGGGAGCGTTCACTGCTACTATTCATACTAGCCGATGACAGGGATATTTAGCCTTAAACTGTTCAGCTGTTGCAGCTCTATTCTCTAAATCTTTGCTTCAAGGCTGGGACCGGCAATTGGGTGGCAAGTCCTGTGAAATAAATTAGCCCCAGTAAGCCGGCTTCCTATTGGCCCTACTGCCTCAACCGCTCAGCTAGTCATGGTTCCTTGTTTTGCTGCCAGTGAGACGACCCAGAAGGGCAGCCAGAACAGCTAGAGTTGTCCAAGAGAGCCAGTTACCATGATGTACTGTAGGTTGCTACTGGATCTGTACATTTCACAGAGAATCATGTTTTTTCAGGCCTAAATAATGAACTGAGTTCAAGAGGTGCTCTATAGAGATGTTACATCAGCATATGATGTAAGGCATGACTTAGTTAGCTTCATGCATGGACTTATCATACATTTACTTATACTGGGAGAATGGGGGAGAGCCGCACTATATTATGATGATGGAGATGATTAGTGAATGCTGATCTACCCTCAGTAGGATATGTGAAATGAACATCATTGTAATAAGTGTGAGCACACCGTACATTTACTCATCAATCCACTGCCGTACTGTTGGCCAGCAGTGGGATAAGCTAGGGCAAACAGGCAAACTGGCAGCTCCCTACAGTACAGCTGGTGAGTTGTGGTTTCTGTCAGACTGCGCTGTTGACTGGCTGCCAACCAGTGATTGACAAACACGTGTGCGAGCCGAGCGCTAAAATTTGAAGTTTTCCTAGTTGCCAGTAGGAGTGACTTATAGTTTTCTTTGATTTTTACCTATTCTTATTGGTCAGAACTAGTTGAAAGCTGTATCATCATTTGTCAATTCTATTGGACTACAAAATGGGAGAAGTTTCATTACGACCTGGTAAACAAAACTGGAATTACTTAGTTCTGTACTATGTTCTATAGCTACTTTAGTGGGAGAAAAGGGCTAGTGACTGAGCAGGCTGAGCCGACAGCGATTAGTTGTAAGCTTGATGCTGATCGGTTGCTTTTATACTTTTATAGTCGATCCCAGTGTTCAACTGGATATGACGTCAATACTAATCTTATTATGAGCTATGACCTGTTCATGTGCTAACAAAAGCAATTGAATATAGATGGATATATGTGACCTGTGCTTACAAAATAAATAAAAAGGTGGATTATTAAATTGGTTGGAAATTAAAAATAAAGTTAAAAACCGCAGAAAATCTTATACGTTACCCATTTCCCAGAGGCCGAACATGCCTTCACTAAAACGTCAATATCTTGAGAAGTAATAAAGCTAGAATATTAGGACAAAGCTCATTCTGGAGAGGAGGAACAGCTGCATCTAATGCCTGTATAGAAGGGGAACCACTAATGCCGCCTTTTCATTGATTATGACAGCACATGGTCACATATTCAAACCACAGAAAATATAACATCAAAAGAAAGGGTGTGTATTTGAGTTAATGTAACTTAAATTGATATGGTTTATTGTAGAAAAGGCGACTCGAAAACCAAATTATAATCGTGCACGTGAACATACCTGTCTATCCACCGTTACTCCTTGGACCCTCCAGAGTTTTAGCTGCCACTGACAGAAAACTGTTATTATTCATTTTGCTAATTTCTGCTGTTGCTCATCAGTTAAGCCTTGCTGAGCTCAAATATGGCAGAATCTTAGCTGTAGGTGCTAGGGCCTTTGAGCTATGACTTTTCAAATTTCAGAAAACTGAATCTCCGGTATTTCCGCCGGAATGGTTGACAGCAATGCTTGTGAATGATTACGACATCACATCGTTGGTGCTCATTTCGTGTGCAGTAACCTACATACCTCATAGCAGTGTGTCTATAATATTCCCACTGCTTGTTCGATCAGTGCCCAGTGATTGGACACCATGGAGCTCCTGGACATCTTGTACTGTCAGCTGTGGTGGCGGCCTGATGAACCGTACGAGGACATGCCATCCAGACACTGGCCAGTGTGACGGCTCAGCAGTCCAGAGTGAAGCTTGCAATACTGATGCTTGTGATGGTACACATATATGCTTCACATCATATATCTGTAGTGAACTATCAGCTGGTCACTCTCTTGCCAACATGCTCTAAAGAAAGTCCTTTGCCTTTTTGAGCATTTTTTATTATGTTCTGTTTCCTGCACCATTCAACATGCAGTTAATGCTATGGTAGTACATCGATTCTTTACTGAGAATTTATAGGTTTCGTGGTAATTAAATAACATAGCTGTACTACTGGCCATTCAGAAGTAGTTTAGCGATAAACTCAAAAATCTGGACAAAATCACTCATGCCATTGTACCTCATTTCAACTGTTTACCACTGTAATACCAACTCTCCAGGTCAAGCTTATTCCTGAACCCCCTCCACATTCATTCAACAACATTCTAAATATTGCCTTGCTATCTTGTCAGGTTTATACTGATGATGAAATTGATTTAAGATAGTTTAACCTAGTATAACCTAATTGAGCTTGTCACTATTACTGTATCAATATAGTTAACTCATTGTTGAATGACTGACGTGCTTGCAGGCGTGTGCGATGGTGGTCGCGAGCTGGTGAACTGCTCGAACAGCTGTAACATAACTTGTCGGCAGCAGGCTGGTGTCGATGACTGTGTGTTCGATGGGTGCCAGTCTGGCTGTAGATGTGGCGCTGGTTGGTACCTCAATGATGACGGGTACTGCGTCGAATCCTGTCCGTGCTATTCTGATGGTGTCATGATAGACATTGGCAGCCTCTATCCCACGGATCAGGATTGTCAAACATGGTATGCCCTTTGTCTCAAATTCACATCCAACCACTGGGAGTTTACTAGAGCTCATGATTAGTGCTGCCTTTCTTAAAAACAATTAATCTCGATTAATCTTCCGATTAATACTTTTAATCTTGAATTAATCCTGAGCTATAGAACTTACACCAGTATCATAGCTATCAGCTGCAGCAGCTGACGTTGACATAACTGTAACGTCTTCAGTGAGTCATTAGTGGTATCCAACTGCTCTGGTGTTGAGTTTGCTTCAATAAATATGCAATCGTACTTGTTCACAGATCTTTTTAGCGCATTCCTCTTGGTTTTTCAGTGAAATTTACCCTCAAACTAGCCACACGATTAATCTTGTGGCATAAAATTAATCTTCTGATCAATTAATCTTAGTTAATCTTAGAATAACTTGACTAAGATGCAGCACTACTCATGATATTATCAGAGATTCCCTATGGAGGATCTCTAATATTAGGCAACCATCCTGCTACTATTCGGCTATTCTAATGAATGCTTGTTTTGTTTTAGCCACTGCATGTCAACGGGCGTAAGCTGCTCCGCGATCCCAGGCTGCTCCGGTAACTAGTCTATGCATAGAGTTAACTAACTACGTAGATGTAAGATAGAGTTTCTTGATTGATTTACGGATGCTTTATTTCAGCCGACTGCATCTACTTGGAATGGACAGCGTTCGGAGTCTGCAGTGTATCGTGTGGTGATGGTGTTACGTCCAGATACAGGTAGGCTTTAATTGCTGCGGCCTTATTGTGTGATGCATTGTAGCAGTAATTCGCCACTCTGTTCTATCGTTCTCCCTCTATATATACATGCAGGTCTGTTATCAACCCAGCTGTTGGCGATGGGCATCCTTGTAACGAGTCAGATTTAGTGGAAAGCCAGCCATGTTACCTCACATCCTGTGGTGCAGAGTCGTGCTCTCTTGATGGGGAAAGCTATGCCAATGGTAGTGTGATAAGCTCGGATGAATGTGAGATCTGGTACGCTGGTAGTCTTCATCACGAAATCTGTGCACAAGCGTCGGCATTTTTTACTCTTCTGTCGATAGGCCCGCCGGTGTTAAACTTAGGCCTAAGGGCAGAGAAAGCGTAATAAGTGCGGACAAGCATAGCTTAACATAGGCTCAATATCAGCTTAACACCAGCGCATGATCGCGGAACGCCGATCAATAGAAGAGTAAAAAAATGCCAGAACCTTTCTCTCAGTCTCAGACTTATATATGTTTCCAGTGTGTGCATTGATGGAGACGTGAAGTGTTCATCTAAAGAGGTGGCTATAGGTAGGAGTAGTTTGTAGTTTACTCTTCATTCTCTGCTTACTCCTCACTACTGACCCTCTACTGGAATCTATCTGCTATAGTGCCTGGTGGCTGGTCATCATGGACAAGCTACAGCGCGTGCTTTGCTACATGCGGTGATCATGGTATCAAGGTCAGACATAGGTCATGTAACAACCCATTACCCGCCTGCTCTGGTTTGGGCTGTGAGGGAGACGAAAGTGAAGTTTTGCCATGCAATCGGCATATTGGATGTCCGGGTGAGTTTAGCTGTTAGATTCAAATGTAGAAGTGACATATAGATACCCATTTGACATTTCCCAATCCTAGGTTCAGAGGGCTTGAGGACAATCCACTAGTTATAAACTCTAAGACTTTATCCTTCCACATGAATGTGGCTTGTAATAATAAATTTCTCACAGAAATTCTTCTTCTACACGTGCCAATCCTGAGAGTTGCTTATCTATTTTAACTCAGGCTGAAGTGTTCAGCTTGTCCTGTAGAAATCAGACAGTAAAACAATAGATAAATTAAACTAATAAATAAGATGAATAAATAATCTTTAAGAACGTGATTCAACGAACAGCTGGCTGATGAGGAATGGATATGCTGCAGGCTGGAATTCTTTTGCGTCGGAAAATGTTTGAGATAATGCCAGAAAACTTAATTGGAAAAAAATTTTGTGATTCAAATTTGTTGGCGAAAATTTTTGACTTTTATAATCACTATATAACCATTTATATGCTTTGCAATCTTATTTTTTGCAATTGTGAACAATGGCTAAAATTCCCTCGCAAATATATTACAGTATCTGAAATTGGATATCACAGATTGAGAAGTATATATACAGAGGTAGATATACAGAGGTAGATATACCAGAGGTAGATGTACAGAGGTAGATATACAGAGGTAGATATACAGAGGTAGATATACACGATTGACAGACAAGTTTCAATCATGAATGAATGTGTAGTAACTGTTACAGCTTGTTAGAATTTTTGTTTCAGGTTTTAATGTATAGATTTTGTTTAGCCAGCTGGTGGTTTAAAAGCTTTAGAAATGCTGCTTTATGGATCTTTTCATAGCTGGGAGGGAAACCGACAAGTTGGAACTGATAGATTTATTGAAGCAAGAATCGAGCTAAAATATCAGTGTGTGAAAAACAACAACCAACAACTCAGCCTGTTCGTTTTCTGTGTTTCGCTATAAATAAGCTCCATGTTGCAGTTGACGGTGAGTGGTGTGCCTGGTCTCCATGGAGCCAATGTTCCCATCCGTGCGGCGGTGGAGAGCAGGTGCGCAATCGTACCTGTCAATGCCCCCCTGCAACAAATGGTGGACACCAGTGTGTCGGTGACGAGGAGGATGAGCAGCAGTGTGCACACTCAGCCTGCCCAGGTGAGCCGATATCATTCTACCCTGACAGCGATGGCAGCGGTGATGAGGGTTACTATTGCTGTTTTAGTTGATTGCTTGGTGTCGACATGGTCTGACTGGTCTGAATGTACGGTGACTTGTGGCACTGGGATACAGCACTCCCACAGACATGTAAAATCTCTACCACTCTTTGGAGGCACAAAATGCCCTGATGAAATGCATATGACACGCGAATGTGGCAATGATAACTGTACAGGTACGTCAATGCTCCATAACTAGTCGGCTCTCACACATAACCCCATCCACATATCTGTACATACTGTATTTCTATCTGCCCTCTTCATATGCCCCGTCTCTCACATTGGCTTGCTCGCTCCTACAGCCTTGCGTACTGATACATGTAGATGTATTTGCTATCTGAGTTACTTGTAATGCTGTACAATGTTAGAGCCCCTGTGCGATGAGGACAGAGGACTAAAGTACATGTGTGGCCATCCATGTAAGGCTACGTGTGACCAGCTATTGCAGCCGTCTCCTTGTCAGCAGTCTACAACTTCCTGTCAGCCTGGCTGCTACTGTGATGAGGTTTGTTACTAACTTAGCTCTCGCTGGCGAGTAGGTTTTATGTATAACAATTGGGAACACGCAACTGACCTTGACCTATAAAATGTACACTGTAATACATACAATGTATGTAATACATATACATATACATATGATACATATAAATGTATATACTGTAATGCATATAATGTAATACATGTATATACCGTAATACATATAATGTAATATAGCTCGGCAGCGTGTACACGTAATTATGTGATTTAGTTGATTTGCGTGAATCAGTGATTGGGTGTGGCGCGTCTATGCCAGTTTCTAGTCTGACTCACTGCTGACAGGGTTATCTGGAGGACAGCACTGGTAACTGTGTCAATGCTACACAGTGTGGATGCCATATCGATGCCTTTAAACTTGATCGCGGGATGACCCACCTGATCCTTGATAGGGGAGAAGTGTTCGATGACGAATGTGTCAGATGGTAACTAATACATTACATACTTCTCGGTTTCTCATCAAACACGTTTCCCTCCTTTCATGGGTACATCCATTGTATTTCATTTGTTTGATAAGCTTGCGAATGATTTTCATCTGATCACCAACATCAGAGGACAGATAGCTGGGAAGCCATGGTATGCCTCTGATTTTACACTACTGTAAAACTGGATCTGATAGCGACAGAAATATTAGCATTTCCTTAAAAATCATCAAGAAATAAAAATGATAGCAATCTAATGATAGCGATCCCATAAATGAGAAGACAACTCCTATATACGCTGTAATGGGCGTAATTTATATAGAAAGTTCAACGTTAATGATCATTTTTCGTCGCTATTTTTGTGGCTGTTAGACCGTCACTATCATATCTGGTTTTATATTGAGACTATGACACAAGCAACGATAATTTACATTTCTTTGTTCAATGATAAGATGATCGCTTACTGTAGTCCATAGGCGCGTTCATGTAGCAGGAATGCGCCGCTTTCGTCGTGGGTGGCCGGCGAGTTAGCGTAATGAGAACAAAAATTTCAACTAATACTTCACGGTAAAAGCCTGGCGCTATCCTGTGATGACTTTTGACCAGTTAGCGGAACGGCCTCGTGACAGAATGCAAGCGTGATGGTTCTCAACAACTGCCGAGTCACAGATAGCTGATATCTTGGTCTATTGCAACCATAGACTACGCTTTTCTTCAGCTAGTTTCTTTCTTTCTCACCTCTAAATAAGACCAGAACAATTTTTTTCCTTCGAACAGAATTGTCAAACTCACAGAGTTGAAGCTCTAGAAACATGTAAGCACTGGTTTCATGTTGATTACTAGTGTATTTCGGCAACGAAAAGTAAATCTTTTGAAAATACAAAGTCGTCAGAAACCGGAAATGGTGAACCAGGAAACGAGTTAATTATATTCGCTAAAGTAGTCTATTGAAGAGAAGATAACTCCAGCAACAAATTATAAACATTTGCACGAACGGTTACACCGACTCTATTCACAGGGTACGGCACACTAGCATTGTGCTTGTTGCGTTCGTGCTAATTTTGGAAGGGCCGCGCTCTAATGCTTCATAATGCACAAATGCTCCTTGCGGTTACGTAGATGAAATTTTTCTTCATCCCCAGTTCATTTGAGGGTGTGTTTTGGATAACTGAATGTTAATATGCCTTGTTGCAGTGAATGCCTAGCTGAGGACGATTCTACTAAACCTGTATGCACTAGTAAGGCCTGCCAGAGTAAGTTGACACAACTTATAAAGGCAAATGAAAGCATCAATGTACTGAGTAAATCATGGTGACTCTGGCGACTTTAGGAGATGGTGCATGGAGTCACTGGTCTGAATGGTCATCGTGTCCCTCATGCTACACCGGACACTTACCAATCACCGTCTCCTGGGCGTCGTGTCAATGCTCCTGGGTTAACGAGAACTATGCTGATATGAAGTGTATGTGCTCCAGTGGAAGCTACATGTCCACCATTCACCGTTCAGATCTGTGCTCGGTGGGGCCTTGTCCAGGTTAGTTAACTACTATAACCTCATGATGGATGAGTCAGAGCTACTCCACCATGTGATCTACCGACAGCCGATTGCATCTTGGAGTCCTGGACGGAGTGGACACACTGCTCCGCTGGTTGTGACGGTGGGGAACAAACTCGTACAAGAGAGGTTGTTGTCGCAGCTCAAGATGGCGGTAGACCTTGTGAGCCACCATTCAGAGAGTCGAAAGCCTGCAACTATCATCTATGCAATGGTGTGTTCCTCATCTCCCTGCTATCTCATGTACAGATGTCCCTGTACCAGTATACGACTGTATATGTATTACAGGTACTGACTGCAACGATCTTGGTAAATCTCTCTCGAGCTGTGCTAACGACTGCCCACGATCATGCTCTCATATTGGCAAAACTACCACCTGCCAAGAGCTGGATCTTTCTGACTGCCAGCCTGTTTGTACATGCCCCGATGGTTTGCTGGAACAAGATGGTAAATGAATAGTGGTCAGCTGTTAGTAATAGTACATTGTCATGGGTATGTCTGTGATCTTTCAATTCAAACTACAGAAGTCAAAGCTAATGCTATTGATTGCAACAAGACTTCAGAGTTGAAGCCATCAATATATCTGACTATTACCTCTTTGAATTAACTCACCTCTCCTCACGCTCTTCAGCGCTATACTACACACAGCTCTATTTAGTACACAGAGAACTGCAGAAAACGAGATAGAAAATTTGGAGAATAGATTACAATAGATGGTGTGTATGTATATAAACCATGTTACTCTGCATCGCCCATCTGAACTTACACACCATCTATTGTAATCTGATCTCCAAATTTAACTCATATTGTTTGATATCTACTTTGGGGATGTCTCTGTTATCAATTTCTCATAGGAGCAACATGACCAATCCCATTGATACTGATAACTGTTCACTATGTCACTCTTTACAGGAGGGTGTGTTAATGTCACTGCATGCAGGTGCTATGTAAGCGCTATACTGCCTAATGGTACTATGATATCTGGTGAGAGAGAACCTGGACACGTCTGGATGGATCAGTGTAACCAATGGTTAGTGTGCTCACCGAGCTGTGCTAGGCTGTTCTGTTACGGTTCTTACAGGACCTGGTGGATATTTCTAGTGAGTGTGTAGATGGCCAAGCCGTGTGTGACAATCGTGAGTGCGAGCGCTGGTCCCCGTGGGGACCATTCACTGACTGTGATGCCACATGTGGTAACGGAACTCGAACTCGACACAGACACTGTAGCAACCTGGACGTGGATGATCAGTACGATGGTTGTGATGGTGTGAGCTTGGAGATGTTAGATTGCGTTCTACCGGAGTGTCCAGGTATGTTGTATGATGCAGGGCTGCCTCTCTCTCTCTCTCTCTCTCTCTCTCTTTCTCTCTCTCTCTGTCTCCTGCTACTCTAGAGCTGTATTGATGCCGCCTCTCCTTTATTCACAGTAAACTGTTCTCTCACTGACTGGTCACTGTGGTCAACCTGTTCGAAGACTTGTGGCAGTGGGATGATGATCAGGTCTCGCTCGACTAGCAGCTCTGTGCCAGGCTGCTTGTCTGTCTCAGAGAATGAGGAGCAGTCATGTAATACCCAGAGTTGCTCAACAGGTATAGCCAAACACCATGCATCGTATCATAGTGCAGGCCACACTGATGGGTGTCAGAGGCACTGCTGCTGCGCCCCACCATGAAGGTATGTATACTGATTTCAGCTGACTCAGAGAGTATGCATGCTGTTGTAGAGTGCAAGGAACCAATGGTTGACAGTCACTGTGCTAATGCCTGTAATACAACTTGTGAGCAGAGAAGTCTGAACTCGTGTGTGATGGTTTCCCCCTGTGAGCAAGGCTGCAGATGCCCCACTGGACAGGTATAGGCAATAACTCATCGACTATATATACTATACATACATTGACCTCATTTGTACTTACTCTCACCTATCTGGTAGCTACTGGAGGATGGAGAGTGCGTGCCTGCAGAGCAGTGCGATTGCTACTGGGATACTGTGAGATTTCTTGGCATTCCTCAACCCCTGGACAAAGATGGGCAGCCCAGAAATAGAATTTCTCACCTTGAGACATTTGATACTGACTGCAACAACTGGTAACTATGGCAATCGATCTCATTGTAGTATCATCATGTGAAAACTTTGTATGATAAGTACCGGAAGGTTTTCCCCATATCGTCAGCAGTCATTGCAAGACTAGAAACATGTGAATCTTTGGCCTGCTCATTGTACCAACTGAAATGTGATTTAAAGCGTTGGTTGCTCCGCATGCACAGTTCACACTGAGTCTAAGCAGCTGACGTGTGTGAGGATGTATGTTAGTTGTTCTCCATAGAGACAGTGACTCAGAAATATTCCAATTGTAATTCTGAATAATCACTAATGTTAGACACAAATCTAAATGATGAAATATGTTAAACCATGCATCCACATAGCAGTTCAATTGCTTAGCTCATAAATATTGCTCATTCAAGGAACATGAACAATTTCAAAGTTTTCAATGGTGCTGCATTTTCATGATGATGTCATTTAGTCGGTAGCGTTTACTGAGTAAAATCACTCATACGCAAGGTGAGACAGGGCAGACCAGCCTTTTTCCATTAGAATATTGCTGGTCTGCTGAACACAGTGAGAAGTGATGAATCCAGACTGCTTTGCTGTCAGCTGCTACTTGTGTTACTGAAAAATGGGAAATTTTTTCAATCAGTCTAATTTTACTGCTTTTGGTAATTTTCTGCTAAATCGCAACAATTGAAAGCGGAAATATTTTTGCCTGGTTGACTGTTTATGCATTAGTTACAAGGATTGTACAAATATTTTTTTCACAAAAGTTTGTGATGAATAAAGTCAAAAGGATTATGCTCGTCAAAACTTCCTGTTTTACAGAGGTGCATAAATATGGACACCGATTCGAAGTGCCGAGAATAAAATTAATGCATCACATTTGCACAGTGTTATTCAATAATTGATACTGATGATCAACTAAGACAAATACACTCATGCTGTTACTATGGTCAGTGCTGACTAGAAAGAAACATAGGCTGTAGAAGTTTCCGGTTCCACAAAAGACCTTAGAATGATCAGTTATGGTGATTTAGCTGCATATGAAACCTCATGTAGAATCATAGTGTTAACAATACTGACTGAATAACTATATGATTGGATGGCGGAGAATTCCTTATGAAATAAGCCCGTGTAGAATGTTATTTTATTTATGAGTAGAACTGCATTGCGTTATCTAATATCGTATGATAGAGAGAGGCAAATCGCTCATCATATCGGGGCGTAAGGTACAAATTTTAGTTCGGTATTACCGCCCATTGCCTTGACTCCATTTTAATGGTGCTTGCATAGGCTATTGGTAGCCACTGCGCGTCCGTTACTGATTCTAACATATAACATAGTAATGTACTTATCAACAGCACGTGTGATGGTGGCCTGATCAGCTGTACGGAGAAGACATGCCGCGTCGACTGCCAGATCAGCGATTATGAACCTGAGAACTGCTCCGCAACCTGTGGCTTCGGCGAGATAATTGGCAAAGCTGTAGTCTTACAGGAGGATCAGTATGGGGGTGCTGCCTGCCCGCCCCTCAAGGTCCTACTGCACTCATGCTACGCTGGTGACTGTGGTGAGCTGCCATTTATACTTGATTGTATGATGTCAGTAGATGTACTATGGGGTTGCACCGCTCTATTGGCGTTGTCTCCGTTTGCCATTCGACTTGATATGTGGGCAGGAAGCTATCTGTTTCCCCGTCCTGAGAATTCTCCAAGAACTCTTCATAAATCTTTTAATAGTTCTTAAGAAGCCTTAAATAACTCTTACAAATTCTCAAAGAAGTCCTCAAGGTTAGAGGTTAAAGGTTAGATGTTTGGAAGGATTTCATGCGAAATAGAGGACTACCAGTCAGGTAGATGAAACGCTGCAAAAGTAAAAACTTCAACTGGCAAAATATTTGACATTAGACGAAAACAAGCATGGGAGTGGGAAGAAATGTTAGCGTTTGTGGTTAGAATTCATTTCAACAATGGAGTGGAAGTACTTGTGCACCGAAGAAATCAGCATCTGTAAAGTCATGAATGTGCCTATGATAATTGTAGTATTTCTATCAATGGCGAAATGGCCGCTCCAAAACATGTTCATGCTGCGACAACTCAGACAGAAAACTTTGGTGGATTTATGATTAGCATTTATTTATTATCATTATATTATTATGTTGTTGAAGTAATATTTGCATAATTTTTCCTTTAGATACATGGCACATATCTGATACTGTTCTATGCCTCGGGCTTACTTAATAACATTCTAAGCTTTGATAATCTCTGCTGCGATTTATTTCACTACAGACTGTCCTGATAATGAGACCTATGTCAACCACACTGGCTATGAGTCTACATGCTCATTGCCGTCCCAACCACCAGCCGATCGACACAGCTTGGCAGTGAAGGACACACCACCTGGCTGCCAGTGTGCCGATGGTTACTTCAGAGACCGAGCTGGTGATTGTGTACTGTTGGAGCAGTGTGGCTGCCTGCTGGAAAGTGGGGCGCTGGTAGAGCCTGGCAAACAGTGGATCCCAGCCGACGACCATTGTGTCATCTGTGAATGTCTGATGGGAAGTGGCGAGGTGGTGTGTAGCCTTAAGTGTGACCTACCGGAAGTGGGTGAAGATGAACACTTGGACTACTCTAACGACAGTTGCTGCCCCACAGTGGTGCATGACAGTGGTATGTATGTGCCGCATAAGTATGTAGGCTGGTAATTTTAGCCATGAGTAAGTGAATATACATCTGTGTAGATCCTGGATGCAAGCTGTACAATAAGATCAGCCAGTTATACGACGAACAGGGATGCTCTTCGGAGGACAGTCTGCAGCTGACGTATTGTAAAGGCTCATGTGGTGAATCCATGGATAACGTAGTCCTTAGTAGTAGGGAAGATGGGGTGTTGCATATCAGTGCGTGTAGGTGCTGTACTGGCGTACCTGGTGAGTGGTTACAACACCTACCTCACTGCACCACTGTTCTGATCCACCAATGCCTTCTGCCTCTCAGAGAACCTCCTGAGACGTTTTCATTCTCTCGTTCCAAGGGGAGGAAATAGAAGTTTCCTTGAGATGTACTGATGGAACCATGAAGCAGCGTTTCTATCAGGTATTCGAAGCCTGTAAATGTCAGCAATGTTAGGATATGGCTGTCTCCAAAGAGGAGTGAATGCTCATGAACTGATGGTAACATTTCTGTGTTGATGATGTTTTTGGGCGTTCAAGCCATCCTCATCTTAGCGATAATGTTGACGATTAGTTCATTAATAGCCTCAATAAATGTACGACTAGCGTATCAAATTGTAAAGGTTTTTGTTACATAAAGTAATCAGCTTCTAAATAGTAAAAACGTATTCTTCAAGTGATGGTCCACACTGCCTGCTTATATATCTAAAGGCTGGTCCACACTAGGCGTATTTTCAAGCGATGGTCATGCGAGCGGCACTTTCCTTTATATTTTTAGCTCACGTCCGACAACTTTAACTGTCGCCGGCTACTTGCAGTATGTTAGAATTTGTGAGCAACACTTTTCGGCTAAGTGCTATTTGATTGGCTATCTGGTTCGCAGAAAATACTCAGTTCTAATAGACCATGTGTTCCGATATACCAACCTGCAGAAGTGTACCAACTCTGCAGACTCTCCATTGGAACATATATAAAATAGTGCAAGTTGAGACTCATATTGCACGCTCTTAGCATTGTTCAAATGTGACGCGTATTAGTGCAAGTTTTAGATAGATAGACTTTATTTGTCACTTAAAGCACGAGACTAAAAACGATGATAATATTGTGTCGGAGGTACTTAGTATAAAGGCATAACAGCAAAAAGCTCCACAGCTATCTCTCATATAAAAAGTTGACACAATTCGTAAAAACAGCGCGGAAACACTTCTTGGCACACGATGTCCGATGTTTGCTGGATCTTATTCTACCAGATGGAAGCTTTACTGTTAAGTCAGTGAATGGATGGTTTTGGTCGCAGTATATGGACAGAGCAATGTTCTTCTGTTGCTGTTCAATGTCACTAAATGGATGTTTAAACTGTCTTCCTGAGATGCTATTGGCGGTTGAGGTGATCCTCCTTATGGCTCTGGCTGATTTGGCACTTATATGGTTGTAAAAAGGCACAAGGTGGTAGCATAAAACGCTGTGGATAAAAGCTGAATAGCATACATTTTATAAAGCAACATCAGCTTTAGCGTACCTCGGTCTCTTAAGAATATAAAGCCGTTGTTGTGCCTTAGAGACTCTGGCATCAACATTGAGTGTAAAATCAAAGTTAGCAGTTAAGATCGTGCCAAGGTATTTAAAACTTTGCACCTGTTCAATGGGCTTCGCATTGATGATGATAGACCTTGTTGCTGGCGATTTCCGAGTAACCGTGAAAATCAGCTCTTTGGTTTTAGATTCGTTTAGCAAAAGTCCCTTAGATTTGCACCAATCTACTGTTCTATTCACTTCTTTACTACAGCTGTCCTCTCCTGCAGTTCCACTGCAGCATCCCACTAGCACAATGTCATCGGCATACTTGAATATTTGGACAGATGATTCCTCAGTCCTCAGATTGTCAGTATACAGAGTGAAAAGGAACGGACTTATCTCAGAACCTTGCGGTGTTCCGACATTAGTAGTTGACCAATCTGATCTGCTTTCTCTAGTTACCACTCTCTGTATCCTATTGGTGAGGAAACTGTTTAGCCATCCGATGATGTTCCCATCAACCTCAAGCCTCTGTAGAGTCTCAACTAGAATACTAGGTCGAAGGGTATTAAAGGCACTGGAGAAGTCAATAAACAGGCATCTAGTGTAATTAGCTGCCCTTGCATCGATGTGCGATATGATGTAGTCTGTCAAGCAGATGAGTGCATCTTGAGTACTCCTGTTTGGGCAGTAGGCGAACTGTCGTCTGTCACCTTGTACTGAAGCTCTCATGTGGTTCAGTAGTAGTTTCTCCAGGGTTTTGACGACTACCGATGTTAGTGCGATAGGTCTGTAGTCACTCACCTCTTTTGTTGGTTTTGGCCCCTTAGGGATGGGCTTTAGGTCACTCTGTTTCCACAGACTAGGTACTGTTTGTTCCTTAATCGATCTCATGAAGAGCTGGTGTAAAGGTATGGCTAGGGATGTTGCTCCTATTCTCAATGAGTGTGGGTGTATGCCGTCAGGTCCTGGCGCTTTGTTGGCATTGATGGCCTTTAGCTTGAAATCTTAGCTTTTTGAATAGCTAGGTGAATTTTCTGTGAAATGTG
>ERZ1740065.807-NODE-807-length-17685-cov-10.363812_pt1 | contig 17685 bp, 18 predicted proteins | sample MGYA00581738_ERZ1740065 | MGnify/ENA primary metagenome ERZ1740065 (study PRJEB43018, sample SAMN04849749) | marine metagenome | isolation source: floating plastic debris | place: Pacific Ocean | collected 2008-09-01 | study: EMG produced TPA metagenomics...
ACCATTCACGATACTCATCGTGATCTACAGGTTTGTCCAAAATGTGGAAAGCAAGCATTGGCTCAACCAAAACACAACCACTATCGCTGTCTTTGGTGTGGGTTTGAATCAGATGTCTCAGATACCGCTATACGCTTTCCTCCTATTCTGCTCTTGATACCACTGATCGCCTTCGTGATTGCGATCGCTCAAGGATGAAGGGCAGTTCAACATGAGGCTACCTTTATGAATGAGGCCCTAAAACAACCGTAAATGGTTCTTTGAGGTATTGCTGAGCCACCGTCTGAACCATATCTTCTGAGACAGCGCGAACCATATCTTGAAAGATCCCGTCAAACTCAACGCCGAGCCCGAGCACTTCGTACCAGCCGAGCAATTGCCCCAGTTGAGCATTGGTTTGCTTGCCCAAGGCATATTGGCCCAGCAGCTTGTTCTTCGACGCCTGCAGTTCTTCTGAGGTCAGCCCGACTGCCGCCAATCGCTCGATTTCGAAACGCAGTCCCTCTAGAGCAATGGTCTGATTATCGGGTGCAGTGCCCATGTGACCGACAAACTGAGAGAGCCCCAACCGCGTTGGATAAAAAGCTGATACGTCATAGGCCAGACCTCGCTTTTCGCGCAGTTCAACAAACAGGCGGCTAGAGAGGCCATTGCCTAAGTAGGTGCTGATGAGCTTGAGCGGTGCATAGGCGGCGTCTTTGACAGACGGGGTTGGATAGCCCACAATCACCACGGACTGATTAGTTGCTTGGGCGATCGCGGCATGGGTGGCAGCAGTTGACACAGTTGGATAGTCCAGCGGCGGCAGCGGATACGCGGGCACGGCCCAATCGCCAAAATTCTTCTCAGCCTGCGCGATTGCCGCCTCTGCTGTGATGCGCCCGGCCATCACCAGAATGCAATTATCGGGACGGAAATACTTTTGATGGGCGTTTACCAAATCATCGCGCGTCAGCTGAGCCACACTTTCTTCAGTACCAATACCGGGCAACCCATAGGGATGCTCACCATACATTGCTGCTCGCAGCGCATTGTAGGCCACGGTAAAGGGCTGCTCTTGCATAGAGCGGATGCTCTGGAGCGTCAAACGCTGCTCTAAATTCAACTCTGCTTCCGCAAAGCTGGGATAGCGAATGATTTCTGCCGCCAAGGCCAGCATTGGAGGAAAATCAGCCGACACCGTCTTTAAACTGACGAGACTGTAATCCGCTGAGGCATCACTGCCTAAGCTCGCCCCAATCGATTCGACCTGCTCGGCAATTTCGAGGGAAGACCAATGCCGGGTGCCCTTGGTCAGCAAGGAAGACATGAGACCAAACAACCCAGCCTGTGATCGCGCCTCATAGCCAGTACCGGCTTTGACCAGTAGCCGCGCCGACACAATATCCGCCACCGGATTTTCGAGCACAATGACCACGAGACCATTGTTGAGGACGCGGCGATGGAGTAAGGGACGGTCGACAGAAGGGGATGAGGTCATAGTTTCAGCAATCAATTTTCTGCGATAGGCTGTTCGGCACGCCGCCAACTGTCACCAGCCCTTCCTAAGATGCCTCAAAGTTGTTCACTCTGCTGCACTGATTTAGCGAGCCACCGTTAAGCAGTCGGCAATAACACTGTCGAAGCGTAGGCATTGGGGGAAAGAAAACTTTTGGCCAGCGTGGTAATCGACGTAGGCGTGTGGGCTTGGATACGAGTGGGATAGGTATAGCTATCCGCTGCCGAGGCCACGACATCGTAGTAACCATAAAGCCCTGCCAGCTGACCTGGCGTCTCGGTCGAAAAAGCAAAGTCATTGATCAGCAAGCGTTGGGCTCGTTCTAACTCAGCCGCTGCAACAGGCTGTAACGCTAAGGTCGAGAGGCGATCGCAGATCAGCGCCTCCACAGCATCGACCCGATCAGGCTCCAGCCAAGCCTGCAACATAAACAGGCTACAGTCACGCTGCAGCGAAAAGCTGCCGCCAATATCGAGCACCCACTGCCGCTCTTCGCGCAGCTCTCTTACCAGACGAGCACTGCGCCCCTCAGCTAACAGCGTCGCGAGAATATCCATGCCACAGGCCGCGTTGAGATCATCTACTCCCGGCCCCACCCAAGCCATCAATAGCCGCGCATGTTCTAACCGAGGTATCCGCAAAACCTGACGTCGCACCCCCCACCAGGGCTGAATCTGCCCGGCCTGGCGAGCCGACCGAGTGGCCGGCGTGGGAAAAGAGCGAAATGTTTGTCGCACCAGATCTAGCGTTGGCTCTAGGGGAATGCCGCCGGTGACCACTATCGTCATGTTTTCTGGCTGATAGTGGGTTTGGTGAAACTGACGCATCTCGGCGGGCGATCGCTGTAGCAACACTTCCTCAGTTCCCAAGACTGGACGGCCGTAGGCATGATCGGGAAACACCTGCTCCGACAACGCCTGAAAGGCAATCCAATCTGGATCATCCTGCGCCTGACGGATTTCTTCGAGCACGACTTGACGCTCACGACCAAATTCCTCATCGGGAATAGCTGCCTGGAGCACGAGTTCCGCTAGATCCGGCAGGGCCGTGGGCAGCGCTTCAGCCGCCAAAGCCATATAGAAGTGGGCATAGTCATGACTGGTGGCTGCATTGCTAAAGCCTCCCTGCGTTTCAATCGCATAGTCAAACATGCCGGGTCGCAAGCGCTGAGTGCCCTTAAAAACCATATGCTCTAAAAAATGAGCCATGCCCACCCACTCCAGCGGTTCGAGGGCAGCACCCGCATCAACCCACACATCAGCAACGACCACAGGAGTAGCGGGCATGTGATGGTGAACCACGGTGAGCCCAGTATCGAGGGGAGTAATGGTGGCCGGAAAGGAGAAGGAAGTAAAAGTCAAAGGAGGGGTTTGACGCGACAGGACAAGCGTTTGGATTGACTCCGAGAGCCACGGCACTCGACAACCCCATAGAGTGATAACAACCGCAGCGAAACCCCAAACAGAATGCCTAAAATCAAGCCATCAAGCTCGCTAAGCATTATGAGTGAAGTCGAAACTTAAGCGCCGATAGGAACGGAACTTGTCCCTTAACCACGCGTTCATCGTTAGCCTACCGGATCTTATTCTTTCTCGATAGAGCAGCAGACTGCTCTTTATCCTTCTTTAAGAAAACTCTTTCTTAAAGACAAAATCCTCCTCAGGTCAAGACCTGAGGAGGATTGCAAAAGTTGTTCACCGCAGCGCCGTCTTACCTCAGTTTCCGACCTGGTAGAACCAGGTGGGAATGCTGGCGCCCATTTAAAGTTTCCGAGTACAAGCTCGGTTTACTGCCACGGGCACAACGTGATTCCCTTGCAAGACAAAGCATAGATCGACAAACAGTATTGGCAGTCACCAACGCCGTAGTGAATCTCTTGTCATCATAACCAACTCTGCCCCGGCGATCGCAAGGGGATGCCGCAAATTATTTGGCCGGAGATTACGACTGGGCAGGATACCAAATGCTCTCGATCTGCTGCATGAGCGCAGTGCTGTCGTCGCCCGCCGCCAAACACACCGTGACATGCCCAAGTTTGCGCCCGGGGCGAGCAGCGGGCTTACCATACCAATACACCTGCGCTTGGGGAATCTGGGCTAACTGCTGCCGCTGTTCAGCATAGTCATGGGTAGCCGACTCGACCCCCAGTAGGTTCACCATCAGGGCGCGATCGCAGATCATTTGTGGGCTCCCTAAGTGTTGCCCAGTCACTGCCAGCAGCTGCTGGGCAAACTGCGATGTTTCACAAGCATCGAGCGTGTAGTGGCCAGAGTTATGGGTGCGGGGGGCGACTTCGTTCACCAGTACCTGATCCCCTGGCCCGAGAAATAACTCGATGCCCAAGATGCCGACAAAGTCCAACTGTTCGATCAGGGTACGCGCGATCGCGTTAACCTCCTCTGCCACAGCAGGAGCAATCGCGGCCGGAGCCAGTACTCGCCGACAGACTTGTTCAACCTGCTGGGTTTCGACGACAGGATAAACCACAATATCGCCCTGCACCGAGCGGGCCACCATAACTGCCAGCTCTTTTTCAAAGGGAATGAACGCTTCTAACAGCACTGGGGGGCGCTCAATCTGCGTCCAAGTAGCCACGAGTTCCGCTGCTGAACGAATCACAAAGGTGCCCTGGCCGTCGTAGCCCAAGCGGCGGGTCTTCATCACGAGAGGAAAATCAATAGGGGCCGCGATCGCCGCCACCGCCTCATCGGTGACAGTGTCATCCAAGGTGACATAGAGCGGATTGGGCAAATTATGAGTCGCCAAAAACTGCCGCTGTGTGTACTTATCGAGCAGCGGCGCGAGGGCCGACAATGGGGGCCGGAAGATCACGCCCTGCGCCGCCAATGGTTGAAGTGCGACGAGATCAACAAACTCATTTTCAAAGGTGATGACTTCGCAGCGATCGCTCAGCAGCTTGGTGCCATCAACATCAGCGATCTTTGTATGCACCGCCGCTACGGCTGTGGCCATGGCAGGGTCCGTCGGCTGCGGCGTCTGCACCACAATGGACAGATCCAGCTTGGGCGCTTCTAATCCCATCATCCAAGCCAGCTGACCGCCGCCAATCACCCCCACCGTTTTCGTCATGCCTGCTCTCCCGATCGCATCCTTAAATCCTAAGGAAACGTACTTGTATCGCTTACCAGCAACACGAGTGCGTCTCACTAGTACAAAGAGTACGGCAACCGTACCTCAAAAAGGACGCCGATTTTGTAGAGTTGGCGATCTGCTTCCGGCTTAGTCGACGGCTGGATCGTAACGGTTCATGGACTGCGTAGAACTGTTATGAGAACTAGCTCACCGGCATTGGCATATCAATAACCGATGCCAGTTTAGAGAGGCGATCGCAGCAATCTTGATAGACAATTTGCGCCTGATCAACATAATCTTGAGAAATCGTCTCTTTTAACTCTCGCTGGGTTCTCATAATTTGACCAGCTCGGATATCCCCCTTGGAGTCACCCACGTGTTTGGCACCCGTCGTTTTCAAGATCTGATACTTTTCAGAAAATCCAATTTCTGTGCCCAGAAAGTCTTGTAGTGCTTCAAACACTTGGGGGCTGTGCTCAATGAGTTGATCATGGCGTAGCAAGAGTGCCCGCTCACTGGAAGACATGCTCTCTGCATAACGGACCAGCTCTTTGAGGCGATCGCAATAGTGATGAAATGTTTTTTCTTCAGACCAGTCAGGCTTCAAGTCACGAATACTGTTTAGACTTCTTCTCGGTTCACGCACCAGAAAAATCACGAAGACATTATCTGACTGCAGCAGACTAATATCAACGAGCTTATTGTTGTGTAAAAGCTTATCTAAAATATAGGTTTCATGCAGAGAAAGTTTTTGGAGATCCTTCAGGTTCCGGTATTCCTGACTGCTCCAATAAACCCGAGATATTAAAGATTTGAAGTCTTGCGGTCCTTGATAACTAATGTGGCTTTCTCCATAGCCCGCAATCTCAGGATTAGTATTCAAAATATGCGTCAGTAGGGAAGAGCCCGAACGCATATGACTTAGAATCCACAGAACGCGATAGGGTTTTTTCCTAAAAGCTATCCCAAGGGGATCTGAGTTGTGCGCCAGTCGATAGTTGAGATACTGCTTAATCCAATGATTTTTCCAGAGACGGATTTGAATTCTAAACGAATTTGACATAGGAGTTATGAGCCGGCAGGCAATATCAACTGGGGGACTTAAATCGATGCTGATTCAGCAAGCTTTTCTGGGAGGGGCAGAGCTATTGTCGACTGACCAGACTGGCCTAGTCGTACAGTACCGTGCCGCAAATGTTCTGCGAATCAAGCTAAGGGTGCCCATCCCTTTTAGGGGGATACACACAGAGCAATTTGTTTATCCGTTGCCTGGCTGTTGTCGGCGGAGGAGTCGTCACTGGGATGTATCGTCGATTGCTGGCGTTACTGGATGACATGGGCTGTCGAGAAACCCAACAACAGTATTAGTCGGTGGACTGCCGGTATCAATGGGAACTCTACGCCCAACACTGCTGTCTAGACGTAGGGAAGACCGACATCATATTCCTTTACCTGGCATCTATCGCCATCATGGCTGATCACAGCCAGACAAAGTTTCCTGCGCTTGTCGTGCTATCGGTCATGAATGCAGCGCAGTCAACCTCAGACGACGGCTTTCATCGGTGACGTCTGTCTCTACCTGAAGCATCGTCGCGAACGTTTATTTGCACCTGCAACCGCATGTTGCCAGGGCCTTTTTCCACTGCTCTCAATTCACTTTTCACAGGATGTAATGGCATGGTTAATTTTTTGAATAACGATTCAAAAACAGCCGCTTTAGTCGCGCTTGGTGTGATGGCTGGAGCCACGTTTCCTTTGGTTGCAACCGCTCCGGCGGCGGCTCAATCGACACAATTTGTCGACGTCGGTAATGGCTATTGGGCACAACCCTATATTGAGACGCTCGCAGCAGAGCAAATTATTGCTGGCTTTCCCGATGGTAGTTTTAAGCCTGATCAACCGGTGACCCGAGCGCAGTTTGCGGCGATCGTCCGACAGGCGTTTGATCAAGCTCGCACCCGCTCGGCCCCCAACTTTGGCGATGTGCCAACCAGCTACTGGGCCACTGAAGCGATCGCCGATGCCTATGGTCAAGGCTTTATGTCGGGATATCCCGATAGCACCTTTCAGCCCGAGCAACAGATTCCCCGCGTGCAGGTCGTGGTGGCCTTGGCAAATGGCTTAGGCATGAGCGCCAGCAGCAGCGACAATCAGGCGCTCGGTGTCTATCGGGATGCGGGGCAGATTCCTGACTATGCTCAAGGGCCAGTGGCGGCCGCGACGGAGAATGAAATCGTGGTTAGTTATCCTGACGTCAACCGCCTGCAACCGGGACAAACCGCCACCCGCGCCGATGTGGCGGCGTTTATTTATCAGGCTTTGGTCGCAGAGGGTGAACTGCCTGCCTTGGCCGCTAACTTGAATGCAACGGACTACATCGTGGGCTATGACGGCTCGGGGAGCACGCTGCAGACAGTCGCCGGAGTCGTGCCAGCAGGCACACAAATTCCCCTGCGATATCCCAATGCGGATGGGGTCGATATTGTAGTTGCACCTGGTCAAACAGTAGCAACGTCGCTGGAAGTCGTAGGGAACTTGGTGAACAGTGCAAATCAGGTGTTGATTCCAGCAGGAAGCACTGTGCAGGGACGCATTGAGCCAGTGGAGATTCGCGGGGCTTCGATCACGGCAGCGCGCTTTGTGGCTGATAGCCTGACGATCAATGGCCGCACCTACAATATGGATGCGGAATCTAGCGCGATCGCTGCCAGTGAAGCGGTGAATGCGGGTTCTCTCGAAGGTGCCCTGATCACGGGTGCAGCTGAGTCAATTTTGGGCTCGCTACTCGGTAACGCTGATCTGGGCTCGCTGGTGGGAGCAGTGATTGGTGGCAACGATCAGGTCACTTCGCAAAGCGCCGTGATTGTGATTGACCCTAGTCAGCTCGATTTGACCGTGGATGCTGACTTCAATGTCGGCGGCTAAAACATCGCCGCGATCGCAGTACGCCAGAACAGCCGGTTAATGATGATCTGCGGCTGCGATCGATCAGTCATTCCGACTTGCACCTCAGGATGCATCCTAATCAACTCTCTGTGATCAAACAACAGCCCTCAGTTGCCGGCAAATCGCTGCTAGGAACTGAGGGTTTTCATCGCGGGGATATCGCCACAACATAGATTAAGGAAGAGAAATCCGCTGATTTAAAGCTTGTATTGGCGATATTGCAGACAAAAATCGTCGGGATTATCGATAAATTTGCGCTGAGCGGCCCGCACGACTTCAAATGCTTCATCGCAGGTTCTCACCAAAAAGAGCATCTCGTAATCTTCGGGATTAAGCAGTTGCTTTTCTAGTGGCCAGTCTTGTACCCAGCGCAAAAAGTCCTCCCACATGTCGCCCAGTAGCACAATGGGAATATTGCAAATATGCTCAACCTGCATCAGCTGCCAGGTATAGGCCAGCTCTAACAGCGTGCCAACGCCACCAGGAGCAACCACGACAGCATTTGCCAGGTGCATAAAGTGATCAAGCCGTTCTGAGAAGCGATCGAACTCATGCTTGATATCGACATGGGGGTTAGCCGCTTCTTCAAACGGCAGCTTGATATTGAGTCCATAGGATTTGCTGGAATCATCCACGCTGTGGGGATCTTCGCGACCTTCGCGATGGCCTAAATTAGCCGCTTCCATCAGGCCAGGGCCGCCACCGGTCACGACATCCATGCCGTCGCGGCCGAGCAGTCGGGCTAAGCGCCGCACTTGCTCATAGACCGAATCACCCGGCTTGAGGCGGGCTGACCCAAAGATCACAACCCTAAATCTGTCTGGCTCAGTCATCACAATAATCCGAAATGGAGATACGTCACTGCTTGTACGTTTGTATCGCAAAACGGTCTTGAAAATGCGTCGCGGGTGCTGAAAGCACTGGTCAGGAAACTAGACCGCTCGGCAGCAGTAACATGACTAGTCTAGTTAGTCGTGTTCTAGACCGGTGAAACTGACTCTAAACTGCACTTGAAGTTTGTCGATATGGCAGTGCGCTAGATTCTGTGGATGCTTCTTCTGAAGCGAGTGCCTTCAAAGTAAGCTGGCAACCTTAGCCACAGATTTAGAACATCACCCTATGTTGCTTGAGCAATCGCTGCTCAAGACTCTGTTTCCCCTGATGGGCGATGCAGACAGTATGTGACCAGCAGGCAAAATAGTACCGTGCCCGTCGCGTACTTCACCAGATGCGGTACCCACGGACTGGGGGAATAAAAGCCCTCGATCACCCCAGCGATAATCAGCATCGGCACAATGCCATAAATCAGTTCCGCCGCCTGCCTGCCATAAACCTGCAGCGCATCCAGACGGCGATACTTACCCGGCAGCAAAATCGCCCTTGCCAGCAGCAGCCCCGCCCCCCCAGCAAAAAAGATGGCAGGCAGTTCGAGTGAACCGTGGGGAAAGACAAACGCCCAGAGGTCATAGGCCAGATCCGTTTGGGCCACCAGCGTCGCGACCGAGCCGATCATCAGCCCGTTAAACACCAAAATAAACACGGTAAAAGCGCCTGGTGGTGTAATGATCGGCACCTGGGGTAAAAAGAACGCCACCCCGCCAAAGATCGCTTTAAAGCAGACGCCAATGTTGTTAATCATGATGGCGCTTGAGGCGATCGGCTCTTGGCCCAAAATCGACACCGTCCACAGTTCTTCGCTCTCTTGCACCTGGGCGACAAACCCTGGCCCCAGCACCAAAGACATAAACGACGGGTCTTGCCACGCATACCACCAGGCCACAAACCCACTGATAACGAATAGTGCGGTGGCGATCGCAATGTAGCCCCACGACCGCCGCACCGCCGCCGGAAAGCCCACCCGATAAAAATCCACCACGGTGTGCCAGTCTTGTCGGCGTGAGCCCTGATAAATCTGGCTGTAGCTGCGGGCCGTCAGCCCTTGCAAATCCCGCACGAGGGCATCGCCGACGTGGTGGGTGCGGGCTCGTGCCAAGTCCGCTGAGACGGAACGATACAGGCTGGCCAGCGTTTTGATGTCTTCGGTTTTGAGCGCGTCTAAGCCTTGCTTTTCAGCGCGATCGAGCAGGCTGTCAAGCCGTCGCCAACTGGCTTCGCGCCTGGCTACCCACCGTTGAATGTTCATGAAAGTAAATATTATTGGCTGATGCCTAGCCTAGGATATGGGCACGCTGTTGACAGATCTGCTCCCAATATTTACGCAAAATTTAAAGACCTATGGCTTCTTCCTCTCCTCGCCAGCTGCGCCCGCTCAATGTCGGTGATGTGGTTAGTGCCGGTATCAGCCTAGTGAGGGCAAATTTCAAAATCTATTTAGGACTCAGCCTGAAGGCCGCTCTGTGGTATCTGGTGCCCATTTATGGCTGGGCTAAGGGGCTAATGATTTTCGCACAGATTGGGCGCATGGGCTTTCATGAAATCATTCGTCAACCTGAAACGGTGGCGTTATCTCTCCGTAATGTGCGTCCCCGCATGTGGAGTTTTCTGGGGGTCGCGATGCTGGTGGGCCTGATTCAACTCGCGCTCAACTATGCGATCTCACTCGTAGCGGGTATTTTGCTGGTGCCACTGGCGGCGATCGGCGCGGCAGGCGCAGCGGCAGCCATTCTGTCTGGCGTTTTAATTATAGTGATGCAACTGGTGATATTTGCGGCACAGACCTGGATTCAAGCGCGATTTTGGCTATATGACATGATTCTCGCGATGGAAACTGAGAGGGAGGCCACGGAATCAATATCGCGCAGTTGGGAGCTGACCAAAGGGTCGGCGACCCGGGTGCTGTTAGTGCTACTGGTGTCTTACCTGGTGATGGCTCCACTGTATTTCTTGTCCTTCGTGCCATTTCTATTCACGATTCCCTTCTTTGCAGGCATTTCGACCGATGCCACGGCTAACCCGGCATTAGGACTGGCGCTGGTGTTGGCGACGTTAGCCTTTTTGGTTCTGTTCTTCTTTGCGATAGTCTTGTCAGCGCCGTTTTTTCAATCTCTCAAAGCGGTGTTGTACTATGACCTGCGCAATCGCCGTGAGGGTTTAGATCTGCAATTTAGCGATGGCCCCCGCGACCAAAACCGCCCATGAATCTATTTAAAACCATCACCATCCGCACACCTGAAAGTGTGGAGCTAGAGTTTACCCTGGCGGGCATTGGCAATCGGGCGCTAGCGCTGTTGATTGACTACTTGCTGGTGTCTTTATTGATCTCGCTGGTGTCGATCATCGCCTCCTTTTTAAGCGAACAGCTGGTCGCCCTCTGGGCGCTCATCGGCGGCGGTACGGATGCTCTTGATCTGTGGCTCGTGGCGATCGCCTTTCTCGTCACGATGGCGATCTACTGGGGGTATTTCGTCGCGTTTGAGACGCTATGGCAGGGGCAAACCCCCGGCAAACGCCTAACTAAAATTCGCGTAATCAATGACAACGGTAAGCCCGAGGGTGTCTTTCAGGCCACGCTACGATCGCTGCTACGCCCGGTGGATGACATCTTGTTTATTGGCTTTTTCTGCATTCTGTTTAGCCAGCAAGAAAAACGCATCGGTGACTGGCTGGCGGGCACGCTGGTAGTGCAAGCAGAAACAGGCGTCGGTGAAGCCACCGTGCGCATCTCAAATAGCTCTCAAACCTTGGCAACGGAGCTGATGGAGCAGGCCAATGTGGGCAATCTACTGCCCGATGACTTTGCCATGTTGCGCCAGTATCTGCAGCGCCGCCAGATTCTCACCAAGGCAGCTCGCCAAAACCTGAGTGTCCAGATGGCGCAGCAGTTACAAGAAATTGTGGAACTCGATCAGCTGCCCCAAGCAGAACTTCCTGCTGAACAATTTTTGGAAGCTATTTACGTTGCCTATCAGCAGAAGTTTGGCGATCGCCGTCGTGCCTACTAGGAGATTGCAGGGCTAGTTGGTCGGTGATGTCCAATTGTTGTGGAACTTGGAGAAAGGGCTTAGAGAAACAGGCATAGTTCTGTGACGTTTACCGTGGAGTACGAGGGCGATCACCCTCTCCCCGACGGTACTGACGGATAGAAACCGGGCACATCCTGCCTTTCACCGACTGAAAACGCAAGCAAACCCCGATTTTGTGTTAGAAGAATGGGGTAGCTGCTTTTCAGGAAATCATTCGTTATGCTTCTTCCCGGTGCTGCCGTTCGCGTCGTCAACCTTGATGACACTTACTACGGATTTCAGGGTCAGGTGCAGCGTATTGCCGATGGCAAAGTTGCCGTACTGTTTGAAGGCGGCAATTGGGACAAGCTCGTTACCTTTAACGCCGCTGAGCTAGAGGCCCTCGACAAGCGTCGCGGTAAAAAATAGAGGTTTTGTTGGTCAATAGCATTTGATTTTAGGGAGTCTGACACTACCAAACCCCTCCAGAAATGGATTCTGTACCCAGTCTGTTTTTGAGCGGAAGCGGAAATCGATGGGGGACTGGCTAATAAACAACCTCTGAATCTTCTTTCCCATCCCTACTCTCTAGACTCCTACTCATCTACGGCCTCCTAACGGGACTTTGTTTTCCCGCCGCTCCCAACCCCTTTCTTGTGTGCCCCGTCAGGATTGCAATATGCGATTGCCCCTGCCTCAGCTAGCGTCCCAGTCTCACCCGCCTAATCACATTGCCGAGGTGATTGAAACCTCGACGACGGAATTTTTGGCGCAGTGTCTGGAACCTGATTCGTTAAGTTTTGCCCAGATGCCACCCTTTGGCAGTTGGGTCAAGGCCGCGGATGAAGATTCGGGTAATCAGATTTTTGGCGTGGTGTACCATGCCACCACGAGTCCGCTCGATTCAGTGCATCGAGCCACTGCTCTGGGCCTGTCATTGGCCGAACTGCGGGAGCAGCAGCCGCAAATTTTTGCGATGCTCAAAACGGAATTTCGGGTAGCGATCGTGGGTTTCAAACCGGCGGGGAATGAGACCGTTTATCAACATCTGCCCCCGCGACCGCCCCAAGTGCACCAGGCAGTTTATCACTGTGATCCGGCTGAGGTGGTGGCCTTTACCGAGCAGCTCGACTTTTTGCGCACCCTGATGGATATGCGCAGTGCCCCAGTTGACGGGTTGATTGCCGCTGTGATTCGCAACGTCTATCAGCTGCGTAAATTAGACCACGATTGGCTGGTGCAGGCCGGGCGCATTTTAAATGTGCTGCTGAAAGATGACTACGATCGCCTCCGCATCATTCTTTCCCAAATTCATCCCTAACCCATGCAGACCTTCGATTGGATTGTCGTTGGCAATGGCTTGACCGGCGCGGCGCTGAGCTACGAGCTGGCCCGTCAAGGCCACACTGTGCTGCTGCTCGAAAGGTCGGTTTCGTCCGCCAGCGCCACCCGCTACAGCTACGGTGGGGTGCCGTTTTGGTCGGGCAGTAGCGACTTGCTACGACAACTCTGTCGAGAAGGGCGAGACCGCTACCAGGCGATTCCTGAGGAAACCGGCGTTTCACCGGAGTTTCGAGAGCTTGATCTGGTGCTCACGGTGAACCTCGATCAAGATCCGAAGAAATTAGCGGAGCGCTATGCCACTGTGGCCTGTCCACCGATACCGATTTCGGCTCAAGATGCTGTTGTCCTCGAACCACAGTTGAATCCAGACGCAATTGCTGGGGCGCTGACCGTGCGTCATGGCCATGTGAACCCCATGCTGCTGGTGAAAGCCTACAATCACGGGTTACAAAACCTGGGCGGTCAGATTGTGATTGCCACCGTGACGGGTTTGGTGCGAATTGGCGATCGCGTCACGGGTGTAACGACGCCGACTCAAGCCTACGCGGCGGGCAATGTGGCGATTGCGGCGGGCGGACTCACCCGGGAACTGCTCAAAACTGCTGGCGTTAAGGTGCCCGTCTATTTTACCCATGCCGAAATTGTGGAAACGCCGCCCCTCGCAACACAATTTCGAGCCCTGATCATGCCTGCTGATCTCACCCGCTCGGCGATCGAGTCGGAAGCGACCGACGATGATTCAGACAATATTTGGGATGAAGCCGGTCATGAAATCAGACCGCCCTTTTTGGATGCGGGGTTCATTCAGTTTCTGGATGGCACGGTGCGCATCGGTCAAGTCAGCCGTATTGATACGGCCCTAGAGCCTGTGTTAGATGCTGAAGCCAGCGAGCAGCAAATTCGCGCGGGCATTGCGCCCCTGATTCCTGCCTTGGCAGCAGTGCCAGGACAATGGCGGGCTTGTCGGGTGGCCTTTAGCCAGGACGGCTTGCCGCTGGCCGGGGCGGTGCCGGGTGTGACTGGAGCGTACCTGTTCTCGGGATTCACCAGTCCTTTTGCTTTAGTTCCGGCTTCAGCGGTACATTTTGCCGAGTCGGTCACGATCGGACACTCCCCTTTAATGTCGCAGTTGTCCCCACAACGCCTGATGAAATGACTAAAATGCCTAACCCAGAATGGTTATACGGTCGCTGGTATCCGGTGGATAATGGCCGTCACGAGCCGAGTGATCGCCTCATCCTGCAACGGGAATCTCAATCGCCGATGGGCTGGGGACAGCAGTATGAGTTTGCCGCCGATGGCACCTTTGGGAATATCTACAGTGCTCGCTGCGGTAACGATCCGCGAATTCACCACTGGGTCGGAACGTGGGAGTGGATTGTGGTGGGGCGATCGCTCTTAATCAAACCGGGTGGCCCCACCCCAGACCCCAAATTCAATGTTTCCCAACCGCCCCTCCCTAGGGAATACACCTGGCAGATCGAAACGCTGACACAGAAGACTCTAGTGCTGGCGTTTGGTCCGGTTGTTGCACTGGAGTAGGGGACCTGGCTTGAGTCGAGGTGCGAAACCCACTGAGTCCATTGAGAGTTGTCCCACAATTAACGTGTCTAGAACCCAGGTTCTTTGGAAAAGTTGGCGTGATATCAAGTCCGGATGCTTGCCCATAATAGAAATCCTTGAAACCCTTTTAACTCATGGATTGCTATTGTGGGTGACTAACAGAATTTCATATGACAAGCCCATCCTACTTCTGGGGCAAAAACCAGGGTTCTCTTGCAGACAATTTTGTAGATCGAAGCCCTTTTAAGTAGTTCGCGACTCCGTGACCAGAGTCAGACTAGCCCAGCCGCCTTGCGCGGTGTATTGGCGGATCATCCGCTGGCGCTCGTTGGGCGCGATCATCCATCCCACCTCTAGGAACAAAGGTTGACGCGGTGCGATGTAAGTGGGACAAGTTGAGGAAGCTCCGTCTGGCAACAACAAAACCTGGACAGACTGAGACCCGGTTTCGAACAAAATCCGATTGTCAGTCACAGTGCCTTGGGTCTCAATGGGGGGCATCCCTTCACCAAATTCCAGGCTCTGCTGGACGGTATTGTCCTGGCAGCTGATTTCCAGGCGAGTTGGGTAGGTGTCGTTGGGACGCAGATCGGGATAGAGGGTGACCGCTTCCCCAATCCAGGTGCCAATCAACGCCTCTAGCGTCAGGTCAGGTCGGACTGAAGACGATGTGCCGTCTCGATGCTCTCGAATGAGGGTGAGCTGGCTCAATTGACGATTTTTGTCGAATAGCTGTACCAAACGCAGGCGCTGATCGGCGGCAATCAACCCGAGTTCTGCCCCAAAGTCGGCAAACGGTCCCCACTGAATAGACCCTTGGGAAAAGGCCCCATTCTCAAAAAACATCACGCTTTTAGCAAGGGAACGATATTCCAAAACGGTTTCCTGAGGGGGTTCGTTGGCCAGTTGTCGGGTAATCTCTTGGCGCATGAGTGTTCCCCCATCGAGCGGTTTGAGCGTCACTACCGAGGGCGTGTCTTTGACGATATCGCCAGTGGGATCAAGCTGCGTGAACGACCCCACCCAAGTCCCGGCATTCTTTAATAGTCGCTCCCATTGTGAGGCCATTATCGTTTCCCTCAACGCACTGCCATCGCCAACGTCTCATGTTTTGACAGCCGTTTCAAACCGGCTGTTTGATAGCGCTACGCATTGACGGCAGTCACGGTGGCGCCAGTCGTATCAATCGCGAGGGGGCGAGCATCTACCACCTCAATGCCTTGCTGCTGCCAGGTTATCGCCATCGCTTGGGCGATCGCTGCTGCCTGAGTCGGACTACCCAAGGCTAACAAGGTTGGCCCAGCACCGCTGATGGTGACCCCGTAGGCTCCGGCCTGACGGGCTGCTTGGCTCACCGCCTCATAGCCCGGTATGAGGGTTTTGCGATAGGGCTCATGGATGCGATCGCCTAGCGCCGTAGCTAACCAATCCCCATTCCCAGTAGCTAACGCCTGCATCAGCAATCCCAGATGTCCCAATGTGTAAACTGCATCCGTACGGGAATAGTGCTGGGGCAAAACCTGCCGTGCCTTCGCTGTGGAGACCTCAAAGGCGGGAATGGCCACAATGGGAATAATGGCCGACTGCCAGGGCACCTCACAAACGGTGCTGTCGCCCGCATCATTGGCCGTGGCCAGCCGACAGCCTCCCAACAGAGCCGGTACCACGTTATCAGGGTGGCCTTCGATCGCCGTGGCCAGTTGCGCTAATTCAGCCGTATTTAAGACCTGATTAGCCAAGGCATTAGCTCCTAAAATACCGCCGACAATGGCGGTCGATGAGCTGCCTAAGCCGCGAGCTAGGGGCAGACCCAGCTCAATTTGCAATTGCACGGGGGGTACTGGCTGGTGGATGTGAGCAAAAAACTGACTAAAAGCGGCATAGGCCAGATTCGACGTATCAGTGGCCACGCGATCGCGTTCGGTACCGGTTACAGTGATTTGCAGCGTTTCAGCTTCGGCAAGCGGTGTGAACGTAAACCGGTTATAGCGGGTCAGCGCGGCGCCTAAACAGTCAAACCCAGGTCCAATATTGGCCGTGGTCGCCGGTACCGAGACTAAATATGAATTGGCCATGGCGCGTTTTTCCTTACCCAATGCCGACAATTCCCAATTTCGCGAATCGCATACTACCATTCATTAAAGGCGTCCAACGACTGTTTGGCACAGCCTCTTTGCCTGGCCGCTGGTTTTGCTGGCTGTAATCCTTCAAACCCCACCCGGATCTCTGATGAAAACATCCCTCTTCTCCGTCGGATTAACCGCTGTAGGCATGGCCCTGCTGGCACCAAGCGCGATCGCCTATCCCATCTCAAAAACAACCGCCTCAATGACAGAGTTGGCATTGCCGACGCTGACGGCTCCAGTGAATGCTGGCCTGGAGATGGCTGCACCCCAACAGGCTCAAGTCCTGCCTGCTGGTGATTTCGTCGACGTGGCCCCCACTCACTGGGCCTATAACGCCGTTAACAATTTGGCTGAGAGCTACGGCTGCTTGGCAGGTTATCCTGATGGCACCTTTCGGGGCGATGATTTGGTCACCCGCTACGAGTTTGCCGCTGCAATGGATGCCTGTATGGGCACGCTGCTACAGCTAGTTGAGTCGGTGCCCTCGGTGAGCAGCGAGCAGATACTGGATGAGCTCGACGAGCTGAACGCAGAGCTGGGTACCCTTTCGGATGAGATCGAAGACAGCGAATCCGAAATTTTGGTGGATTAACGTCGGGGGGTAGCTCTCCCCACCACCGACTTGGGTAGATAGGGTAGATGGCTGGCAACGTAGGTGGCGTAGGCAATCACGCTCAAGAACACCAGTCCCAACAGCCCCGCTAGCGGATTTCCCCCCACGCCAGTGACCCAGGCCGGAACATCATTCGTCGCGACAATCCAATCATTCACATCAAACTGATAGTAAGCAAATACGAGGCCACCGTGTAGTCCGGTTGCCAAACCCAGCGTCGTTGTCCAGCTGTGCTGGCGTGGCAGCCTCGTCGGGACGCGCCTGGCCCAGACGAGTGCTGCCCCCAATAAACACAGTCCGACAAATTGCGGCCAGGTTTTGATGATTTCTGAAAGGGGACGCAGGTAATGGGCGATCGCAAAGATGCCTGCGTTAATCCAGAGGGCGACTGGCGCAGTATAGTCTCGTTCGAGCTCAAACAGCAGCCAACCTCTGAAGATCAGCTCCTCCGCCATCCCTACTCCAATCCCTACCAGCAAACCTTCTAGTAGATTACGAATGATCGGCGTGTCGCTGGAATTAACCCACTGCCCCCAACCGAGAAACATCTGACAACTGTAGAGCAACATCACGCCCACCGCACCGGCTAAAAAAGCCGTT
>ERZ1740065.808-NODE-808-length-17683-cov-12.213808_pt1 | contig 17683 bp, 18 predicted proteins | sample MGYA00581738_ERZ1740065 | MGnify/ENA primary metagenome ERZ1740065 (study PRJEB43018, sample SAMN04849749) | marine metagenome | isolation source: floating plastic debris | place: Pacific Ocean | collected 2008-09-01 | study: EMG produced TPA metagenomics...
TTACTTTTTTGATTTTGTTTTTTTTTTTAATTGTTGTTTGCATTTTTTGTTTTGTATTATTTTGGGGGTCAAATGAGGGGACAAACGAGGGACGCGAGGTCTTGAAGACAGAGGGAGTTGTCAGAAACACCTTGGCTAAGAGAATAAGTTATGGTGTAGAAACATCTTATCACAGTCTAGATCTAGAGTGACTGTGATTCTTAGTAAAAACCATAAACACATTTAAAAGCCAGTGATGAAACTGTTTCTCAGAGTACACACACCGTTGACACGATTAAATTCGATATATCCTCCAGCAGAGCGAATTCTAGCAGATTCCAGGGGATCTGACGGTTTATGATCGTGAGACAACTCCACAACCTGACCTCCAACACATGCCAGCGCGCGTGAGTCACCAATGTTAGCCTAAAACGCAAACATCAACACCGAAATGGAGGGAGGGTAAGCGCAGTGAAGCTAGTTATAGAAGAACTCACACAATATAGCCGTCCATCCTTAACTAGGACTGATACTGCTGTCGTCCCTGAAGAGTCTTCTCTCAATCGATGATCTAGCAACATGTAAAAATACCAGAAATTCCAAATAGGTTTGTATGAAGAGCATAAACACTAGCAATGTCAATGTCAATAGGCAAATAGACAACACAACTGACAACAGAACGATGGGGTCATACCGTATGACATTTCGTAATCTAGTTCCAAGTGAGACTTGACAAGAGCTTCTTTAATTGATCCATCTTCTACAAAGTATACAACATGTGCATGCTATTTCTAAAAGACTCGTGCATGGCAAGATGATTGAATAGTTCTTACTGTAGTCTTTGTGGTTGAGAATTTTCTTATGTAGTGTCTTGCTCACATGCTGTGCTAATGAAGATCCCCCATGTCCATCATAGACTCCAAAGAATGATGCTGTCTCATCGTCTATCAAAAGCAACGCACGGGGTAGGTAGAGAGAGGAGAGACACGAGGCAAATATGGAACGGGTACATCATGGCAGGGAAAGCAGTCACGGGCACTCATGTTCAATTACCTGATGCATGAAGTAGCAAAACATGAGCGTCTTCCATTGTAATTCTCCATCCTTGCATACAGCTAGATGCAGCAACAATGTCTTCTTCCTTACCACCACCGACTGTGGTTGACTTGGTTTCTGTGATCGGCTCAGAAAGAGTTTGCCCCATGGATGATCACAAAGTTGTCCGTGTCCTTTCACCAGCACTCAAATTATATATGGTATAGCGCTTTTCTCTTCAGATCAAAACCAATATATACTTTAACTAGGGTGGCAGAAAGCTCGAAGAGGTACTAGCTGCGTCGTGATTGGATCAAACGTCGCAGTAAATACTTTTTGATTGGATGGATTGTTTGATAATAGTAATTCATTAGATGTCGAAAATATACTTCACTGTAGGCGGAATTGACCTCGACATACAAGAAACATAAGTACTTCATGATGATATTCACATCTCTAGCTCTATGGAAGCAAATCAGGAAACGCTGATATAATAATATTTAGCCCCACAATGTCAACTAATTTTTATTCAATTGATCTTGAATGAGCTTATCAGGAAATTTATAATAATATAAGTAATACCAGGCGTAAAATGTGAAGGATTTCACCTGCTTCTAATGTGTACCAAATAATATGTAGCTCTCACGTTTCCAAAGCAAAGAGTGCGAATGGTGAGTGAAGTATAGAACTTGAGGCATAAAACGTAACACATGCGGTATAAAGAAAAGACAGTTGTCCAAAATAAGGTTGTTGTGGACACTGGTCTCTCTTAATTATAGTCCGTACTCAGCCATAAAGTTCTTAGCTTTTTGTCGTCCGGAAACTCTCCCAAACCCTTGTCCAATCGGTGATAGTAAGAAGTTGATGCGGCTCAGCTGACTCGACAAATCTCAACCGTAAGTAAGCTGTTAGCATCGTAATTCTCCTGTTCGAAATGTTAATGGATAGCCCGTTTGTATAGGTCGTGATTCATGGCGGCTCTCATAAGGCTCAAAAGGAAAAGACATGACGATCCAACTGAAGCTGTAGTGCTATCATGTAAAAAGAGCAAAGCCACCCATTGTGGCTCCGATGTCAGAGAAGTCTTTCGTCTGGCGGGAACCTTCGATCTAAACGTGTGTATAATTTTCTGTCAGAGCTTACTTATCGCTGTGGTGTATATGAATTTTATCTCAAGCTAACTGATGTTTGCCAGGCCATTGATGGACAGAATACGGATAGGCATGCCTATAGGCATATGCTATCAACTCTCATCCCAGTGTAAAAAAATTAGTACTCTAAACATAGCACATAAATGAAGCTCATGCTTATACCCTGGTGAGCTATCAATGTTCTTTCCACAGGATGACTCAGCTGTTGATCAAGTATTACAAGCTGGCATCCCAGCAGGGAAGCGCACACTAGATAATGGGAAACTTATAAATAGCACAGATTCTCCAGCAGTCACAGCTGGCGGACAACGTGAAATCAAGTTAGTAAATCTGCACACCGGCGCTGAGAGCGAGGAGTTGTCTGATACTGCCTCACAGCAGATCCGTTTGTACGATGCTGTACTCAATCAGACACAGGTAATTCAATGATTAATAGCAATAATTCTATATTATATTATATTATTATATTGTATATACTATAATAAGTAATAACAATAACTATTATAATGGTAGCAGGGCAGGCAGTGATAGTTGTAGTAAACATAAATGACATAGTACTACTGACAGTTACTTTTATGATAGTGTGTGTATATCGGTGTCTATGTGTGTATATCGGCGTCTATGTGTGTGTATATCGGTGTCTATGTGCGCAGGGATCTCAACTCTTCGGATTTAATCCTCACTGTTCGGATGTTCAGCTTGTGTAAGGATGAAAGGACGGATTTCATGTATCATAAGGATTTTCTTTGACTCACTCGAATTTTTGCCTTTCAGTTTGGATTTTAGATGTTGTCACTCGTCTCCCTTGGTAAAATGATATCATAAATAAGCAATGTGTCTCCAACTATCACCCTAATAGACTAAAAACCAGTTTTTGATGCTGCAAAATATGTAAAAGAATGTGGCAATAATACGGCAACTCGGAGCTAGTTATGATGTCATAATACTGCTTAATATCAATAAATTTCCTTGATGAGCTCTTGACACTTGCTGTAAGGATTTTTCCTGGACCCAGGTTGAGATCCCTGTGTGTGTGCCTATATGTCTGTGTCTATGTGTCATAGATGTCAGTTCTCTGCTATTAGCCTAAGTTCTCTGTTCAGGATTGTTTGCCGGCGTTGGTGGGCAATGACGATGATGTCATCGTATGTAATGGTGAGGCAATGGTGAAGGTACATGGTATATCCGACAATCAGATGGACGAGGACTTTGTCTACGACTATTTCTACTTGGAAAGGTAAGTTATCACACCGTCACAACCAATATCACTGGTAGTTTGAGAGGAGGTATGATGACCACCCGTGTGCGCGCGTGTGTGTGTCCAGTGGCTGTTCGGATCTGGACCATGCAGCCCTGGAGGACCTGCTATGTATGGAGGCGTTCGGTGAGGAGTATGCTGCGTTCCAGCAGTATAGAGACGACAGGCTGTTTGAAGATGACGATGATGATAGCAATGCAGAAGAAAATTGGAGAAATGACTACCCTGACGAGGACTTTGAGTGTGTATCTATCTAGCCTCCCCATCCTTGTGAGACTTGATTGTTCATAATCTGTTTATATCACCTGTAGGAACTCGGATGAGAATGAGTACCAGTCTGGCGGTAAGGATGATCCATATCGTAGATGATGACATATCGTCAGAATGCACTGGCTGAACTTATCTCTGTACTTCATAGATGAGTTTGCCGCTGCTGGCTATACCAATATGAGTAGAATTCACATCGCCAGCTCTGAAGGTAGGCGTTACGTACACCATCGTCTCTCCACAATGCCTCATAGAATGCGTATCCCGTTATAGCTCATAGTGAGAATTTACAGTCTATTGTGAATGTCGATGACATATAAACCAGCCGTCAGAGCTGCCTTGTCAGACCTTCTCTCCATTTGCTGTAAAAGTGGAAAGACCAGTGGGCTAAAAACAAGCGAGAAGGAATATTAATGTAGCCTATTTCAAAAATTTAACAGAAGTACCTCCCCATTGAAACAGTCAGCATCTATGAAGTCACAAATGTACCTGCAATCATCGTTGTGGTTCTATCAATAATGAGATGACAACTCCAAAATGTTTTCACGATGCGCCTACTCTGACAGAAGACCTGGATTTATCATCAGCAATCTCCTGCAAATTGCTACATTCACTAGATATGTATGTTTGCATGCTAATGTTTCCACATGTACAGTATCTATGTCTATGGCCGCTAGATCAAATAGCCCCTGTGAAAGAAGAACACTAATGATAACAACAAATTTATTGTTATTAATATTATTATTATTAATGTTAGTAATATTATTGATTGAGTAATAGTAATATGTTAATGATAATGGGTTGGTGGGGGTGTATAACGAGGAACAGTGCATTCTCAATAACAGCAGTGACAGCAATGACTCTTGTCATATTAAGATGATGGCAGTGACGACGGCGTGGGCGAGTTTGGGTCTGACGATACAAGCTTCGAGAGGTACTACAGCTCCTACAAGAAGAGCAAACGACAGGAGAGAGCGCACTCTGATGATGAATCATTCGATAATGAAAAGTATGGCGACTCAGACTCTGAACTCTAGAAACTAACCTAATTTATTACTCTCAACCTCTCGTATCAGAAAACCGTAGTCATTCGGTGTGTACATACGATTGTATTGTTCTGTAAAGATATCCAATGTACATGATATGTAAGCAGTGAGAAGTTAGGCCTTGCGCCATTTCCCGTAGCCAGGCCGGATGCCCTGCGCATTTATCGCCTCTATCACCGCGTTATGACGGTATTGGTTCCACTCTCGCTTCAACTCCTGGTCCATGTACTCCTTCTCGATGTCATCCTAAATACAAGTATACCGATAACGCCATGCCATTACCGCACTGACGACTGATGGAGTGGCAGCGATCACTGACCTGAGTCATCTCGCTGCCTGTCGGCTGGCAGGACTGCAGCAGCAGGTCCAGCATTGTCTGGTCCAGGCTGAATAGGTTAATGGCGCTGATCGTACCCAGCACCACGTCGGTCGCTGTGATTATCGAATAACTCATCGGCTCCTCCTTCAATATGCTGAGCTCAGCGAACGATTCCTCCTTGCCAATTTTACCCATGACAACTTGGCGTGTTTTCTTTTCCTAGCAATCATTTTGCCATTAGGTTCACAATCACTCTTCTAAAGTTGCTACAGTGCTGCAATGGTCTCACCTTCTTGCCATTTGGCATGCTCTGTAACACTTCCAGCTGTTTGAGTATATGGCATTCACCTGACAGAACGAAACCGATGAACGGCGCTCGGTAGCCTTCACTGACAACCACTGCAATGATTTCACATGATTCGTGACCTCAGCCTGACCTTGTATATAAATGACAGTATAGATGTGACACGTTTACCGGTGTTCGGCGGGAACTGCTGCCATTCTACAAGGCTCGCCATCTTCAGCTTAGGCTGCCGCGTCCACATTTTGAAAGGTGCGCATGCTTGGAGTAAATTTAACTTCTTGGTCTGCTCCTTGTTCTTGATTTGCTAGAAAATACTCATCCACATATCCAAACATATCTCATAGAAACCTTGAACAGAAGTAGACATAGGGATGGCCTTGAACTCTACCTCTATGATCCTATTGTAGTCACTGGTGGTTACTTTTAAGAATTCACAGTTAGGTTCGTTTGTTGTGACCATCAGCATGTTCTTGTGCATAGTGGTCCCATCAATTGCCTCAAACGTTCCGAAACAGTTGCCGACGTTCAACTTGAAGAGGAATCGCGATAGTAACAGTGGCAGCAGCTATGGCGTACAAGTTATAAGTTTTAAGTCGTAATGATCTGCTTACCACAATGTCAGGGTCGTTTTCGGTATGATGCTTTGCATTAGTCCAATCTCTCTTAAATTCCTGCAAGGATGTGTTGGGGTCAAAGATATGTGGTGGATTTTGAGAGGTCACAGAGCCTTTTAGTACCATATGCATTCCTGAACTGCCAAAAACTGTGATGGAAACGTAATCGGATCAGCCATGCAGAATGATCATTGAAACAAGACAAACAGGTGAGCGATCATGATTCCTACCAGGAAAGTCTTCTTCCTTCCACTGATCAAGCTGAGCTACATAGCAAAGTTCTCGTAGCACCGTGTTTGAGACCATACTGGACAGGGATGAAAATGTTTTCAGAACCTTGTACATCAGACCCACATCCTCTGCAGTACGTTGGAATGGTCTGCAATGTCAATCAAGCTGTTTTATGTACTACAAATCAAATGTGCTTGAATATGTCAGAGTGAAGTCTATTGTCAGTCCTATGTCCGCAGATTCCCACTCACAGCTTGCGAAGCATTTTCCTCAGCACGCGAATGCCATCACTTCTGACTGCAATCACAGCCTCCTGACCCCTCTGCTTCCTCAGTTCCTTGGTGTACTCGCGAATGTCATGTGACTGCTGATTATCCTGGTCATCCATGTCCTCATTTTTAGCAGCATTGGTTCTGGCTGCCGTTGGCCCGGTGCTCTTTTTAGAGTTGATCGATAATTGATAGCCTTGACTAGCAACATAAAATCTTGATAAATTCGGTTGGCGACTTATGGAAATATATGTTCCTCATGGTGAAAACGTTTACCTCCCATCTTGAGCTATTGCGACAGGCGGAGGTTTTGATGGTTTGATAAATATGTCACTGTACTGACTCATGAACTTAGCATGAGCTTGTGGTGATGATGCTGGGTCTCTGGCACCTTTTAGCCCTTCAATACTCACCAAATCTCTAAGCTTCTCATAATTTATTGGATATCTCTTCCCATGGCTCTCTGAAATTATCCACATGGTATGAATGGACAGCCATAATGATTGTGGGACCTATGCTGCTGATCTGAGGATATTTACCTGATCGAGATTTTTTGTCATCGTTCTTCGCCAGCCGGCTAGTGAAACTCTTCTGAAAATTATCTCTGTCATCATACGGTACTAGAGCCATCAGGTTGTTCTCTGAACCATATAACTGGCCACCACTACTTCATCAACTCTATAATGTACGATAGACCGTGTGACAGGATCTCCATGGCTGCAGCCCATAGTTCAAGGTCATATTCGAACTCGCCTCGAAACCGAAAAAGAAAATACCGTTTGCCACGTTAAACCGAGATAGGACAACTCTCACTAAACAGGCCGGACCAGTAAAATAAGCCTGAGGACGATCATTGTGGGTTTCTCCAGATCATATCAATACAATACATGATAATACCGCACATACTATATACTGGCAGTGTGATAATGAACATAACATATTTCCAATAGATTCACTGACCATGTCATCATAAATCTTTGCTGGATTGTATTGGACTATACTATTCTCAATCCTACACATTAGCTATGTGATGACAAGTGCACGTTCATGGTCATATTTCCCTAACAATAAAACTATAACTCTGGAACATGTCGATAAATGGATGGATAAGCTGGCATTGTTTGTCTGGGACGTTACAGTGTTGCTCATTCTCTTATGCATTCTCTTAATGCTCGCTGGTCATCTGACACTGCATGTTTGAGATGACACAACTGAATCAAGAAAGATCAACAGCTCTGTCTCTCTCAACATAAATATAAAAGACCTTCTACACTTCAACAGAGCCGGAGGTTGCTTTCACACTAAAAAACTAGGTCATATTCAGATATTGAAACAGACTTTAGTCCAGAAATGAATGATCAATTACATCACAACCGCAACAGATAAGGGAAATTATCATACAGTGTTTTCATATCACAGAAACAGAAGTAAAGAGGAGGAAAAACTAAAATCTGATGGTAATAGAGTTAGACTATTATAGTCATATACTATCAAGTGGTTAAAAGGGCAGAGCATTCCAGAACGTTCCAGAACATTCCTGAATGTTTGTCTTCAGTTCCATTTAGTTGGGCCTGTGATGAGCTGATCAAAGTTCACCGTCAGGTGTGCATTCTGGTGACTGGCGAGCGATCTCAGGTAATCGAATGAATTCTTATACGTCGCATTCTGAAGGTTGATTGAGTTGAAGAGTATGGTGAGGCCTTCCCGCCGAGCATCCTCGAGAATTTTCTACGGGACAACAAACCTTTCATCAACAACAGCCTGTCATCTCATACCTGCTCTGCTTCAAGATTCAAGTCTGTGACGTGCAGCTAATCATACAGGAGTCGTTCGCTCACCTCATAGCTTGCCTTGGATCGCGCCTCCACAAGCCGTGACCGCGCCGTCGCATCAGCCTTCACCTCATCCGCCTGATTCTCTATGATAACAACCTGTACACAACGAGCGATTGGATAATGATTGACCGGGACAGGAAGTAGTGGGGGGAGTTGAAGCGAGGCAGAACCTGTCTCTCGGTCTCCTTTTCAATTACGGCAGCCTGCTGTTTGAATGTCTCCCTTGCCGTCTCCTCAGTCAGTAGCAGCGCCTTCAGATTCCTTCTCTCCACATCAGATGGGATTTTCAGATCCGTCATTTGGAAATATTTCACATCCACGAACAGGCCTGTCGTTGTGACGGCACATCGGATTTCATCGAAACAGCTACCGCCACAGATAGAAACTACAAAGAGTCGAGTGGGTTCACCTTTCACCATGACTACTCAGTTGACACTATCACTTCAACAGTAAAAGCCCTTCAGTCACTTTTCTACTGAATTAGAAAAACATCTACAAGATGGCCGTGGTTGTCCAGTTGTAGAAAATTTCTGTGATCTCACTGCGGCGTGGCCATCACCTGTGACATGTACTTAGAAACACACACACACACTCACGCAGATATTGATACAGACAGCATGGTCGGCAGCAGTGGCTGGCAGCAATGGCCGGTAGCAGTGACCGGCAGCAATGGCCGGCAGCAATGGCCGGCAGTAGCGGCCGGCAGCAGCAACCGGCAGCAGTAGCCGGCAGCAACCGGCAGCAGCGGCCGGCAGCAGTAGCAGCGTATAAAATATTACACAGTCAGTCGGAATATTAGAAAACTGATATTGGGTATTGTTACATCAAAACACAACAAAGCGAGTGTGGCCACTCGTGTGAAGTGACACAAAAGATATCGTTACAGCCGAGGTTGAACATTACAACTTACACCCAGGCTGGCGCTGTAAGAAGTAACAGAACATGACGAGTCAGTTTGAGACGGAACAATATCGCGTGTATATGACAGGAGACTGGGCTCACCGTTGCACTTTTTACTGCAGCATTGCTTGTTGCCACCCAACCTCAGCGCCACCTCGGAGTGTAGACCTCGCTCTACCTCCTCTCTGTCAGTATAAAACTGCTCCAACTTATACTTGCTGGCGCCATCCTGTGGACATACAGTATTCAGCATTTTAAAGGTGTGATAACTCCGAAATTGTTAATTACAAAGCTGCATTACATTATACATTACATCATACAGCACATTATACATTACATCATACAGCACAACAACTACTTCTACTTCAGACTATTAGGTGTGCCACTCGATCACCTGTACCTGCGCTATACCTGTATTATCTGCGCTGTACCCCGCTGTACCTGCGCTATGATTGGATGTGGAGGAAGCAAACGATTTTTGTGTCATGACAGTCAAAGTTGTAGAAATCTGGATTAGAGCCTAAAGCTGTGGCTACACGCTAAAGATGCATAGGGTCCAGAAGGCATGGTGGCTACACACTATGTCCAGTTTTCACCTCTATCTGACACTAATAATAACTTGGCCGTTAATCATCTCATCCTCAATACGAACCACAGGGAGCTTAGTGGTACAGGAAGAATCCCTTAAAAACCACCTTTCTGAAACCCAGAGAATGGCACTGATGAAATTCTTGAACCCTTTCCCCACCATCCCCACACCTGGGGACACCCATGTCCGCAGCTATCCTATATTTACATTGGGTGGTATGGATATGGATAACAAGCATACTTTCAATTTTCAGATGACATTTATATCGTGGATAACACCTTCTAACAGTGTAATATATAAGGCTAACAGCAGACTATACTGTAAAACTAAAACAAACAGCACACCACTTCTGATGTCAGTATAGAGTCCCTCGCCTATCACTCACACAGTCTGGGAATCCTGAGGCGACTATAGTCTGAGAGTAGAGCAGTAAGACTGACCTTGATAGCTGCCTGCGCACTGTTCTTAATCACCGTCTCATACTGAAGGTCGTAAGCATCGTGCAGCTGCTTCAGATTTTGTCCCTTCAAGAAGTAGATGATTTCCACTCCGACAGTTATCTGAAATTAATCCCATTACGTGTATATACATACAAACGCGTGTGTATATATTACCTCAAACAGGGAAGGTCAATGCAGTGAACGCAAAGAATTATAGATATTTGTCCGGAGTACAAGTCTATTCAATTAGCTTAGGGATATGAGTAGGTGCGCTGTGGAGATAGGCGCAGCGGATAGTACTCGTAATACTTACAGAGAGGCTTCCACCTGACCCTGCCTACAAATAGGTCAAGTCACTACAATTATTATGACACACTTGCAGCTAGATGTGTCACGGCTAATCCTAGGTACTTACCTTGACTTGATTGCTGTCAGGAGCAGCAAACACCGTCACCTCAGCTAAATTAATTGTATGCGCTGAAGCAGGGAAAGCTTTGAAAGTTTTATCTGGTCCAACCCAGTGTCGTCCAGAACCCCACACTTTACTGGTATCCACGTTGCCAGTAGTTTTAGATTTAATAAAACCTATCTGTAAGAAGAGTCATAGGCAGTTAGAGTGAAAGAAACCAACATTCCCCTAAATAGGTTGCTGTATGAGTATATATTTTTCCAGCAGCATACCTCATAATATTGAAGGTCAGAGTAGCTTGTGCATATCAGTGCGATCACGCCCACGATCACCAGTATGACGACTACTCCAATTGCGGTTACCTTCTGCTCCGCCATCTGTATCGTACCCGTATATTCTGTTCTACGTTCTGAAATCAAGCCATTCTATAGGCACTGCTTCAATTAAACGCCATATGTAGACAATCATGATGATAAGTAGAAGATGAAGTGAATTTAATTAATCAACGTTATACGAAGAGTTCCACATGGACAGCTTTTTTCGCTTCCACTTGCTTCCTTGTTGCCAATGCCATTAGAGAGAGAACGACAGTACTTACAGAAAGTAGAAATCACTAATTATCGTGGTAGTGTTAGGTCATAAAGAGAAACCGAGGTGATGAAGAGTGCCAACTGCTCAATAAAAAGATATCACCCTCTCTCAGCCTCAAGGAAACCGAGAACCCTCCTCTTTCGCCGCCGAGCTCTTCTTGCTGTTGGATAGTCGATATCGATAGCTACCAATTAGTGTCTTCCAATATGGGTCGACAATCGCACACGAAAAGCGTCATAAAACTGTCGGTGAAGACATCGAAGCTCGGCCAACCAAGTATAAAATTACGTAATTATCGTGGTAGCACCGTAAACGCTCCGCATCAAGACTGATCAAGCTGGAATAGAATACAAAACACTCAAATACTTCCCTGTAATTTGATTGGCTATTGTAATGAAAATAAATCTGGATTTTTCAGGATATCAATAAATCTGCATTCATTTTAATAGGGAAAATGATAATTTTTTTCATAATAACAAATCGCTGTAACGACATCAGAACCTACTTCTGATAGTGATGCAAAAATAAGTGTAGTACGGTAAATCTATACGGGAAAGGAATCAGTGGAAAAGCCAGCTAACTACCTGGTATCATTTGCATTTGAAATAACCCTCTCTATCTGCAACACATTTCCTGTGTTGTGAAGGTACTGTGAGATAAGATTCTCTGGCGATAATGAACTCATCTTCTGAGCTGCTTCTTGATTTTAGTATGAATTGGAAATATACGTAGGCCTACGCTTACTAATAGGTTGCTCTTGGTTTTCTATATTTGGCAACTATTACCTTTATTTCACACTAACATGTGCATAATATTCGTGGGCAGGAAAAGACAGGAAGCTAGATACTAAACTCGACTGAACGCAAAATGAATGTGTACATAATATACACGGATCACTCATGTATGTATAAGTATTATAGTCATATATACATTCGCGCTCATGCAGTCACATTGTCATAACCCTACCTCAGAATAGAACTGTTCCTATTCGTTTAGAAAACTTTGACGGGAAATACAATGTTTAAAATATTGTACGTTGGTCTCAATGATCTTTTTTAAACTGAAGCATGGCAGATCAGGACATACCTGTCAAGTCTCTCGTATTTCCCGGGAGACTCCCGTATTTTAGGTGCCAGAATTTAGGGTCGAAATTGCTATTAATAGTTTTCTAATGTTCTCCTGTGGCACACCAGTTAGATCTTGCTGAGCTTAACTCAAATATGACAGAATCCTAGCTGTAGTTGGTAGGGGTTTTGAGCTATGGCTTCTCAAAGTTCAGAGAAACAGAATCTCCAGCATTTTCAGTCTGACAGGTTGACAGGTATGGATGAGGGGCAGAAGAAGTGTGCCTGTATTGGTCTCATTGTGGTTGGGATATGTGTCTCCGTGTTCGCACTAATCTTCTCCAGCTACTCAGATCTACACTACTATGAGGTATGTTACCTGTGATAAAATTGTCCTACCGAGCTAATTGGTGTATCTGTTACTCGATTTCAGATTGGCTTCGCCAAGTCTCAGACGACTGGAAGTGTTGATACATCTAACGTGTACACTAGTGGGCGGTATTGGTTAGGTCCCACTAAGGAGTTCAAGACATTTGAGGCAGCATCTCATGAGATCTGGTTATCTGAAATAACAGTATTTACTTCTGTTGATAAGCTGGAGGTGGGTGGCTGTTCCTCAATCTCTAGCCTTATTCCTAATTCGTTACTTGCGATGCTCTAAATCCCGATAAATTTCTTACACATCATGGTGTTGCACCTCTTGCTACTTGTACCAAAAACAGAAAATAAGTTACACTCTAATAACCATAGCCCAATAATTGTACGTCAATGCCATGCAGTTGATTCTTATATATACATATACACAATTGTAACTTTCATCGGAGCTCAAATACCAATACACGTGTTACCGATTTCCTTGTCGTAGTCCATTGTCTCATACCGATCAATCAGAGCTAGTAGGATGGCACTGGAGAATAAGATTGTGATTACATTTTAGATCTATCTCTCAGTGTTCATCAATTATTTCCTGGTGGCTGACGATCTGGCTCTACTCCATGATGAGTACGACGTGAACTATGCTGAGCTGATGGAGTCAAGTGCTCAGGCTGCTGTCAAGGTCAGCGGTGACATCGAGACTGAATTCCATATTCCCAAAGTTGTTTTGTTTTTTTATGGAATTAAGGCAATAGCAGTCATATTGATTTATACAGAACTCTGCAAATAAGTTCATGTTGACACAATTCTACGCCGAGCGAGAAGAAGTGGAGAAGGCTATCCATGCTACTGTACAGGAAAGACTTGGAGGTCTCTGCTGCCCGGAGAATTGTACCGGTAAATATCTTCCCGCCTTAGAATGAGAAACGCATGAGTTTAATCCATCTAACAATAAGAGCCAGACATCTGAGACCCGATCAGAATGACAGCTGCCCTTCCACTCACACCTATATCTGCATCAATTTATTCTGTTCCGTAGTTTCACTCTGTCTGCCGAACTGCATTGAGAGGACATCCTGTACAACTGCAGACAAGGGTCTGTTCGTTGACACTCGCTACCTGCAGCTTACCTCGATCAGTATTCCTTTGGAAGTGGAGACAAGAAACCTCGCCGCCCTTGTACTCACGGAGCAGACGGCTAAGGAGTCGTACATACAGCAGTCCTCTATAATAACGAAAGAGACAGAGAGGCTGGTATGTTAGTGTCCATATGGTTTATGGTAGTTTCCATCCTTTATAACAGTTAGTAGATCTGCACTATCATGCACAGACACTCAAACGTTAGTTCTTGTTACTAGTATTGAACGGTGTAATCCACCATTTTGTTTCATTGCCATGGCGTAGTATTGCATAGCACAGCTATAGGATTTATCGTTCCTTGAAATGAGGCCAATTGGTGTCTTCATGCTGATTGGCTGTACTCTTTCAATGTGCGGTTCTAGGCTGAAACTTAAGATAATAATTCTGAGTCAAGGTGCCGTGATGACACCGTGTAGAGAAGGAAAGCTGAAGCAGGTGACCCACTAGTTTGGAATAATCCAATAGTTCAGGTGATATTACGTGGCTCAATAATGGCAAACTTATGACAAGTAGTGTTAAATGCTCTAAAGTTCTATTAGCACATTTGTGATATGATACATGTCGCCATCTTACACATGCATGCAGGCAATAAATCTATAGTGCTAATAGTTATCGCACAGTAATCGATTGATCATATCGATTATAAGAATTACTAGTCCCAACAGCAAGTTTCTCCTATAGTGATAGATGATGGAATACTCCTCAGATACAGGAAGACGAATATCAGTATACACCCTGGCACGTAGGGCGTATGTATCTCATGGTACCATAGTATCTCATAGTGATAGATGATAGATTCCTAACATACAGTAAGACAAGTATCAGTGTACATACAGGCACGTAGGGCAAAGTAATTCAATGATCTTATGACGATGGAACTCGTGATGGTGACACTTATCCGTATCATTTCAGTTCCACCCGCCGTATTTGCATATGCGTGTGTATATCCATAAAAACTACATCATCATAGTTGTTTCATCGTTCATTACCCTACATAAGGTATTATAGCTCACTGATCTCGCTTCTGTCAGGATATTCATTCTCATAGAAGTAGATATCTGAGCAGCCTAGCTGGGCTAACTAACTCACACGGTTTCGATGTCAATGATGAAACTCTGAATCCCATAAATAGGTCGATGAGATAGAGAACCAGGCCCTAGAAGTTGAGGCTGATGCCCAGGCGAACTCTGACCTCATTGCTGCCAAGTCTGAGGCTAAATACCAGGTGAGTGGAATAAACAGCCGACCGGATTCAATTGCGTCTCCTTAGAGCTTCGTTATCATAAGTTGTCAATGAAATTATTGTAGAAGATACTGGAAGAGGCCAGGATGGAGGGGCTGCAGGTCCTGTTTCAGTCCTTGAACTTTACCCAATCTGGACAGAAGAACTCATTTGATTATCTGCGGGCGCTAAAAGACCACTCTAACGCCCACCTGACGGTTGACTTTGATCAGCTGATCATTGCATCCAAAAGCATGTCGCCATAGACCTATAACTCCACTGTTAGGGTGACAGTACATCCTAACTAGTTTTACTTCTTCGGATTCAGATCCAGTCTTGTGATATCTCTTCTCTAGCTGTTCTACTATCGTTTACAGTAGATATATATATATATATATATACCCACGCATAATCATCGCTAAAGTGATGCCTATTTTTGTTTGTTTGTTTTTTATACACCAAACTGAATCTCCAATGCAGTGCATTCCGTAAACTGGTTCCAAAGGCATTGTCCGCCCTTTGAACGAATGAATAAAAATGATGGTGATAGTAATAAATATTTTGTTGCTGACGACAGTGTGTGCTCATCTATGCATAACTGCTGCTGCGGCTGTTATTGGCACATTGCGATTATAACGGCTATGAGAGGGGCAGCAGCTGCTTGAAGGCTCGTATCATTAATCCGGCAGCTGCTGCCAGCGATCAATGTGTAAATAAATGTAATTGAAATTTAAGAGAGAATCAATACTAGCTTTGGTGATTGTAAGCTCAAGCGTCGATGCTTCTATCTGGCCTGCGATTATTGATCACTCTTTTGCAAGAGGACCGGCCGGGCTGGCGTTATGACGTGACACGAAGTGCCTTGTAGAGTGCTGGCAACTGTCACCGGTAGTACTGGTGGAGATTATTGCTTGATTGCCGAAGAGAGAGAGAGAGCATTAGGTGTCTTAGCCATTCTTTATCCTGTGGTTACGGCTATCTGGTCAGACTGAGAGATTATTGGTGGGTGTGTACGTCAAATGTTGGCAGAAAGTCTTTGACCGGCTGTATGGACAAGTCTTTTCTCATCTACTTTCTCCACGCGGCGGCGGCTGCCTGACATTGACCTCTGCACAGAAGAGCTAATGAGAGGCGGTGAACAGTGAGTAGCAGTACATTGTTTCCCATCAGCAGCAGACAGAGATTATTGATAGGCCATGCTAATAGGAGGAGCATTACTAATCCAATCATAGGCCCTCTCATTGGAGCACTGGCAGATACTGGCCTGTGTGCTGTCAATGTTGTGTGTGCTGTGTGATGAACCAGCTGCTACCAGGCTCTTCACTCCACTGTCTGGCAGCGAGCTCGTAGGACCACACAGCTATCCAAGTTCTGGAATGACTTCATCGTCAGGCGTCCGCCAATCACCCGCGCTGGCTGTGTATACAATCGAAGATGGCTACCAGGCAGCGACAGAGGAGATATCCGTGTACGAGCAGGCGGCGATACTGCCTCCTTACTCAGTGGCAGACTCGGCAACAACAAGCTCATCGAGGGTGCGTCCCAACCGGTCGGAATCCATGGAATACATCATCTCAGACTCGCAGCTCGGCAGCAGACAGAAGTTGTGCTGCAGTAGCATTGCCTGCCGCACATGCATCACGGATTGTCTTCAGTTTAAACGAGTTCTGCTGTCCTTATCTACCGCTGTGCTATGCTGTACGATAACAAGCATTGCGCTTGGCATAGTCGGAGCCCACAACAGCAGCTATGTCACCCTATCACTCATGTTCGCAGGTATGTCAATGTCTATGTCAATGTCAACCCTGGGTCACGTGTTCTAAGTGAGTGAGGTGTGAGGAATGAGCAAGATGCGAAGACAAAGAGAGGGAGGAATAAGAGTGTCGAGGAGGAAAATGATTAGGGAAGTGAAGAAGTGGTGTATCTACGTGTGTAGAGAATGAGGGTGAGAGCGAATGGAAGAGTGACAGTGAAGGTGAGAGTGAGTGTAGATATCGGGTGCGGAAGGCGAGCTACACCATTTCTTTTGTTTACCAGGCCTAGGAATCCTGCTCGTGGTGGTGGTACTGTTGGGATGGAAGTGCACACCTACCAACCATGAGCCGTGTCATCTGCTGTTCGGGCTTGGAGCCTACGCAATAGGAGCAAGAAGAAACTTCATCACAAACAGAGGCAGAACAAGATTCCATTGGATAGGAGGTAGGACTTCCTCCATATTGCGCTTAGTTACCACAGAACTCAAAACGTTTCATAGGCTGGAGGAGATTACTCTCCAACTATCTGGCACTTATAGACAGGGCAGCTGGTAACCCACTGCCTGGTAGGCGGCAAATGTCGGTATTCTCTAACATAGCAAGACCTCTAACTGGAACTGGGCATGCCAGCAGGTAGATGAGAGTACAATAAAGCCACTAACTCCTCTGTGTTCTATTTCTCAAAATAGTACAGCTGCATCAATACATCCGTTAATTGGATATTCAAGAGGGAGAGGGAGAGGGGGAGACTGGGAAAGAGAGGAGGAAGAAAGAGAGAGGGAGAGAATCGGAGAGATGGGATGAGGGAGAAAGAGGGGGTAGAGAGAGAGAGAGAGAGATAGATAGAGAGTGAGAGGGGAGAGGAAGGAAAAGAGAAAATAAAGGTAGAAA
>ERZ1740065.809-NODE-809-length-17680-cov-11.832284_pt1 | contig 17680 bp, 12 predicted proteins | sample MGYA00581738_ERZ1740065 | MGnify/ENA primary metagenome ERZ1740065 (study PRJEB43018, sample SAMN04849749) | marine metagenome | isolation source: floating plastic debris | place: Pacific Ocean | collected 2008-09-01 | study: EMG produced TPA metagenomics...
TTTTTTTTTATTTTTACTGCTACCACGTTTATCTACACTATTTCGCTTCACGACGCTCTTCCGAGCTTTTTCATCGGCCGGTGGCTATCGGCGCAGTGTGAATTTAGCATTAGTGGCAAGCACCACAGCTTATGCTGCGGTGCAGGGAGTACGGTTGTTGTCCGCTTATCTATTTACAGCTAAACAATAATTGAGGTAGATTTTCCTATTATAGCGAGGAAGTGAATCATATCAGCCTAAATCCACTCACGAACGTGCTGCTGCCTTAGTGAGGTTGCTGGTGCCAGTGTCGTTAAAACTAATTTCCAGCTTCTCTTCAGATTGACAGACATGAGCTATGTACTGTCAAAGTGGAATCATTAGCAGTAGAAACAATTAGCGTCTCCCAAACTGAGCACAAAAGCATAAAAAAATGCTAATGGTTTCCCTTTTTGTCATGACTGTAGTACTTTGAATGGACATAACACTTTATCTGTTGTTGACAGATTGGCAGGGAGCAGGTGCATAGTGCACTCCGCAAAGAGCAGCAACTGCACCTGGCTTGAGACTGGCGCTTCAACAGTCCTAGCCACTAGGCCACTCACGGGATGTACAGCCTTATGGACACTACCAGCCACAAAATTTTGGCATGTTATGAAGTCAAGGTGAGAAAATATGTTATTTGCTGTTGTAGTTTGTCTTGCAATTTCAGGCGTCGGAAACCACTTCATCTAATGTGATGGAGTTGCTAGGTCAGCAGCGCTGCTTGCAGACACTGTAAAGCCATCAGCTCGCAGATATCAGCTCAGTGTCACGAGCCTGAAACATATCGGTACAAACAGATATACAGCTTCATGGCGAAGACTCATCCTTATGTGGTCCACGAAAGGTATGTACCGGTAGAAGATACACATCTCTGACCATTATTCTTACAGCACGCTAGTATAATTTTGACTTGTGTATAGGTATGAAGAAGAAGCTGGTAGGATCTCATCTCTCCAAAAAGTCATACGTGGGTGAAGCTCAGCTTCAACCACTTTCACAAAGTCTGTGAATTAACCCACCAGGCTCAAACCTGACAGGGGAGATGAAGCTGAGCATCACAAACCTTGTGTGTGATGTCCACATCCACTCTGACAATGCTGACTTCAAGATATGCCTCCACGATGTAATACAGCCAAAGGAAATTGATGGCAGGCGCTACGTTGTTGATTGGTGTATTGAGGGTCCGTACTATACAGCCTTTTGTTGCACATATATATGGATTCAGTTTAGTTTTTGAAAGAGAAATATTTTGTTTGGTGGGAAATGCAGTGATTTGCTGGACAGCATTGTCAGCCACAAGGATCTGGTGTCTGTAATTTTGAGGGCCAGTGACAAAGACCTCTTGAAGTTCAAGAGCTTCAACTTAGCTCCGAAAATGTTCGATCTTCAGCTTTACCGTGACACCACGGAATGGTGTCGTGGTATACTTCACAAAGTACTGTGATCTATCGTATCATTAATCAAAAAGGAAATTAGGATTCAGGACCTAGTCTTCTGGTTTTAGGGTGATACTCACTGTGCTGCACCACAGCTAAAACTGTTATCGGCCAACTCTCCTATCCAAGATGGGAGAGGGACAGCATGCTAGGAAAAATAAACAATTGGCAAGCGCCTACCGTCTGGTATGAGAGGACCGCATCAACATTCAGTAAAGGGTCTTCTCCTGCTTTGAAACAATCCTGATTTGAGAGTCGTCATATTTGTTTCCTTGTCTGGATTATATCAGTACTGCGTTGACCTCTTTCAAAGGCTTGAGCATTATATGTGCTCAAGGCGCAAGCCGCCATCCCCGTTGGCGGTACAACCAACACTTGCCTCATTAGGGGAGCAAATGGAGAGAGAGAAGTCAAGGAATGGGCAGGCGTCATGACCAGGAGTAAAAGAAAATAGACATTATGTTCAGCAGCCAACAATGGAGGAGAATTGCAGGAGGTAAAATACACCTTCACTACACGTGCGTAACAATGATAAAATATGTGCAATAAGCGCTATCCTTTCAAGAAGAAGACAACAGACTAAAAATGAGTTTAGCATATTTGTTTCTTTTTGTTCTCTACAACAAGCCATTTTTATCACATGCTGATACAAGGGTTGCAAAACAACAACTAAACCTAAACCTGAACATATTTTTATTATATTTATTGTGACATCATATAAAACTATAATTATTTTTATGCATCTTTAATCTAATGAACCCTGAAAATAAAGTTGTCCTCTCTCTGTTCCCACTGCCCTAATCAATTGGCAAGATGAAAAATTCATTATTCTCCCTCTCTCCTCCCTCTCTCCTCCCTCTCTCCCTCCTTCCCTCTCTCCCTCCCTCCCTAACCAAAGTGATCATAGTTGAAGTGAGCTCCTAATGAAATCATCACGGGTGCTTCCAGTCAGGAAGGAAGGTTGTGAAAGCATTTTATCTCTCGGAGAGACTGGCTTTCTGTTTGTTGATAGGGTAGTGGTGTAGCATTGATGTTAAAATTGGCAGTCTCCATGCTTGCGCACTAAGAAATAAAGTACATCAAGGGCGAGGCTGCCATATGTGGCGCCAGGTTTAGCTCTCGGTTTCTAGGTAGGTCGGAGCACACCTGTGGCATGAGGACCCAGCAGAAGGACTCAGTGGAATTCGAACCCACAACCTCCTAAAGGTGTGGGTTCGCTGGGTTCACCCATAGCTGGCGCTGGCCTTAACACTTTCGTGTATCGAGGGGCAGTCTCTAATACTGATTGCTAAACTTTTTTGGCAGCTGTAAACTCATAGGCCACAAAAATAAAAATACCAATTACTGCTTGAGAACAGCTATGGTCTGTCCAGGACCAAAGGCTGCTTTGATTCCGTAGTGTGTGTTACTGTTTATAAAAACACTCATATTTTTAGGAAATGAATTATCCATGAACAGGATAGGGCTGTAAAGGCTTGAGATTTTTAGCTTCACTTTGGCTTTTGGGTCTTCATGGAGGTTTCAGTTCAGTTTCGGTTTTAGCATGGTTTTAGCATTTTCTTGAATGCCTTATGACTGACTAGGCAAACTTGGCGATACCGCGCTGTGATATTGGCAATAACTGATGTTGCCGGGTATCTGCACAGTAGAGCAAATGAAATCCTCTTTCACGAGGCAAATTCAATCAAGTTGTTCATCAATAGAGAATATTTCTTGATATTACTATCATGGTGAGCTTTTGTGAACTCTTTTGATAGGTGGATGGTTACTTAAATAAGATGTTGAATATCGTGTTTGGTAGTGTTCTGTGTACGAAGTGGTTTCTCGTATAAGAGGTGTATATCGCCTGTAATAGGAGGTGCTTTCTAATACGAGCAGGTTTTCCCTAGCATCACAGGTATTTCCATATGAGGAGACAAATCTTGAGTGAGATAGAAGGCGACTGTTTATGAGGTGGAAAATTCTGAGCGAGATAGAAGATTGCTGCTTCGCACGTGGTAAGTTCTGTAACATGTGGGGTTTAAAAGTGGAGGTGACGGCTTTGGGCCGTGGTGGGAGTGCTGTTGATCATGTTTGTAGAGTGACCAGCGCACCAAAAAAGCCATGGCTGAGAGAGAATGTGCTTTCAAGAATAATATTATGAAGGAATGAAGAATGCTGTTCACCCACCGTTTTCATCAATTTCATCAGTCCTGCGGATGAGGGAAAGGTTTCTTATGCACGAGCAGATCAGTTGTGACAGTAGAACATCACAGTACTACGCTATTACTGTAGTTGCGATTGTTGTTGGGTAAGAAGAGCAAGCTTAAAGCGCCACATAAACACTAGTCTGCTCTCCATAGCCACTGCGGCAGTTGAACTCAGTGCAGCGGGTAGCATTGCATGATTCGCTCGAGGACTGCAGGCAATGCTGATGGTACAAAGGAAGCGCGAATAATTTTACACAAAAAATCAGTTTATGCCATGAATTAAATCATGTGGTCATTTTGAGGCTAACTGGTAAATCAAAATCATAAGCCAATAGGAACTGTGAACAACCATGATTGCATGTGTATCTAAGTATAGTCACTCCAAGTGCAGTTTTTAGCGACAATACTTCAGTGAATTCTATAGCTCAGACGCTAGTCTGTGGTGGCAGGTGCACTTTACCAGGTAATGGCGGAGCCGAGGTATCATATTATACTCTCTGATGGTCCTTATCTGCCTACCAGTTCTTATTATTACGCTTCTGTTATGTACTGTAAAAAGACCATTTTTGCTCTCCACCTCAGCAACATAAAATTAAGAGGAAAACTGATTGGAGAACTGTCAGAATTAACTATTTTGAGGAGATGCATCACTACTAAGAAATCTTTCACTGTGTGTTAAATCACCTCTTTTATTCCTGTTACGTATAGTCACAGCTCAAATGTCGATCGGCTGATTCCGATTACAGCGTGTCTTCTCACGTTCTTGGGACGCACACTCCATTTTCACATCTGTGTCCACCAGGGCATTCCCAGTCAAATTCACACTCTGTAACATAAAACTCTGCACTATAACATCATACGGCTTTGTCACTCCGAACTAGTGGAAGAACGCGGAAAAGTTGGCCGTCCCTCCATGGGATAGCTATCATTACATTTATTTGGTGGCTTTGAAGGTAAAGCTGCCATCTCTGTCGCTATCAAATTCAGCCTAGAGTTAAAGTTTACTATTCTACAAGGACAATGGAAACTCTGGAATCAACTTTTATTCTTACCGAATACGCATTTCCTAGTGGCAGCGTCGCAAACACCCAGGTCGCAGTCACTATCAGTCGAGCAACCTGTAAAACAGATCAATGCAGCATACAGACGCAAACAGTGGTATTCACATATTCAAAACTAGTCAATGAGCTGGCCACTACACACAGGTTGAATGTAAGGGGGAAACTGCTATTCCAAGTATTTATTCGTCAAAGTGAAACAGTATGATAATCGACACTTCCGTTGAGCGCCGGTGTCTTTGGACGGGAATTTTTTGCGTTAATTTTGATCTGTGGTCAATATTTTTTTAGGACAATGAAATGTTGTGCATTCGAAAATGGAGTCAGAACCCAGATTTCGGTTTGAGCTAGCAGCGCTTTACATAACATCAAGGGAGTGATAGTGAAGCCAAACATCTGCACAGGAAAAAGTAGCAGGATTTCTAATCAGAGGCTCAGTTAGGGGACTACATCCTATCTATGCGTACTCAGATACAATGAAGTTGACTAGTTGAATAAACTTCTTACCCGGATCACATTTCCCGCTGACTGAGTTGCATGTGCCAATGCAGTCATCGCCGGGCACGCAGCCTGTATCACATGAATATATGAAACATTAGCTCACAAAGAGATTTATAATATATGCTTTGAAACTTTGGATAAATATGACACTTAATTATTGGAACTATTGATGAAGGAAACTATCAGCAATAGACTGGCATTGTTCCCTATCGCATGTGTTCAGGTATGCAGGTATGGGGAGCGTTCGCATGCGTTAGACTATCCATCTATGATCAATGCACCTCTATTACTACAGCGGGCTGTTTTCACCACCTGACATTATGCCTATTCAGTAGCTATTTGGGTTTTTGTCATTCTCCTATCGATTTTTGCGCTCACTCCCGCTTACTCTCACTTACTCCTGCACACTCCCGCTCATGCTGATGCACAAATATCGACGGGAGAATGACAAAAGCCGCCATGTGTATTTTGAGACCAACTTGTGAAGCAGACGCCAAGATCCGCATCACATCTCTCTTCAGGTGCGCATTCCCAGTCATGAGAGCAGCCTGTAAAACAAAACTTCACACTATATTATTTTCCTCGATATCTCACGCAAAATATTTCTATCTAGCAGAACAAGGGAACGAATAAGAAAGATGAAGGCGAGCTAGATGAAGCTGTCAGCACAGTTATAGCAGTTAGACTGTATCATACCCATAGCAGTTGCTGCGAGGCAGAGCAGGGAAAGAGCGACAACAATCTTCATGGCGGCACTGGCTTGTCTAAAGTCTGATGACGAAGTGAGTCAGGTGTGGGGGAAGTGATTCTTTTCATAGGCTGTCTTACCACCAGCATACTCACCCTAACTCTAGCCTTAGAGCCTTGCATTACCACCCAGTGACACGACGGTGAATCGCTATGAAGGTTCAATTACATTGTCATGTTGAATCAAACTATATATTGATTGATCTCGAGCTATGTCCCTGATTCCTTGTAATCTAAGTGATCAAGGACACTACGTGGCAGAAGTGACAGCCTGCTACTTGGAATCGCAAAACTCTGACCTTCATAAGACTTGGTAGAGCAGTCTTAATTAGCAAATATGATGAGATAAGCTACAGATAGGAACTCTGTGAGCCCGTCCACTAGTATATCAGTGAAATGATCTGAATGGGTTTTTTATTCCTTTTGAATACAGTACTTAGCTCATTAATCATCAACGTAGACCATGATTCCACCCTCCTACAATCCACTTCTGTCCTCTCTCTCCTACTCCCTTCTTATCTTCTCTCCCATCTCTGTCTCTCCACTTTCTCTTCCTCTCACCCTATATTTAGTTGCGCCCTGACACTTCCTGTGAGTCTTCATACATAAACCGAATCATTAAAGTGAGAGCTTCACAGGGTATGGATGACTGTCACAGTTGTTTTGTTCAAAGCTCTATGTTGTTAATAAATGATATTTGGCAAAAAAACCGCCGTGCACTCACACACGTTACGTGTACAGGTGGCTGCAAGTAACCGATCTACCTACTGCCACTTCCAGCCAATCTGCGCACGGCATTTGTAGGTGTCGTAGAAGACGTGATGTGGCGGTTGGCCATTTCCCGCATAAATTACGTTGCTTTCCCACAAAATGCTGTTTGTGGATAGTGGCAACCAAATGATGTCGAAACAGCACCGTTTCTCACAGCCACAGTTTTTTTCCCATCTCATACAGCACTTACAACTGCTTACCGACTCTGGTGTGACGCGAGCTGTACTTGTAAGCGGGATTTTTATCACCACCACTCAAAGCCAACCATCACCTCTCCCTCCTCTCCACTGCATCAGCTGGAGGCGCGAATGCGCTCATTTCGGACCTAGCAGGTAGACAAAGAGGCAAAGAATCTAGCTCTTCGTCATTCTCAGAGGGGTATGAATGCACTGGAGAACGCATTTCGTGTAAGACACTGCACAGACTGGAAACAAACAAATGAAAACAGCGCGTCTTACACTAACAGCTTAGGATCCAGGAGAAACCTCAAGTGATATGCGAAAAGCCCATAATGCAAGTTCATCTTTCAAGGACCAAACGTCAAAGGTGAAGGCAAGAATAGCCTGTTAGTAGTCTAGCATATTGGCATAACATTTGCAATAATGTGTAACATGTAATAGAAATATAAGATGTCACTAAACTAAGGGAATATAACTCAGCAATACGATCATCGCATGTGCATGTTCGTACTTTTGTTAGTAGTATTGGCGCGTCCATAAAGCCGCTTAATAACATTGATAATACGATTGTATAATTTACGCGCTTACAAGCTAAAGCATGGCGAGGAATTCTAAGATGTCATGTGATTTATGCCTCTCTTTCCATCTATTTTCTAAGCTTTTGGAGCAGCATGCGAGTATTTCACCCTAATACCCATATTGGTAGGGAGTTACTCAAACAATTACTCATAAAAACGACACCATAGCATCAACCTCCAAGGATTATTTTACTATTGAACATACCCTTCTTGCTCATGTAGCACTCATTGTTTGTAGGTAAGAATTGCTTTTGGTAACCGGTTACTGTGAAGTTTGCAGTTTTATTCATGATATAACCATTGCATGCAGTAAATTATTGTCTTTATTTGCCATGTTCAAAAACTACCTCCATTATCTCTCAGTGACAAATATTTGCATTTTTGTGACCAGATTTGCAACCCATCTACGACATGTAGTATCTTGTTAGTACAATAAACAGAAAAAATGTCTTTCACTGGACTCCACATGTCATGATTGCTTACCAAATACAGCCGGCGGCCTGCTTATGAGCTTGCAGCATGCAATACGAATGCTTGTAATGATAATGTGTCTTTCATACTTTGTGTAGTATGCATTCCTCTGCTCGTGTATGTTCCTAGTGATCCGTGACAAGAAACAGCGTAACCTACCAGAAAGTGAAAGTAATCACGCAAAAATGTTGTTGGAGAAAGCCAATGACAGCAGTTCTGCACGCTTGCTGGATGAAGAGATTGAGATTTGTCTTCAAACAGAACAGGCACCAATGGGTGAGTGTTTTCAAGTGCAATTCTACAGTTTCACAGTTATATACAGCTTCCGTTCTGGTCCCATTGTAGTAATTCTACATGTTATAATTAAAGTATTTGATGACAAATTTTGTCATCAAATACTTCGATGATTGGAAGGGCGCTATCTATTGAGTTGTATCATAAATAATTCAAAACTTTCTCTGGGCATCACCTAGTTGTCATGCTGCTGTTGCGAAATTTCATAGATTTTCATTCTGTTGCATGGTTTTTTTATTTCTTTATAGCTGCTGCCAATAGATAATTTGCCTATCCTTCTGGTCAAATATGATGAGATGAGAGCCTACTTGGAATTAGGATGTTCTATCAACTCATGATGGTGACCGCTAACTTCCCAGTGCAGGGCTCCAGCCAACAATTTGTGAAAGGGCTTGTATTCCGGTGACATACTGGGTGACATACTGGAATATCATGTTGCCATGTCTATTTTATTCAACCTACTGCTAAAGAGCAATGATTACTGGCCATGCCATATTCTTGCTCTCGAACAGTTAGTTTAGTTTCATCTAATTGGTGTACAGATATTCATTTTTCAAATGCTGCCAATGCATATAGCTAATATGATCGCTCTATGGATGTCGATTGATATCAACCATAGACCCATAGATAGTCCATACCCATAGACCAATCATGTTGACTGCACAGTATATGTGATCAAACGGTTACTTTCTAGGGGAAAAAGGTATGAGATTTGCTTATTGCTCATGTGCGAGTTGTGTATTCATTTGCATCCAAGTTTCCTGCCTCTGAATCTCTTTGATTTATCAATTTTCTGGAAGGTAATTAACATGAAATGTCATAATTTAATGGCTTATAACATTTTATTTTGACATCAATTTAAGCTGGATTCTCAATTCCACTTATCCGGAAGAAAAGTGAGCGAAAAGCAAATAATGGTTTGAGGAAAGAGAAGACAACTCTTAGGAAGCAGTGAAGTGATTCAGACTGGCACCTGAAAATGTGAAATTTATTACAAATTCTCCTTTTCATTAACATTCCGGCAAGATTCATAATGAAGATGTCTGGGTCTAATGTAGCGTACATGGCAACACTACAGAGTCGGATTTCCCTTTTTAAAATGCTACTATTATAAATGAGAGTTGTCTTCTCTTTCTCAGACTATTCTCCTCTGACTTGCTTTTTGATAAGTCTAGTGAAATTCAAATTCCAGCTCAAACTGGCATGAAATGTCATCGATCCTCGGCGCTAACAAACATCACATGTACTGGGTCTATCTGCTCTGAAATATACGCATTCATTGCCGTAAAAGCCACATTAAGTGCATCAAAAAGCCAGCAAACACTTTCCCTACATAGCATTGAGTGCATCTACCGTCGACAGAATAGCTTGCTTTCTTGCACACAGCGTAGCGATAGCGTAAGTATATCACAAGGTGTATCAATGTGATCACTGGCATAAATGCGATCGCTTGCATCAAAAATTGAAAGGGAAGACAACTTCTTGCAGGAATATTATGCCGAGCGCTCAGCTGCAGTTTATTATAGATTATCGCTCGGAATCCTCATTCGGCATGAGGACCGTCCTTTTATTAATGATCAGAATACAACCACACTCTTAACACACCTATGAAGTCTCAGCAGTGATCACTTTTACATACACTAGGCTAACAAGGAAAAATAAAACTTCACATGACTGCTCTACACAACAATTTCGCTACTAGTTACTCAGGAGACGCTAAGATGCTCCATAGAAAGCAGAGCACATTGTCACCGCGAAAATAATGATGGGCTACTTAGACGTCTTTGTTAAGAATGATTTTATTCTCACCAGTAAACTTCCATAGCATTGTGGGTAAACCGTCCTTCATTAATAATTATAATCCCGTTGTTGTTGACACAGACAGCTTCACTCCGAGCTCCGTCGAGGTGTATCAAGTCGATTGAGGCACTGTCTGCAGATATATGAGTACAAATAGCTTTTACATCGCCTGCAGCCCCGATGACCATGCAATAGTGGGCCTGCTCTCTGCATCACTCCTATTATTCAGTAGAAAAATATCTCTCTTTCATTCTATCACTTTCTCAGCAGCGAATTTCGGTCTAGTCTTCTGCCTCAATTGACCTCTTATGCAACTCACCAAACCTGTGTATTTGCTTCTCAAACTCTTCATCGGTCTCATGTTCTCCACTTTTGACACCTCTCTTTCTGTCTTCTGCATAGTCTATACCTTAGAATGGTAATGAAGAATATCAAAACAGGACTTATCATGGCTTGAATCACCGAAGTGTGTTATTTAATGGCGCCGGTAAAATGTTTCTCCGTTATAGTTCCCATCAGACATGACCAGTACTTCTACCATCAATATAACTTGAGAAAGACATTCTGCAGAAAGGATTTCAACTAGGCAGGTCTTTTCAAACTGTGACTAAGCTCTGGATTTATACAGAAATTTAGTGGTTCATGGTGAGTTTGAATTGATGGCAGTACAAAATCAAATCAGCCTATTCAGTCCACAATAGGTATGGTTACTTCAAAGGATGTATTTGTGTGAGATAAACTGTACCTTCTGATTGGAAATAGAACAACAGCTTTACATGAAGGCTTAGTCAATATATTTTGTAATTGATTGTATTCATTGCCTGCATAATCTACCAATCAAATAAAGACTCAATGGGTCTGATTCCTTACAGATTTATTCATTCATCTGTAATGCCACTGAAGTCAAATAGAATCATTGTACAATCTTGCACCTCTGGAAGGTGACCAGAGAGCTCATCAGCGACTAGCATATCAATCTGAAAATGCTTTCATGATCTTCTTGATCAGCTGAGCTTTGTAACTGTTGTCTTCTTCCTATTTTCTTAGGCAACCTGAGTCGCTGTATTTACTATCCTACTTCGGACATACCGTCTGTGAACTGCAGTAGACAGGGATATCGGCAGTTTCGTCAGGACCAACTAAGAGGTAGCCACGGAGCTTTTCATCGTCCACGAGGTTAATCATATCCAGAGCACAGCTAAAATGTTGCACACGCATCTTTCTCACTAGGGTGTGCCAGCATTTTATAAGATACTGTAAACAAAGTATTGATTGCGACCTGAAGCATAATGGTTTTAAGTGAGGGCGAAAGATTCCACTTGTAGCAATGAGGGATTGGATGAGTAACATAGAGGCTCAATAAGCTCCACATAACAAAAATAGACATTGTGGTAACATTGCTGGGCAACTGGCTAAATACGCTATAAACAGAATCTCACTATAACTACCAATTAACGAGACTTACAGACTTACAGTTTGTGGATAGGGCTCTTGATTGCATGTGCATTTACCACACTGATGCACCATCTGGAAATGATAGCAGAGTTGTCTTTTACTGCACTCTGCAACACAACATCAAGCTAAAATGGTGCGCTTAAGAACCAAATCGGGTAATATTCTCTGCTCACCGCTACTTGAACTGCCATATTACTGATACATGCCATGGCATACGCCGATTAGGGCCAAGATGAATATGGTCAAAATAATCCAGTTTATTATAATGGCATCAATACAACACATGTTAGTGATCAATTGAAATGATTGACTAGACTGTACTGCATTTGCATGTCATAGGTATTTGCATCGAAACATATGACATTAGAGTATAACAGCTCACCTTGTGACAGCTCTTGTAACTTTCTCATCGTTATAGCCGCCTTATCTATAGGTGAAGATATGCTATGATGTTGCCATAGCGATGGACTGAGACACATTTGCCACAACTGAAGTTGGTTTGTTGACATCTTGATCAATAAAGATAAGCGAATGGAAGAAGTTATTTTTCATGATAATGCACATAAACCAGCTCCAGGCTGTCGGGTCTGCTGAGATATTTTGTCAACTGCGGTGAAAAGAAAGTGAGAAGGCAAACTGAGGCCCATTCAATTGAAATGGAGGCCGTGAACAGCTTCATTTAATTCCAATTTACACAAGCCTAACTCTAACCATAGTTCAGCTGGTATTGCAGACGGTTACAACCACTGCAGTACAACCTGTTTCGTGGAAAGGAGACGTGATTGATTGTGTCTGTCGTTACTTAAGTCGGATTATTCTGCGGCAAGCTGAGTAGCATCGCAGATTTATGCAGACTCCACTTGAGTTGTTGTTTTCCCATCTTCAGCAGAAACTAGAAGGTATGCGATGTATGATCCATGTCAGTTTTATAACAGGCTGATGACTCATTGCGCTGATCTGTGTTTGTTTTTCCATTAGGTAAACCCGGGAGGCTTTCTTGCGCAATCAGCAAAAAAGAGGCTGAATGGCAAAGTGGCCATATGCAACTCAGGGTTGCTCTTGTTTTTTAGATAGTTTAGATCACACCTGTGGCACTAGGGCCCAGCAGCAAGACTTTGTGAGATTCAAACCCCCAACCTCTCAACACTTGCCTGTATCGATCTGCAGGCTCCACTGCGGGGCTTTCTCCTACTCCTAGATTACTAGGAATTGACTGGATGTATCAAGTACATGCAGAGGCTCTCTGAATCTTACGACTTATTTACCGTTATGATGTATATAAACCGTTTATACGAAGTGCATCAGGTACTCTCGCCACCAGTAAATATATATGCGGACTCAATTCATATGTAAGCTTCCCACAGCACGCTGCCCTGTGGGAAGCTCTATGTTCGCAAATTTCTAGTTTTGTGGCAAGTAGAGGCTGTTCGTTTGAGCCTCTCACTCACCAGTTGCTCTCGTCTAGACCAACACCTATCGCAAGCGGTGTTATTCTAACAATCAATGAAAATTACAATGACAGGACCTTAGCTCGCAATTCTCCTGTTATCCTATCGTGTGAAATGACGAAAGCAGTAGTGCAGTATAGATATTCTGGAAAACACTCAGCAAAGAAACTGCATTGACTCAGCTCCATACAAAAGGTGAAAATCTGTAGTTCTTTGGCTCTTGTATGTCAAAATGGTTTAAGCCCTGAAGAGCTGGGGCAAATGGACTTTTTCTTACAGATGTTATCTACCTAAAGGCCCTATGGCACCACCGGCGCATCGCAGGAAAGTAAGAACCAGGCTCTTAAGTTCATAGTCTTTACCTTAGTGCCACGGACTGAATACCTGACTCAATCATGGGAACTAATTGTCTGGGAAGATGGGGGCCAGCAGATGTGTGTATTATGCAGAAAAACAACATATCTGAGTGGCTCATCTGCGCTCCTTATACTGTCAACATGTCAATTTATATCCTAACTGATGTACCTCGGTTCGTTGCTACGGCAACATTATCAACACATCTGCACATATAAATAAGATTTGTAAGAAAGTAGGAGAGCTACTCCCACTATCACTGCCGCTGCTGTCACATCATAAGATAAGCGGTCGGATTTGAGTGCAATTTTATGTGATTAAAGTAGCATGCAGACCAAGTGCAATAAATCATTTTGTTTGTTTATTACAGGTGTTAAATCGGTTTTTCAACAATGAACTGGGAAATTCTCACCCTACTTGTCACAGCCCTCATGGCTGAATGCCAAGGAACTTTGCCGGTTTATTTAGGAGCTGGTCAAGGTGAGTAGGAAATATTGTCCCTTCAAATGACTTGATCACGAAATCCGCCGCTTTCACTCGAGGCCGTGTTACAGAGTGTCGTCACAGGCCTGCTGGAGACCATTACCAGATGAAGCATGAGTGCGGCGTGTGCACATAAGCTCCCCATGCTTATGGAAATCACGAACGCAAAATGTAAGTTAAGTTGGTTGCCAAAGATCTCCTCAAAATTGCTGTTATACATTCGTTATTGACATAAAGATGATGTTTCAGGTGTGAACCTGTCAAGGAAATAGACCTCACATACATGCAAAAGAACCGTGGCTGCCGTCTTGTGGACCCTGATGTCACTGTCGGATATCCAGCCTGCTGCAGCCCGCATATCGTCTGTCCAAAGGAGGTTAAGATGTATCGTCAAAACGGTTACGGAAAGAGAGAGAATGAGGACGGCAGTTACAAGAATCAACTGCTCAAGAAGATCATGAGTGTGCTTGTAGATTAATAGACTAGTTATATTTCTTCCCTCTGGTTAACTTCTAGAGAAGCATAATTGATTCAGAATTTAGTGGAAACACTGACGTACAATAAAACTCAGTAACTGAACCACTGCCTCGTTCATTACTTCTGCGAAAAATGATCAAAGTCGATCGCAAAATGTGCTGAATATTCAGGTCAGATAACGTTGTCATTCCTTCTCACATGCTGAGAAAGCTCCCTATATAAGTACAATACTTGAAGTGATTCTGATGGCGAACTACTCTTCTGATGCCGCTTGTGTCTGCCTTACACTCTTCTGGCTACTATACAAATTCTCCTGAATATGTAGGATCCGCCTAGCCACAAACCAGCTGAGGCATAGCTTGAGCTAACCAATGAAAGGTTAAAACTCTCCCAACACCATGTAATTATAATGCATGCCTATTACAGCACCAGCGTCACACTCTTTGCTCTTGTTGCGATACCAGTGATCCAAAATACATTCGAGTTGAGAGTTTATGAATATCTTTAATGAAGTTGCTGTGTTAGATTGTGTAAACTAGCTTCGTCTCCGACTCTCCTTTACTCTCCATTCCATGATGAGTGTGATGAAAGATGTATAACAAGGGAATTCATATGGGAGAGACACAGGGGCATTTATTATAAGAATTTAAGCAGTCTAACTTTCAGCGATTAGCACTGGGATTGGACAGCTTTTGTTCTGGTTTGTTTGGAATTTTTTTTCATTAATTGTTATGGCTACTTGATAGCAGTGAAGTTGAGAGTCAGAGATGCTTTTTTGTACTGCTTTTAATGTAGAGCTCCAATCGGTCTAACTCTGGAGCAGTATAATGCTCAACTGTTCAACATACGAATATACGCCCTTTGAGGGACATAGGGGGAAGGTAAGTATTGAGAGCTAAATGGGAGTCAAAGATACATGGCATGAGGGGTCCATTGAGGTAGAGTAAGAGGTAGGAAAGGGGTAACAGGAAGCCGATAGCAAAAACAGACAGAGAAGAGTTGGAGAGTTGGAGCAGCGATGAAGCAAAGAACTGTCAATGTGTGACTAAAGAGAGTTGTCTTCTACCCGTTAACCAGTGTCAGAGGTGGTGCGAAAATGCATCCCTGCTCATGTTGCAGAGACACCTCCTAGGCATTTCTTTCATCTTAGCTTGATACGCTCCAATGCAACAGCATACCAACAACAACCCTTATATGTTAATTAACCATCATTCTGATAAACCTGTAAACTTAATAATAGTAATCGTAATAGATCTGTCTGTGTGTCCTATCATTAGCTGCAAAGCGGCAGTGAAACTTGGTTTCTGCAGTGTGTGTTAGCATCGCAACACTACATTATAACATGAATTTGACTGCATGACTTTCAGTGAAGCATACACAATTTCAGGATTTGTTGTAGACATGGTACTAGTTTGATTACCATGGTTACTGTGATTAGCACCATCGCTGTGAGCTGATTGCATCAAATCAGTCGTCAGCTATGAGCTGTCATGTTTATGCTTATTGCGTAGCAGCATGAACTACATGTCATGCGCTCTTGTTTTGCTGGCAGTGAGATAGCCCAGAAGGACAGTTAGTGCAGCTAGAGTGGCCTCGGAGAGCTAGCCACTATGATGTACTGTAGGTTGCCATGTCATGAGTACATTTCACAGAGCATCTTTTGTCTTCAGGTGTATGTTGATCTACAGTAATAAACTGAGTTCAAAAGACACAGTGGAGATGCTATGATATATTGCTGTGATGTAAGGCATGACTCAGTTAGCTTACTTGATGAACGTGTTGAAAATTTACTAATAATGGGAGAGCCGGGGATAGCCTAGCTTTATTGTGATGATGGGTATTATTTGTGAATGTTGATCTACCCTCAGTAGAATACGTGAAATGAGCATCATTGTAATAACTGCGAGCACACTGTACATCTACTCATCAATCAGTTACAGCGCTGTTGGCCAGCAGTGGGCTAAGCTAGGGAAAACAGGCAAATGGGCAGCTCCCTACAGTACAGCTGGAGAGTTGTGGTTTCTGCCAGACTGCGCTGTTGACTGGCTGCCAACTGGTGACTGAAAAACATATCTTTGAGCCGAGCGCTAGAATTTTACATTTTCCTAGTTGCCAGTAGGAGTGACTTATAGCTTTCATTGATTTTTCAGTATTCGTATAGGTCAGAACTAGAAACCTCCATCATCATTCGCCGATTCTTTTGGTGAAGAAGATAGGAGGAGTTTTATCACGACCCGTAAACGTAACCAAAGCTAGTGATACATTAGTGGGAGCAAAGACGTAAAAATGCGCAGGCTGAGCCCACAGCCATCATTGGCAAGTGCGATGGTGATTTGGTGCTTTCATATGTTCATAGTATCGATCTTGATATTTAAGGAGCATGAGAGGCTTTGAGATTATCTCTGAATTTGTGAACCTCATCCTGTAATGCTGTATGTTCAATAACTGGACTATTATTGGAATTCTAATACACCTCAGCAGTAACGAGTCTCCCGATAGCTGAACCTAACTGCATGAGAAAACCAACAATAGGGTGGCAAAGGGAGCATCTTTAAACTCCCATTTATGGGAGTCTAACTAAGCATAGTTTGGCAAGTATGCAGTGAAAACCATACTCCTTTGCAACATCCTTTGCAGATGATTACTCACTACAGTAGAACCCGTGATGTAAAGGCACATTGCAAATCTGCATCTGCTTACAGTCTAAGCAATGTATACCTGTTTCGTGGAAAGGAGACATGATTTATTGTGTCTGTGGTTTCTCGTGTTGGATCATTCTGCAACAAGCTGAGTAGCGTTGCAAATTAATGCAGACCCTACTTGAGTTGTTGCTTTTTCCATCTTCAGCAGACATTGGAAGGTATGCGATTTATGATCCATACCAGCTTCATAACAGAGTGATGAATTATTGCACTTGATCTGTGCTTGTTTTTCCATTTGCTAAACTTCTGAGGCTGTCTTCTGTGTTTGCACACTGAGAACTAAAGAGCCATAAGGGCGAAGTGGCCATATGCGACTCCAGGTGGAATTCTACAGTTCTTTGGCTCTTTTATGTCAACACGGTTTAAGCTCAGAAGAGCAGGAGCAAATGGACTTTTTTTACCGATTCTATATCCCTAGCTAGGCCTAGCTTCTCCCACTGTGTAGTTTTTAGAGTGTGTCAGGGTCAATCGTATGTTCAACTGAAGAATGCAGCTTATCACATTAACGTATTCCAAGCTTGCAGTGTTCATATTACTCATTTTCAGCCTATTTTTTGCGTTGTTCTACACCAGTGCCTTACTTGTCTGGAAAGTACAGACAGATGGGGGGGGGGGGGAAAAAGTTGTGTTTTAAAAAGAAAAAAAAAATAAAGAAGTTAAAAAAAAGTAAAATTTTTAAGTACAAAAACAAAATTAATTTTGTGTTAAAAAAA
>ERZ1740065.810-NODE-810-length-17648-cov-10.969704_pt1 | contig 17648 bp, 13 predicted proteins | sample MGYA00581738_ERZ1740065 | MGnify/ENA primary metagenome ERZ1740065 (study PRJEB43018, sample SAMN04849749) | marine metagenome | isolation source: floating plastic debris | place: Pacific Ocean | collected 2008-09-01 | study: EMG produced TPA metagenomics...
AGACGATTATTGTTGGCACCGCCCAGCATTGCCTGCATTCCTCGCCTTTATCATGGATATACAGAGCCTGCCATGTTGCACTATTGCAATCAGCTGTTGGACTGGTGAAGTGTCGCCTCTTAGACACCTTGCTGCTCATGCTGCCCCTCCCCCTTTGTCTCTGCGCGGTTGTCTCTGCGCGGTTGAACTGACCATGCTCACTCCTCATTTCTAATTTGGTCCGGCAGTACCCATGTTTCTCAGGCCTCTCATTGTCCCTCCAGATGCGAGCCATTGGTTGTCCGCCCAAGCAGTCAGAGCGTGTAATGCCTCCACAGAGGCGGCCATATTGTTGAGCTGTCATGCTCGAAATCATGAAGAAACACTCTTGTTTCAGAGCGCGACCGTTATCGCTGCATGGAGCGCTTCGCCAGTACCAGTCTCCCAACCGAAGGCACCCTGACAGCACGCTGCCTCACTCTCGCAGCAGTGAGGGCATAAACTTGCTGTCTCCGGGCACCAATAGTAATGAGCCTAACCGACCTACAACTAGAAGACTCTCCGTATACAAGCAGTCTACGCCGGTAACGCGTGGCTCCCTCTCTCCAGGTGAGATATCCGTCTGTCAATTCCAACTAGCAATTCCAACTAGCGGCAAGAATTAATCGACATGAACCGTATGGCCGAGAGGCTTTGATCCCTCTCACTGGCCTGATTGTCGGTTAGTATGTAGATGTATTCTCACACGTGACGACATTCGGTGCAGTTAAATTTGGATATAAATTGAACTTAGGCACATGTGCTGCTATCAGCTGTCCCATGATATTGTCTACCGTTTGTCAGAGTCGCTGTAATCAACATACTTGACATATCTCACTTCTCCCCACGTCACTGACTCACCTCCCGACAAATTGCTTTTCTTTTTTCACATTTGTTATCACATTAGTCTGAATTTGCTCAACATAGACGTTCAGATATTGATGCCACTGGTATATTGTTTTAGGTGCACCTCAGAGGTCTATGTCCCAGCGAGAGCTGAGTTCAGGTACCATGTCTGCAACTACGCCTGGCGATGACATCGTGGACGCCTTTGGATTCGTGTCTGCTGCATCCTATCATCCCGGCTACCATTCCTCAATCAATCTCCAGCAGCACCACGGCATACAGCTAGCCCATCGACAGCCCCACAGGCCCGCAGCAGACGTGAGGACCACAGACGTGAGGCCCACAGAGGTGAGACTTTTGTTGACTGTCGATTACATACCTACTGGTAACTCAATCTCCTCCCATGCCATAAAACTTTCAGCACTGATCGAGACAAAAATAGACCAGCGTCTATATACCGATAAATGATACAATTAGCTGGCCAGGGTATGTCTCGAGATCAGAAGAGGCCCTTTGTTCATGTACTTGTGTTATCGATAGCGATCAATGCATTGATCACTTTAGCATTTTTGAGAATAGGTAGGGCTCATACTGAAGTTAATTATAATGATGTATTGCGCGGTGAGTGATCGTCGGCCGGTTAGCTCAGTTGGTTAGAGCGTCGTGCTAATAACGCGAATGTCGCGGGTTCGAGCCCCGTACTGGCCATTAATTTTTCTCAAATTTTCCTGTCCGGTGTACGTGGAATGTTTGGTCAGTTTGCGAAATCTCTAAGTTTTTGCAGCAGTACGTCACTGCTTTGATGTACAGAACTCTGCTAGTATGAGTAATGGCATCAACTGTATGCCACAGTTGCGTTTGTTGAACCATATTCGTACATGTGGAATTCAATGACCCAAGCCTTATGAATGATGATTTGATTAGCATTGTGCTACTAGAAACTGTTTTTCTGCATCTAGGTTATTACATCCCTTTGTAGGAGTTGAATGTGAACTTTTCTGGGTTCACAGCTCACAATCTGAATTAGTCGTTGTTAGTATTCTCCCCAGGCAGGCTAGCCTCTACTATCTGGGCTCAGTGCATATGTTTGAGGTGTACAAACCTAATATTGAATATTGATTATTGATTATGTTTCACCTTTATCCGGGTCTAATCAGATTTCTCAGTAACTCTTGTCTGTGTGGAGCCCACTTATTATAAATATCAAGAAGAAGAAACTGGCCCATTAATTTTGTTTTTCACCAGTTGATAGTGATTGATGCTAGATTTCTATTGCGCCACCAGTACAGTTGCCGCATAGTAATTGATGTCTTACAATCTATTGCGTACTTTTCTACAGAGACCTCCCACTCAACAGCCATCAGCACCACGTAGCTACAGTTCTCAGCAGTATAGTAAACCGGGTGGAGCGTACCACCACCCCCAACAAGTGCCGTTTGACAAGAACTCGAACAAAGAAAATCATCAGCACCTATGGTCTCAACAGCGGCCCATGGCCACAAGCTTCGAACAGCCTGCGTCCAGTGACAAACTGTCGGCAGACGTATCCGCAGAGCCGGTGCGCACCAGACGGTATCAGCCAAGGCATGCAGACGCTGCCAATGACAGCTCAGCGGATGTTAGCGGCGAGGTCGTGAGTCAGAAGGGACGATCGGTGAAGAGTATCATCGGCATGTTTGATCAGCCGGGCTTCCATGAGCCTCTGACGCAATCCAGATCAAATCCCTCATTCGCTGCCTCTCCGCAGCAGATGACAATTGACGATGCGCAGCGCAATGGTTTTGCTGCCGGTAAAGAGCAGCTGAATATGGAAAGACAGACGGACAGACAGCCACGCAACGCCACTCAGGTCGTCCACATTGCCAAATTTGTGCAGATAGAAACGCCTGGCAAGCAGTCGCCGCCGCAATACAGCGACGCGCAGACCAGCCCCATACAACTGTCTCCCATAGAACATGGCGGCCTCATCGCCAAGGCCGGGACATTCCAGGGGGTGCCACGACCTAAACTCGCCATTATTACTTCCTCCAGTTCGAGCCACCTCAGCAACGAGGTGTTCACTCCGAGCGAGAACATCGAGACGCCAGTGTTTGAGTCAGAACCTCTTCGGGTCAGCAGCTACAACAGCGGCGCGCACACGCACTACTCTGACGGCACTGCCTCCATCGCCACGCACAACTCGCACATTCCAGGACACCAGTACTCGCAGTACTACAACGACGACACACAGGTTTGTTGCATCTCGCCCTCATCTCACTAGACCGTGGCTGCAGACGTCTCCCATAATGCAATCATGCCAACAGGGTATCGGAGACACGGACAGTCGAACTTACGAAGATCTTGACAGCATACACGCTCCAAGCGTGTCAGCCGTGGAGAACATCTACGAGCCAATCAGTGAGTCAGGTTCCAGATCAGTAAATGAACTTGACCTCGACACTGGTGCCATCTATATCAATGTCTATGTCAATGTCTATGTAAATGCATTCGCTGTTCAAAGGTCCGCTGCAGAAGGAGGCGACGGGTAACTACATGAACTTCCCCATGAGTCCATCTGCAGATTTCGGCAGCTCACATGGCTATGTTGGTCAATCGGCACGGGTGAGTCGTGTATGTGACACACTGTTTTGGTTTGGTTTTTGGTGAGGAATTTAGTATGAGAGGATTTAAAGAATTTTGTCTCCAGCGAAATGTTGGCACAAAAATGCTGTTATTCCTAATAATGTCCATAAATGTCAGCGAGCATGTGGCAGATGACGTGTGCCTGATTTATGACTTGATGTCTCGATTTGCAGGCGGACAGACGCAGCTACGACAGCGAGATGGACTCCAGGTCAAGGTCGTACTCGTCAGAGTCAGTCGGGTCTCAGCCATCCCGACCTCTGACCCTGAGCCTGGGGAGCATCAACGCTGCCGACGAGGAGATAGATAGCAACTCGTACAGCAGACAAGTTCGACAAGCCAGTCAACGAACACTTAGGTTAGCGCTTGCGGAGTTGTCCGCTCTCTACCCGCTGCCCTCTCTCTCTATTGCGCATTGTTGACAGCGTTGACTCCAATGCTTGCAACACGATCAAAGTTGAATTGGCTGTTTGCTGAACGCGGAAATTACTTAACTATGGTACCAATCGGCCACTCAACATGGCCGCAATGTCAACAGTGCTGATGCTTCTGTGTCATAACTGTCGCAGCAGGAATGTATTGATTCGAGGGAGACAGCTGGCTGTACAAATACCGCACAAGCTAAGCCTCTCCAACTCTCCGACATCAGATACAAAACATACAGCAATTTAAATTCCATCGTCATAGCTGCGCGCCGAGCGATAGAACTCCTTAGGCCGAGGTAATCCATCAATCAGTAAGGATCGCTTACACGCTGTCTGGTCGCCGCGCCTCTGTCAGTCTCGCCCCGACACTGGTACATCTTGATTTTGTCAGCCGTGGAATGCAGATGAGACAATAGAATGCTGTTATCGCATCTACGCTTCGTAAAACCAGTCCATTATATTAAATAATGTATCGATGCCGGCGAGCTAATTGGTCGAGAGGTAATCAATTATAGCTCTTATAAAAAAATTCACCTTCTGCGCGATTTAAATCCCTGAGAAGTCGCCTCTTATGTTTGCCGATACTTTGTGAGCGACGCATTAATTCCACGCTGTTAACTTTTCTTATTGAAATTCCTTTTGCTCGGTGGGCCATGATTTGACTAACGTAACACAAATAAGAAATCTCTCTCGGCTTTGATGAATGGGTGACCGGGCTTTGTACCACATCTGGTTTTTTGAGGCCCTAGACGGTTCTCCGCTGAATAGTGGTGGGTAAACAAACTGTGCAAGACAAAACATGGCTGGCTTCTTTAGTATCAACTTGCTCTGAAATTCTATCTGAGTCGCGATACTACTCATCATGAAACTCCGCTAATATATATGTAGTTGGAGAACAGCAGACTCCTAGAGTACATGCGCTTGTATCTAGCTCTTCCTCTTCCTACCCGCAGCTCTTCCACAGCAGCTATATTGTGGGTGCGTGAGGTGGCAAGACAGGTATGGGGGGCAGGTAGAGAGGGCAGGTATGGAGGGCAGGTGAGGGTATGAGTGAGTCATTCCACCTTTTACAGTGTTAATTTGTGCGAATAGGAATATTACTTGGTGTTGATTGGCTCCATTCTAATTGTTTCTTGTAGCATTCACTCAGTCACTGGCCCACTCACGTAAATCAATGAAGCAGATACGAAGTGCTGTGAGAGTGCCGCGACAATAGTTCACTTCTTATCGTCGATCCGTTACAGGCAGACCTCGTTCGACGGCAGCAAATTCAAGAGTCCGACGAGGGAGGAGCAAGCTTTGAACCGGTATAACCTGGCGAAAACCAATGTCAATACGGTACAGCCTACCTGCAGGCAGCAGACAACCAATCACAGCTCAGGTATGTGTGTCACATGATCATGTGGTAAGGTGACTTATCTCTGCTCTCCCCTCTACGTCCTCCCTATATCCCTCTTCCGTATCTCTCTCCCTCCCTCTCTCTCTGCGATCTCCCTCTATATATCTCTTCGTTTTCAATAGCGGCGGCCAACCAGTACTGCTCAGATGTCAGCCTTAACAATTCAGCCGTGAAAATGAGGCAGAAATCTCATCGCACCGACTCTTGCCGGCAGCCATCCAGGTCCAAGCCGGTCGACCGTACCCACTCCTACAGGGAAAGGTAGGCTGACTGCCACCGGCTGCCACCGAGTGCCACTGACTGCCACCGACTGACACCGACTGACATGGAGCCACAACCAGCGCTGCTCACTTGTGTCCATGTATTGTAGCAGGGGTTCTGCTGTTGATGTGAGAACTGATACAAGCAAAGCCATGATCAGAGACAACCTAATTGACTTCTACAAGCGTAAGAGTCGCGACGTGAGCGTGGACGGCTCACTGGACGACGGTAGATCCTCTGCTACCAGCGCGCAGTTCGCCTCGCCCACACACCCCAACTGCCGCCCGATGCCCAGGGTCCAGTCAGAGAGGTATGGCTCCCTCTCTGTCTGTTTGTACTCGAACTCCATACCTGTGGCCGCCGCCATTTGTAGGATGTGACATTTCGTTCTACGCCACCAGTGATAAATGTCAGCAGCGAATTCCCGTCTGCCACTTTGGGCGTACGTCTGCTCGCTGTCATAAGAAACCTGACTATTTTTCACTGACTTTTTGCGGGAATTTTACTGGTGTACCATGCTAGCTTGTGTAATAACCACAGTATCACAATGCCACGCAACCTTACTCTTGGTAAATATCAGAGTTGTCCTCTCCTGGTACAAGATTATTAGATTCTTGTCAATGTTTCAGGGGTTTCGCCAATGCAAACAGTTTTGAGAAAGGTGCTCTCACACCCAATCACAACCACAGACACAGTCTTGAACTGCCCTACTCTCCAGACAGCGGCTCACAGCGCAGCTCCGACTCGTCGCACTACATCCAGTCGTGGGACACCAACGCCATCGCTAATAGGTTCTCCTCCTCCTCTACTGAGAGGAGCCCCACCAGCCCTCTCATCACCTCCTCAGATAACCCGCCCAAAGTCAAGAAACCACTGGTGAGTGTGGGCAGCGTTTCATCTAGGTTCTGAGCCGTCAGTGAAATAGGACGAACACGCGGGACAGCGGATCACAACAGCCGATCACAACTGTTGCAGTTACGCTACTAGTGTATTCAAAATCAATACGCACTCACCGAGGCAGACATACAGACAGACTTGTGGACACAGGTGTCTTAACGCTCCAACCTGGTTATTAGTTTTTTAATTCCAAGAAAGTTATCGATTTCCAGTCAATAGCTGCATTTCCGTTGTCCCATAGGCAGTCCATCCACCCATCACCAATATTCACTCACTCTCTTGATTTTACTCGTTTGTTTGATACGCGGAACTGTTCTACTATAGGCGGAAGTCAGTCCTTTCACCTCCGCTGCCACACGCAACCGCAAAGACAGACCATCCAGAAACGATACAGTTGGCTCCAGGTGAGTGCAGAGTTATCTCCACCCTGTCCCTGGTCTGCCTCACCCTCCCACTATATATGGCACATACAGTTACTAGTGTATGAATACGCTGGTCTAATAATACAGTAGTGTATTAATACGTCGGTGTATTAATACATTGGTGTATTAATACGTCAGTGTGTTACTACATCGGTGTATTAATACAGTGGTGGTACGATTCACTAATGTTGAGAAGGGAGACAACTCTCAGCTGTGCTCTATCCTACTCGTATCAGAGCACTGATGAATATCTGACTGAGGAGTAGATGATTTAGTATTTATAATAGTTGTTGATTCTTATCATTCCGCGGCGTGACAAATGGACGTGACGAACTGACGTGACATGAGCTGTTAAATCCATGTTGACATTCGTCTCATCACTGGCACGCGTTCACACTATCAATCCCCATAATAACTGGAGCCTTAACAGCTGCATTTAATTGGTGCCCTGCCTGATTGTAGTAGTTCTCAGTGCTGCCGCATGGCACACGGGCACTCTGTCAACACATGGTTGACTGTGCCAGCAGCTGACGCTCATTAGTAAACCTTCCCAAGTCCCAGAAGGCTGCCGCTGCCTGGCAGCTTTAATTAACTGTCTGTTTGTCAGTCATTTACTCAACTCCTCATTACCAGCCTTTGTCAACAGCCTACCAGGAATGGACCCGCTCTCCCCATGCTCCTTTTGTCCCCCTTCCTTCGGCAGCACTGACTCGAAATTAGACACCTTTCTCTTTGAAGACTGGAGTTTTTTTGTTTAGCTGCCCAGTGCTGTATGGAGCATGTAATTACAGAATAACTTGCTGTTGTGAAGGAACGTTAGGAATGCGGCGAGCCCGGGTGGTAATTTTGGATGGAACAACGGTGGCATAGCTACCCAGCCAAGAGAGAGAGAGCAAGTCATACATCATTGAGTTATGCGAGGAGTATGAATGGAGAGACATATACCACGGCACAGGGCTTGATTTATGAGTTCACCGCTGCCAGAACACTCACGTCTAGATCTGCCAGAACACTCACGTCTAGATCTGCCAGAACACTCACGTCTAGATCTGCCAGAGATGAAATCGACTGGTTTTAGTTAAAGGGCTGTAGTAATCTCTATTCTTTGATGGTAGTACAAGAGGAAGTGACATAAGAGAGCATTGTCGATTTACAAAAGTCTGATGAATTGGTTTGGCTTCCTTGTGTGTTAGAGCTACTGATGGAGCTATGATGAACTGGCGGAACTACGATAGAGTCAGTAGCCTGTATCACCTATTAGGTGTCCAGTCGTGTGCTCACCATTTGAGAAGTTTGATAAACCACTCATGCAGATCGGTAGATCGGTAGATAGGTAATTAGAGGCTGAGAGAGAGAGCCTGCTGAGAGGGAAGTGAGATGTGGGTAAAGCGCTGATGTACGGCTGCTGTTGTTAAATCGCTATGATGTATCCTAGTTGCTGTAATGTATGCGTGTATGTATGAGCATTAATCATCATAGCTACAGCAGTCTGTCTGTCTGTCTGTCATGTCAGCTGTCACCAGGACTAGTGCAGCAACGCAAGACTGTCATTCGCCGCAACTGGTCATCGCTTCCATAATCATCACCTGTCTCGCTGCCCCTTGGAATGCTCAGGCGTCTTAAACCAATCAGCAGCCGCTATTGTTACGCGACTGACCAATCAGCGCTCGTCATTGGCAATGGCGTAGTCAATTGCTAAGTTACTACTACGCTACTAAACAGGTTTTGCTCTACTCGACTCGACGTGGTTTAACGCTCACTCTCGACACCCCACCTCTTCATCACTCTCTTTCCTCTGGTACTTTGGTAGTACTCTGATACTGATACTGGTACTCTAGTACCGATACTGGTACTCTAATACTGATACTGGTACTCTAGTACTTATACTAGTAGATTTATTAAGGTGACTTTATCCTCGCTTATCAGCAGAAGTTTGTTAGTCGCGTATCACAACGGACCGCCGTGTGTGAGATAGGCCCCCTCTAGATCATGTGGCGATGATGATCGTCATGCATTCTCATCGCCACATTCACTGCGAGCCTGACGTGGTACCTACTCCTCGTCAGGCTGGGATTACAACCAGTGCTGACAACATGTCCTTCTACAATCGACTGATGCGTACGCGGTAAGCTCCCTCCTCTCCATACCGAGTGGCCATCTCTGCCACAGTTTACGTGTCCTTTCACCTCTTACGCAGTCGAAATCAGGTTACATGTAGTTAGCAGTCTCATCCAGCCTGCTGTTTATTCGCCATTGAGTACACAGTTTACTATTGCTTGCTGAGACCATGAGTGGAGAGGTGTACCGTTCACCCTCTGATGACCTTGTCACTTACATGTAGTGTTAAGTTACATAACACTTATCCACTCAGTCAGCGAGTGTCTTCTTCAACAGCCCAGCAATTGTAGTCAGTTTGTTCTGTAATCCGAATTCCTCTGTCATTTTTGTCTGGCTGCTTTGCGAGTCGGTGGTGTACCGCCAGCCATGCACTTCTCACCCCCAGTGCGCACTCCTTGCCACCGCCAGCGCGCACTTCTCACCAAGTTGCAAATTTTGACAAGACAACCACCCGATAAAGAATGACTGTTAATTCATGTGGAGTTGGCTGCGTATGGCTGGTTGGAGGCAGGTGGCAGCCAGTGCTACTACTTGTCACAGTTATGGAGTAGTTTGATAGGCTGAGTAATGTAGGACCCCTTTATCTTATCTCATTGTACTGCAGCAGTGAAGTCATCCTCTCTGGCTCTGCTGTGACATGAGTGACAGGTTCCCTGGTGACAAATAGGTATGAGTAATCACTCTGTTTAAGTGTTTATTGTGATGTTGTCTAGTAATACTACAGTAGGGGGATATAGTCTCCAGTCCTCCATTATCACTAGCGGTATTGAAATTCACAACCCGGAATGTCGGCAGTCTTTGTGTGTTTGTTTAGAGCTCTGGGATACAGCTAATGATGAGTCAGTCATCCCCCTGCCTATCAGCTCGTGGCTGGTCGCCCCAGCTCTTCCTGTCACCTCATCTCCTCGGCCTCCATTCCATATCCTCTAGCTGCTGCCCTCTGGTTGCTGTCCTCTAGTTGCTGCCCTCTAGTGGACTCTGCTGTCTCCATTATCACCGGTTTACACTGCGCTGCTCGTTCTGCCGTGACTATGATATCTCTTTATCAAAAACAACAAAGCGGTCACATTCCTCGCTGTGATATGCTAACAGTGAAAATATTCGCCAGGGACTCTCTGCCTCCCAACAATCAAGCAGGCCTCGTCTGATTTCACCACTCGCAGCATGACTCATGTACCCACTGGTGTGACTTGTGGCTCCCCCCTCAATCTCTGGTCACCTCCAGGTCAAGGAATCAGCGCGAGTTTTCCAGCTATCGAGTTGCAGTGGTTTTCCATCAGTTTTCCGCTAGTTTTGTTTTACCACACCAGTTCACGGAATTCTGTCTAGCAGTGGTGTGCTATTTCCTTGTTCTCTGGTACTGATAGCAGTTGATTCCCACTGGCCTACTGCAGTCAGTGGAGCGTGAAGATTATCACACATGTGGTGGAGATTAGAGAGTTGAGCTGCTGTAAGATTGATACCAGCTCTGTCTGCTGCGTCTATCACCTGTGCAATGTTTGACTACCATTCAATCCTGCATCCTCTCCTATATGTAGCTCTGCGTATACAAAATTATACATATATGCTGTGCCTACTACTCGCCATGGTGGGGATGATAGTAAGTACTATCAGAGTTGTCCTCTCTTAGCGGGACGATACTACATTATCAAGTGGCCACAACTCCGATGCTCTCTGTTGTCACACTCATTTCTCTTTTGCAGTTCAAATGTGAGTTCAAGCAGCCGAAAGCCTGTGAGAGTGCGTCCAAAGCAAGATGACGACGCTCCCATGCTACCGCCCCGTAATTACAAGATTGAGTCATCTGAGATCCCAGCCAGACCTCAAAACCAGTTTGACAGGTACTGATCACCATAGAGCCAGAGTTCAATGCCTTCTCACTCGAGCACCTAATCGCTATCTGATTATGAATAAGAATGTCAGTCGTTTGTTTCCTCTGTCCGCCTGCCTGTCTGTCCGTCCGTCTGTCAGTGTCTTCTGCATGCTGCGGCTCGATAGCGTGCCAGAATCTGTTCTATATATATTAACTGTCAACTCTAAATTTGCATAGAGTGGTTGGTGTGCAGTCCTCGCCTCCTCTACCTGCGATTCACACGACTACTAATGATTGATGGTTGCCTATCATTGACTATCTTAGGCTATCTTAACAGCTTGTGACACCGCCTTGCAAGATAAAATATTTGTTGGAAAAGTTTTCATGGTTTGGAGTTGTCTCATCTTTTTCATTTTCGTAAGTAAAATCAATTGTCAAAACGTTAGTTGTCAGCTTCAGAATTAGATGGTTTAGTGACTAGAATAGATTTTTATGTGCGCTAGTACGTCTACTAGTAAAGCGAACTCAGGATATTAGTCACCTAATGCATGTGATAAATCTCCCTAAACTTATCCTGGCTGAAATACCCATTGAATGAAGTATTTCGCATTCAGTTACCTACTGGAACTGATGAATTTATTATCATCAGAATGAAACTTGCTCTTCCGGAGAAAGTTCGAGTTTCAACGGTCGACTCACAGACTGATATGAACATATCATCAAAACTCTGCTGCCTGTCGTACACATCATAGAAACTCGTCTCGTGTTGGTCGTCTCTCCGCCTAAACCCTCCTCTAAACGAAACTAGATCTACTGTACTCTGCTGACCATTGTCCGTCGGTCTGTCTCTTTGCCTGTTCCATTACCAACCAGTCAGCAAGCCAGCCGTTTCTGGTTGTTTAAAGTAGAGAGTTCGAAGATGTCTGTCCGAAGGTTTTTGTGACAAGCCCTATTCGGCTTCTATTGGCCACACAGCCCCAGGCTCTCCTCGTACTCTACTACAGACTTCCAGCTCTCTCTGGATGCTGGTGGCATTTTTTGCAGTTGTGGCTCCAGTTACCTCCGAAACTGACATGAATCCTTATTTTTAACATTCTCTCCGTTCAACCATGTCGCTGCAAGGGTATTATTCACATGTGAAACAACTAGCGGACTCACTCGACCGTTCATTAATTGATACAAGTGTAAGACGACTCTCTATGTGTCTATATATAGTCTGCGCACAGAGTGGTCCACTCTTATTTGCTCCCCGAGTCTCTCCCTCGGCGTCCGCTGTGTGCACCGTAGTTCTCTATTCGCATCAGTAGTGACAGTCATGGCTTCCAAGGCTAGGCAAGGCTCCACCTCACTGTTCGAGGCTCGATCTAGGCAAATCAGTCGTATGAGGAGCCTGAAGAAAACTCTGCAGGCATTTACTCTGAGTAGTCGGAGCTTTGTGAGGTAGACTTTCTCTCTCACCCTCTCACCCTCTCACCCTCTCACCCTCTCACCCTCTCTCCCTACCTCACTCTCACACACACAAAAACAAACAAAAACAATATAAAAAAAACAAAAAAAAACAAAACAAAAAAAAAAAAAAAAAACAAAAAAAAAATAGTTCACTATCTCTCTCTCTTTCCTCCTTCCGATTGCTCTCTCCTTCACCCTCCCTCCCTCTCTCCCTCTCTCCCTCTCTCTCTCTCTCTTTCTCTCTTTCTCTCTCGTCTCTGTTTTGCAGCTATGCTGTCAGTTATAGTATTCTCCAGCTCAGATACCGGGTATTTTGTTTCACACCAGGAATAACATCCCAATTATTTCCTGTGTTTAGGTCAGCTTCAGACGCTGCCGACATAAAGAAACCCTACCAGAGCACCTTCAACGGTGGTAGTCAGCCTCGGATTGGCAATGACGATGGTTTCGACGCCGACTACACAGAGAAACTGAGGAAACTGTCAGAGAATCAGTACACCAGGTCATCGACGAACCTCAACAAGCCTTCGCCAACAAGACATTCCAGCACTTCAGCAGCAGGCTCTCCTGGCAGCGCTGTCTCGCAGGCGAGTCAGCGTCAACCGTACCCGTCCTCCCCCTCCCAGCCAGTCGGCCATAGCAAGTCTCACGTGTCTGTGGTGCTGCCTACCAGTCAGCAGCAGGTATGTCAATCCGACACTCTGACCGCATTCCCCTTCTCGTATTTCTGTCTCGTCTATCTGTCAGTTCTAGCTGTATGCTACAGCCCGCTATTCCGCAGTATTAGATTGAATCTGGAAATAGTATCTGCCCTCTGACACCGAGTTTCAGGAATTTCATACCGATCAATTTATAGCCTCCAACTGCTGCGCTGATAAAATGTTTTAATGTGTATCGATTTGACGAACCAAACATCGCAGTGAATACTGGCTGATCGAGACGCCCCCCTACATCGGTTCAAAACAACACAACAGCCGCGTGTTTGTCATTCCTCGAGAAGAGCTCAGTTTATCAAACTGCAACAGATTAGTCATTTTGCTCTGGTCAAGAACACTCCTCATGCGTCTCATCAGTGTAGATTGCAGCAAGTGTCCCTGTAGTAAGGGGTGACCTCATTAACAAACCTGATAAACACCAATTACATTGTTTTGCTTGATGTTGATTTATTATTGCTCTCGTTTTCGAAGGTTTTGGAGACTGATATCGACAGCTCTCCGATTGACAGCTCGCCCACTGACGCACAGCCTGTACCGCCTCCGCGCCGCCCAGCCAGGGAGCCAGCCAGAGAGCCAATCAGAGACCACGTAAGGGAACCGGCCAGCGAGCCAATCAGAGACCATGTCAGAGACCCAGTCTTCGATGCAGAGACTACCAATGCTCCTCCCAAGCCACCAAAGATGAGTGTAAGAGCTCATGCATCTAGCGGAGCACTTCACGCTACCGCACACCCTGTGACTATGACTAGCAGGTACCACTCAGTGTCTGCTGCTGACGTGCCCACCAGCCAGCAGCAGCAGCCCTCCAGCCCACCAGTCATCGATTCCAAACATCCGATAGCGCATCCACAGGATAATGCCGGGTCGGGTAGAACTGCTGGTGAGGATTCCTGCAACGAGAATAAAACACCGTCACGGAGGCACAGACGTAGCAGCTCTATGGGTGCGCCTCCCAAAACGTCTCATCAGCAGTCTGCTGCAGAGGACATGACGATAACGTCCGGTGACCCGTCTGCTCACATCCTGCGTCGGCAGTCGTTTGGGAAGAAAAGCCGGCGACAGAGTCGCAGTCGCGACGACCTTGCGTCCGACTCCTCCCAAAAGCCGAGTCCATCTTTGCGCTCTCATCAGAGGGAGACAGAATTCTCTCAGAGTAACGCTGGCGCAGCGCCCGCCCCCGCGGATCGCCCGTCGCCCAAGCTCTCTCAGTCAGAGCCTGTGCCATTTGATCGATATCATGACTCTCGGCCCGCCCCCTCCAACCATAAACGGTCGTTCGCGCACAGTCGCGAGGCATCAGCCGAACTCCTCGACATACAGGCTATGGCCGAAAACGCTCAAAACTACAGTGCCAAGTTGTCTATGTCTGCTAGCCAACCTTCAAACCAACAACGCACGTCACCCACCCCGCTTCCTCGGTCCAACCTTCCCTCCCCACACTCTCAGAGTCGACTCTCAAGGGGATCATTAAACAGGTTTGTGTATAAGTTTAACTGTAAACCTCAATTTCAGCTACCAATCTCATTCACTCACTGATTGGTCCGTCTGCTATTGTAGTCTTGACGACAGCAGGAAATCGACTCCTTCGCCCAGCTCCAGCAGTTCAGACCTGAAAGCTTCCAAATCAGATCCATCGACACCCAATGACAAGACGTTTGTGCCGATAAGCCATGAGATCCTGGCGGAGCTCACCAATCAGGGTATCGACATCACAGAGAAACACAAGTGTATCAGTGATGAAAGCAAAGCACGCCTAGTCAAGGTGAATATTTCCTTCCGCTCTATCACCCTTCCGCTCTATCACCCTTCCACTCTATCAATCTACCTCTCTATCACCCTCCCTAGCTCTTTTCTTCTTGATCTATTTCTCTCTCCCTCATTCATGCGTTTCCAAAGAATTTCTTGAATCCCGAGGTTAGCCACCAGGAATTTTGAGTTTTTTTTTTGCTTTGCATATTCACCTGGCGAATCTACCGCTCCGTCACAGCCCAAACTGCACCCGTCTCTCTGCACCCGTCTCTCTGCACCCGTCTCTCTGCACCCGTCTCTCTACTTGCAAGTTTTGGTTCATTACTTGACAGCAATACCAGTCCATCTACAACACAAATAGATACGATGTTCTGCCCAAATTAATTAGGATTTGTCAAAGTTCAAAGTTCACGCCGGTGCTGATTTGAATGAATCTGTATTCATCAGCCGGCTCATACCTGTCCCTCTCTAAACTAACCATCATTGCAATACTGTAATGAGAGTTGTCTGCTCTTTCCATCGATATGGTGCCAATCTAGCGTTACACTTTCTATGCCTGATTGTAGTTGACTGCTTTGAACTCCTCTCCGTCGCCGTCACTCAAGCAGACGAAGCCCAGCATCAGACACATACGGCAGAAATCTTCTGACGAGATCCTCTGCGATCATCAGGTAGAGCATATTGGTCGCTCAATCAAAGACGAGACGCTGTCTCAAGTGCTGTCACAGCCAAAGAAAGGCACCACAGACTACCTTCGTGAGTCCACTACTAATACTTACAGTAATCCAATTCAATGAGCAGACAACTCCAAACATGTCGTTATCACTAGAACTCGGTATGATGTCTTGAGTATTGAAGTTTCATTGCGTTGTTATTTGCAGCCGGTATTTTCGACGATGTTTTGAACAAAGACATACCGAGGAAGCCCCGTACAAGTACAGACGGTTCGTCTCCATATCACTCAAAGCAGAGCAGCGGCGGCGAGTTGTTGACTGACGACTCGTGTATCGACAGCCTGCAGACCATCTCTGACGAGCTGTGCACAGTCCAGGAGAAGAGGGTAAGCCCCTCCTCCTCCATCAGTACCGAATACACTCACACTGTGTAGATATATACTCACAGCAGTGATGGCTGTCGTTATCCATCTTCTGCTGCTTTGAGCTGCCTTTGATTCGTATAGAATAGAGAGAACACAACTCTCAACAGTGTTCTATTTTAGCCAGTTGTGTACACATGTGGTACCTAGGCATGCTCAGCACGTGTGACTAGGCAGTCTCTCCTAACCAAAGCAGTCTCATCCGGTTATCCATGATAGACTGCCCACACCTGCATGACCTCTGAATCTATGATGTCATTGTGTATGATGTCATCGTGGTGTTTCCTGTTTCAGGACGAACTGATGCTGGTCCTCAAGAAGAAGCTGTCGGTCCTGCAGCAGGATCAGCAGTTTCTCGGACAGGAAGTGGACGATAACGATGTCACAGGCAAAGAGGTGACTCACTCCTTTCAGTACCAGCGTACTTGTTTCTCTCCCGTTCTTCTTCGTACAAGTCAATACTGTTCTGCATTCAGATGCACCAGATGGTTGAGGACAAGTGCACTGAGAGGGAGTACAGTAAATTCAAGTCTTACATCGAAGAGGTGGAGAAGATTACCCGTCTACTGCTCAAGTTATCCAGACGATTGGCCCGTGCTGAAAACGACCTCCGCAATGCCCCTATGGCCACTGATGATGAAAAGGTTTGCTATTGCGCAATACATGGGAACACAACTCCCACTAATATTGGATTCAAGAATTGAGTGTTTGATTTTTACTGCAGAAATCATTGGAGCAGAAGAGGAATGCCCTGCAGCGTCAGCATGATGATGCCAAGGCCATCAAGGAGGATATCGATCGAAGGAAGATGCAGGTGATGTCGTTCCTCGAGCGCAGCCTGACCAATCAGGAGCTGACAGGCGTCGACGATTACATCAGCATCAAAATACGCCTGATAATGGAGTCGAGTGACATAGACGATCAGATCGCGCACTGCGAGGAGCAGGTCATAGCCGTCAGCACCATCACGTCATGACACGGCGTCATGATGTAGCATCATCGCTGCCAGTCGAACACAGACTTACTACACTCACTCAATCACAACATTGAGGTCTATGGTGCTTGGCTATCCCACAATGCCTTGGGCCGATTGTGGAGTACAGCCGCACTCGAATTAACCTGAGGAGAGTAAGGAGAAGAGCATCCTTCATATATAGCCGTCTAACAGGCACCTGCTGTACAGTGTCATCGCGCCATACCGACGAGCACTGCTTCTCCGTCTCCAGTTTTTATTTCAGTGTGGCATCAAACTCTCTGTATGACATAAACTAGTGAGTCGACAGTCCCACGACATAAGCGACGATAATAATGACGATAATAGTAGCACCAGCTTACAGACATTGAAAATGGCATGACTCTTTCCTATCGTGGTTTTACTATTTTTATATTTGCTACCATTATAATTATTATACTAGTATCTTTCTTCCTTTTTATCTCGCTCTCATAGAGACATACAAAATAGAGAAAGTATGACGTTAAAATCCGTCACAGACATTGTCTACCTTATTTCCATTGGTATTTCCCATTAGGAAGTGTATGTGACGCGTGACGTCTCACAGCTGATATGGCACGTGTCACTTGTCAATGGTAGAGTATTGTTCAGACTGAATTGTTGCATGACGTAATGAGTCATACAGATAGCTGGTCAATCCAAGTTGTATATCTCACCTCCTGTTAGCAACTATCCCTCTCCCTTGTCAGTACTCTCCCCCCCCTCCCCATAGACGGTGTAGGGATGCACTCTCCCTCGTTACTACTACCCCCATAGTGTAGGGATACATTCTCTCCCTCTCCCTCTCCCTCTCCCTCTCCCTCTC
>ERZ1740065.811-NODE-811-length-17613-cov-12.293200_pt1 | contig 17613 bp, 13 predicted proteins | sample MGYA00581738_ERZ1740065 | MGnify/ENA primary metagenome ERZ1740065 (study PRJEB43018, sample SAMN04849749) | marine metagenome | isolation source: floating plastic debris | place: Pacific Ocean | collected 2008-09-01 | study: EMG produced TPA metagenomics...
TTTTTTTCTTTATTATTTTATTTTTTTTTTTATATTTTTTTTTTTCTTTTTTCTTTATTTTTTTTTTTTTTTTATTTTCTTTTTTATGCTTTATTCTGTATGCTGTATGCTATATACTGTATGCTATATACTGCATGCTATATGCTATATACTATATACTGATATACTGTATGCTGTATGCTATATACTGTATGCTGTATGCTGTATGCTGTATGCTGTATACTATATACTGATATACTGTATGCTGTATGCTGTCTACATAAATAGGCAAATGAGTGCTGCACACCTCAAACATAGAAACTTTAGCAGAAAAATATCATAGCGTTTTTCTCAAATCAATAGTTGTTTTAATAAGTGTTTAGAATTTTTAGCGATTTCTTTCGAGCTTGTACATAACATATATAATATAACATATATAATATAACATATATAATATAACATATATAGCATAATATGTAGTATATAACATAAAGAACTAACAGAAATATGGTGTTCATCATGAATAGCGTTTTTTCTCCAAGTTGCTGTTATAGCTGTTATAGCTGTTATAGCTATTATTATTGTGAGGTAGTTAAAATTTTATAAGTATACAAAAATGAGCTAAATAAGCAGATATACAGATATAGTAAGAGGTTCTATACTGCACCTGCTCATCATCAAGGGAAGCCAACTCCGCTGACTTGACAGTTTCATTCACTGTTGGGGAGGACGGTGCTACAGAAGATATACAGCAATTGAATCAGGGTGATGTCAGCTGCACTGACAGGTGCTATTCTGTAACTAGATGCAGAGGACAGGCTTGGTCATCCAGCCGACACACCGACACACATGTACGTCAATCAAGTCATGCGGATACGGTGTGGTGGAGGTTTAGCTTACTGTCTTCATTGTCGCCTCCATCACTGTCCTCCGCTACGCCATGAGATGGCTGCGCAGCAACTGTCTCCTCAGTTACATCACCCCCATCCTAGTAAATATAGTACGCATGGTAAATACAGTAAATATGATAGCAACATTCAAACACCGGCAACGATAACCCGATTTATTTAAGTTTTATCCAATTAAATTTTCATTGAAAATTGAAGAATCAAAATTTTGAGATGGACCCAGACGGTCGGCAATCCATTTGCAGAGATTATTTTGCACACGGCTGATTGTTGGGGAGATGTGTCTGTCGCTCTCTTGGTGTTGGGAGCAATAGGAATCATTACCGACATGTAGTATGACTTTAGGTGGCTGTGAGTTATAACATATACTATGTTTCCTTGCAGCGTTTATCGTATCGCGTCGACCAACCTAGCATGTCGTGTGCTCATGGAAACATCGTTTTTTTATCGTGTGGCATGAGAATGTTGTGCAAATTCGATAAATGATAAATGATAAAATCTAGCGATCATACAGCTTTATCGTATTTCACACATCTCCGTGTATAAAGCTAGATGACATACGACATGGAAAGTACGCTACATGGAAACTGGCCGGCTTGTCGTGTGAGGTTCGCACGCTCACGATACGACTCGACTGAGCCCTGCATGGAAACATAGCAATAGTTTGGTCAATAAATAGTAGAAATGGACTCGACTGATTCAAGGCTATATGTAAACTATCCCTACATATGCGTCTCTCCTAGTTAAAAGATGTGTGTAAATCGACCATGAGAACACAACTCCCTAAAACTTGAACCAACCATGATTGAGTGAGACCGACCAGAACTGGGATCTGTCTAATAAGGAACAGGCTACCAAAGCAGGAGATTGGACTGAGACACCATATCACTGATACTATAGTCTGATAAGATCTGCTTTCTTGCTTGGCATATGCACGGGATATCAACCTGGGATGCAGGACTGTGAGCAGAGTCTCCGACAGGACTGTGGGCGGAGTCTTCTACAGGACTGTGGGCGGAGTCTCATACAGGACTGTGGGCGGAGTCTTCCACAGGACTGTGGGCAGAGTCTCCGACAGGACTGTGGGTGGAGTCTCCAACAGGACTGTGGGCGGAGTCTTCCACAGGACTGTGGACAGAGTCTCCATCTAAAATAATCACAGTGCGATGGTCAGTCATGGCTACATGAATATGAGGTCTGATCAAAAAGTTCCCGGACCGATTTATTTATGCAAAATGTACTGAACATACGTCCTCAATCAAACTTGTCCCCTTCTAAGAGACATCCTGAGCTGCTAATACAATGGTCCCACCCAGGGCCGTATACTTGCCTACAGCAGACAGGCACTGCCGGGGTAGCATTGCTCAAAACCCAAAAAAATGTTGTGGCTTTCCTAACCATTATTGTTTGTTTACATCTTTCTCTGGCACTAACTATTAGTAACAGATGTTGTGATAGGTAACTACACTGCGTAATAATCGTTGACAAGTGGTTAGAGGTCAATTGATGAGCAGATGAGCAGCATTGATTGAATGCAGTCTAATTTCCTCAGGCATCGATCGGTGTTCTCACTGCCGGTTTAGATGCAAGTAAACCACTGCTGAGCAACTGGTGATGATAAACCAAACCAGCCACCTGTTGAAGAAGAGTTTATATTTAGAGCACATGTAGGTTTGTCAATAATCTTGTATTTCTTCCCGGCACTCACTAGCATTTTAGCTGTCAGAATTGAGAACTGGAATTATTTCTTGGTTTTCTAATGCTCCTTAATATTCTGTTGTTCTCTTGTTAGTCTGGTGTTACTGAGCTGAGTTCAATTGTGGCAGGCAGACACTGTAGAGGCTCGAGGTATGACTTATCAGCAGTGAGGAAAACTGCAGCTAGTTCTAGCATTTTTGTATGAGCACCAGCAGAACCTCCTGGATTATCTCTTAACATTTTCTTCAGTATATAGATGGGCTTGATCAACTAGGTTTCCATCTCAGTGCAATGCATATAGCCATACATGGTTGACATCGGCTGCTACCCATGATAGTGTCACATCCACTTCTCATGATGCCTGGAATACTAGTTTTATTCTTGCTCATTTCATTCTGTGATTAGTGTCGGCCTCTGTGGAGCGAAGGGTGGTTGGTAGCAGCTCAAGCCTGACTGTCCATTTTTCCCATCTATCATACCACTTTCCATGTATTACACGTAGAAAATTTTTTGGAGGCTTTGCCTCCTCCTAACCCCCTGGCCCCACCGCTTTACCCATGCCTGTATGCACTGTTTGAAGCTTTCTCGTAAGATGCGTCATTTTTTTGTTTAATGACATCCACATCATTGTAGCATTGGCCTTTCATCACAATTTTTAGTTTGTAGAACAGGTAGAAGTCACATGGTGCTAAATCAGGAGGCTGGGGGAGTATAGAAACTTTGTTTTTGACCAGATAATGCGAACCTGCAGGGCCGTGTGCACTGGAGATCCAGAAATTGGGGGATAAATTTTGCAGCGATTCGTTTCATAGCTAAATTAACCATAAAAATCCTTAGGCATGTGCCCCACAAGAAAGCCCAGACTCTGTACTTATTTCTCTCAGCGTTTTTCTTCTACACTGATCTAGTATTTTTCAGATCTGCGCTTTTGCATCATTGGTTCTTGACGATGACGGTCTCTCACTCCTGAACCCAACCTGAACCCGTGGCAGGTCGTACTGGATTTACAGGCTACCAGTAGCAAATCCCAAAGACCTGACCTCATCAGCCAAGTCACGAAGGAGTTGGGAGTTGTCCTTCCTTGCTCAGAATTTACCATCATTCATTACAGTATTACGCGTGATAAGGAGAATCTGCTATTGAAAGGGTTGCATTTTTGATTTGGGATAGTGAGCTGGTGTATGAGACCAGACCAGTCCAGGTAAGAATTCAGATTAGAAAATACAGGACCCCAATGTTCATAAACTTGCATTTCTTGAATCAAATCCTCATCTTTTTAAGTTCTAAACTAATGACTTCATGGCCATCAATAACAAAAAAAGAGTATTTGAGTTACTGAAATAGTGATTGACTGACAACAAGCAAATCCTAGTGCAGCTATACGCCTGGAGGCCCAGACACTGAGAGTGTTACCCATAAATCTGCTGCAGAGCAGTCTCACACACTTTTATAACATGTGTCTGTTATGACCACGGTGCTTGTCAACGGTAAACAAACCTTGATTGAGGCCTTCGGTGTTAGAAGATTCATCTAGCTTCTTCGATTCTGAGTCCAAACTCGCATCATCCTCATCGTAGCTAGTAGGACTTTCAATTTCCTCCATTTGAATGCAATAATTGATGGCAACTACAAAATGAAAGGGTTTTCAATGGACATATATGCATATGTTCTAATATTCAGCCATCAGATATATGGTATAGTGGGAGTTTCTCTCTCCTGTCACAGCAGATGGAACGTAGTTGGATTGCCTAGGAGAGAATGGTCCAAAAGTTACCTTAGATAAAGTTCATTGATTCCTGGAGACTTCTCCCTGCTTCAAAAACTGACCTGGGGTCCCAAGAAGTTCTTCACATATGCCACTAAAGACGATGAGTCGAACTTCTTTTTGTGTTCAACGCCAACTGCAGCCCATTCAACGGTTGACCGACAGGATGCGGTCTATGAAACATGCGATTGTGTAGCTAGTGTGAGTTTTTGTGCTTATATTTGTTGATAAATGTATGATTAATCAAACAATTAACTATATTTTGTATGTTTTTAATCAGGAACAATCGATATCAAGCCTTTTAGCTTTCAAAATGCAGAGGATTAAAATTTGCGTCTCAAACTAGCTACTAATCGACATGTTTGACCTAATTTTATTAGCGGCGCCGATTGGACAATATTATGCCGATCTCTCGAAAACAGAAATATTATTGGCTGATCGCGGCCTAGCATTTGTTGCCGGAGGAGGGAAAGATGAATGTCAACGAGCTGTTGGCCTTCACTGTAAGTTTAATGCCTTCCTTTTACTATGTAAACACCTAAATTAGACATGTTGGCCTTTTGCGAGTTCTTACATATATTTCTAATATTGTGCACTGTAGGTTAGTTGCCAGAATGTGCTGCTGACAAGTCAAAACCACTGATGTGATTATGAGTGTTCATTTCATTCAAACACGGTTTTATTTCCATCAGCCCCAGACTCCTGGGAGTGTCAAGCGAAAGAATGTTGATGATGCTGGTGTAGTTCAAAAACAGAAGTATAAGAAAGTGGCTCTGTCGGTGGATGACGTTGAGGAGCTGGACCCCGAGGTAAGTATAAGCACGCGTTGTTTCCCCCGCTGCCAAGTGACGTCATCGAATTTAGACTTAGTGCTGACGTCTTCCTTTTCTCAGGTAGATGCAATAGATGACACTGCTGTGAAAAAGATGATACTAAAATTTGAGAAGCGGACGAGTAAAAATCAAGAAATGCGCATCAAATTCCCTGATGTTCCAGAAAAGTGAGCTGTGATGCCAAATAAATGCGACTGACGCGTAGTTGTACTGTCTTTCAATAGCACAAAATTTTTACTACAGATTTGTAGAGTCAGAAATAGAGCTAAATGAGGTGATACAGGAAATGCACGCACTTGCCACAGCTCCAGAGTTTTACAGTATCTTAACAGAGCTGAATACCGTGCAGTCTCTCCTACATCTTCTGAGCCACGAGAATACGGACATATCCACAGCCGTCGTTGATCTGCTGCAGGTACCCTTCAAATGATTTCACTCTCTATGTCTGTGAATACAGTCAGTCTGTTACTTGTCTGATTGTGGTGTCAGGAGCTGACAGAGGTCGACACACTCAACGAGAATGAGGAGGGCGCTGATGCACTGCTCGATGTCCTTCTTGAAGGACAGATCACAGCCCTGCTCATACAGAACATGGAGAGGCTGGATGAGAGTGTAAAGGAGGAAGCAGACGGCGTCTACAATTCATTAGGTGAGCCTTAGATAGACGCTAGTGCTGGTTCCATGTGCGATACTATTGAATATCGAAGATGGGAAAATAATTTTCAATCGATCCTAGCTAGCTTTGGGAATAGAAAAATCGAAAGCAATAAGTATTAAATGGCTATACATGGATTTTTATTCCTCATCCTTCAGCTGTTGTGTAAATAAACCATCAGAGCGTATTAGTATATGTTTACAGCCTCAAGAAGGCAAAACTATTCTGAAAAGTCATGATAGCCTCTCAAAGCCTGTAGCTTCATTAGGGATTTACTGCAGATCTACCTCCAGTCCAGATATCAAACCTTCTGAGCGAATCGAACAGCTGATTATTGGAATCAGACCAGCACTAATACATACAGCCTAAAGGGATACGTAGGTCTAATTGCTCAATGTCTGTGTAGTGGATGAGGCTATTTTTCTCAACAGGTATAATAGAGAACATAGCAGAATATCGGCCAGAAGTCAGCCATGACCTTGCCAATCAAGGTCTCTTGAGGTGGCTGATGCAGAGAGTTAAGCAGAAGACATTTGACAGCAATAAACTGTACGCCACGGAGGTCCTGGCCATCCTGTTGCAGGAGAATGACAACACGCGAAGCCTCCTCGGCGATCTGGAGGGAATTGACACATTACTACAACAGCTCAATGTAACTATACACACCTCCTGTAATTCTATCAGCAAGGATACTGCCTACTGGATTTATTTTGCACTGAAAAATATCTGCAAAAATACCAGAAAAATTTTTGCACCACTTCACTACCACTATAATCACTATATAACCATTGAAATGTTTGCGATCGTATTTTTTGTGATTTCGAACGTTTGTAAAAAATTCTAGTATACAGTAGTTTGCTGTTAGAGGATTGACTGGACCCGAGTCTCAGTGCTTCCTCACAATTAGTATGAATGCGTAAGTAGGTAAGGTAAATCCAAAACAATAGATTCCTCATCCGCCAGCACACATCAGGGTTTATACGATTGACGCCGGAATCTGAACTTCACAAAAACTGAATGCATGCGAGGTTTTTTAAACCTATTAAAGATGCTAAAATCGTGAGTCTGTCTCCATGCTTGGGCACTAAGAAATAAATTACCTGAAGGGCAAGGGTGCCATATGCGGCAGCCAGGTTGCTCTCGGTTTCTAGGCAGGCCAGAGCACACCTGTGGCAGGAGGACTCAGTGGGATTTGAACCCACAACCTCTCAACACTTGCGTCTCGAGGTGCGGGCTCTACCACTGAGCCATCTCCTACTCCTAGCTATCTTCTACTTGTTCAACATCGATCTCTTAATTCTGAGGCTATATAGCCATGGTAGATAGCCGCGGTAGATAGGGGGGAGGGTTGTGTAATGTCAAGTGGGAGGGACCCAAGTTTCTATTGGTCGAATTAACAGGTAGCTGCAGTCCAGAGGCGTGGGCTCGTAGTCAGATACATGCCTAGACCACACCTACCTGCCAGTCTATGCTTATTTATTTCTATTCTACTGTCTCATCGTAATTCTGCTCTTGCTTGCACTGATGTACAGACATTCTGTTGATTAGGCTTATAAAAGGAAAGACCCTGATACCGCCGAGGAGTTTGAATGTATGGAGAACCTATTCAACTCCCTCTGCTCCTGCCTCATGCATCCGCCTAACAAGGAGAGGTTTATGAAGGGTGAAGGCCTGCAGCTGATGAACCTGCTTCTCAGGTACTTAGTCTATTGCAACATTCTGAGGTACCCAGTCTAATCTGAGTCTCGCTAGACGGATCCTTACTGATAGAAGTAGTCATAAACAGCTTCTTCAAGTCAAATTATTCTTGATAGTGAAATTTTTTGGGCATTTTTTTCTCCTTTATGTTTTTGATAGTTTGAGGGAGTATCATTATAAATTTACCTGCTTGCATATCTACAGCACAGTCGCCCGTTTCTATTTACACTGATGATCCATTTGTTCGTGGGTCAAGTTCTAACCTTGCTCCCCGGCACTGCCGACTGCCAACCTCTGATTTTGTCCCTCTGCAGCAGTATATTGAACTGCTGCTCGTGGCTGTAGCAGAGATGACTGTGCGTTCCTCATATCACATACAGCTATGTCACATATTGACCTTGACATTGACTAGGGAGAAGAGGCAGAGCCGGAACAGTGCAATCAAAGTTCTAGACTATGCCATGACTGGGCCAGAAGGCCTTGACCTCTGTCAGAAGTTTGTTGATGTCTTGGGTCTTCGTTCGGTTTTCCCTCTCTTTATGAAGACCCCAAAGGTTAGTGATTTTTATCAAATGGGTTGATGCATCTTAAGATCAATGTGATTACGAGCTATATGATTGGATGATTTTAGGCCAATAAGAAAGGTCTGAGTAGCGTCCAGCTTGAGGAGCATGTCATCTCTATAATTGCCTCCATGGTGAAGGCCTGCTCGGGCACCCAGAAACAGAGACTGAACAACAAATTCATCGAGAATGATCACGAGAAGGTGGGTATAGTCAGCCGCCGCTCTATATCTCGTTGTGATGTCGTAAGACAACGCTAACTCAACTCCATCCTCAGGTCGAACGCCTTATGGAGCTGCATTTCAAGTATCTGGAGAAAGTTCGCACTGCTGACAGACGAATAGAACATGAGAGGAAGGTAAGCAGTTCTAGAGTTATCTTCTCATGGCATAATGGTGCTGAAAATTAGTGCTAATGCGTTTACGGATCTGTAATTGTCTCCCCTGTTGCAGAGTCTGCATGCAGACGAGCTCACAGACTCTAAGGAAGACGAGTTCATGCTGAGACGACTAGACGCTGGTCTGTTCGTCCTACAGCTGATCGACTATGTCATGATCGATGTCAGCTCTACCGGACCTAACACTGTAAGCCTCATAAGCCTCATATCAAACGCCAGCTCCAGTCAGAGCGCTCTCATTGCTCTCTCAACACTAGGGCCCATCGTAGCGGAGATCCAACTTCTCTCTGGAGATTTTGTAATGAAGTCGAAGTTGTCTTCTTCCCAATTTGGAATGGCCATGTATATCTGGGTGCCAAAACTCAACGCAGTTCAGCGCGTCTGTGTTATCGTACTGGGTTGGGCGAGATAGTTTTTCCTGAGTAAATACTGTAGACTGAGATCCTATACTGTAGACTGGGATCCTATACTGTAGACCGGGATCCTATACTGTAGACTGGGATTCTATACTGTAGACTGAAACTTTTTTGTGCTGGAAAATATCTACGATAATGCCAGAAAACTTGACCGGAAAAATTTTGCAAGTGAGAAATTTTTTACTACGATAGTCACTATATAATATACATAATACATATAATATATAATATGTAATAATATATACTATATATAATCATTGAAACTTTTTGCAATTGTCAACATTTGCAAAAATTCACAAACAAATTCCAGTTAACAGTACGGAAGTAAATTACGTCACTCGTGAACCTGGGCCAGCCTGAATGGGCAATAGCAGTACTAGATCAAATGGAGAAGACAACTCCAGCTCTATTATGAATCTATACGAGAGAAGGCTATCTATCTAGACTACAGTAACAACTCCAATAATCAGGGAATGAAAAGGAGCTCATAATCAGCGTTGCCAACTCTACGATTTTCAGTCTAGTTATACGATGATTCGGCTTTTATGATCTAAGACCGCGATGTTTAGAATTCCCAGTCGTTTCTTTCTACGTTTCATTTTTGCACTCAGGCAATAGGAAGGACGCTGGTTTTATGTATAAAAAATGACAGTTGATCATCTCCATGTAGGAAATTCTAGTCATTTAGGTCTCTGCAGCACACAGTACAGCCTTCATCAGCAGTATTGTCCATGTTTGAATGGTAGATATAGTAGCAGTGTGGTATAGCCAACTCTACTTCATATTATATGTTGATATGTCATGGCATATTCTGGTTTGTCAAGATGGCTTCAGATGGACTCTAATGGCGTCTGAGATGTCAAAATTTCTGTGGGGAGACCTCCCCAGATCCTCCTGTCACCTCGCCACAGTGATTGTATAGGGATTCAAAAATCTCTATTTTGTCTCTGAAGGTTGGCAGCACTATAGTCAGATGGTGGTCTTCTTAGTTTCAATCTGGGCTATTGTAAACCAAGTGCTTATAATCGAAATCCGCCAACCATTATTAGAACCTGGTTACGATTGAAAACCATGAGAGATCGCTGCTGGTTAACTTGATTAGAATCTCAGAGAGCGTAGTCTGAGTCGATAGCTTCATTCCTATCTAGCGCGGTGACATAGTATTTACTGAAATCTTTCAGATAAAGAGTCGGGTGATGAGGATATTGAATATGAGAGGAGAGTCAGTAAGAGCGATAAAATGCATTATACGAGGTATGAACAACGCAGTGCCCTCTGTGTGATATGTTCTCGTCGTCACAGTCACCAATACTCTTTTTTTCTTAGAATATGCAGAAAACATCGGGGAGACAGCGGAGGAGAAGGCGAGGGAGAGAGAGCAATCTAAGATCCTGGGCCTTCTGGATCAGTTCAGTCAGTCGTAGTGCGCCTGCTATGTCTTTGTAAATATAATATTTGGAACCCACATCAACTCACTTCACTGCTCGCGGTGGCTTCTCTCTCTGACAAGGAGATGATAGCAAACCAACTGGCGCTTGCGATAAACGCATTAATTAAATAATAATAATAATAATAATAAACATTTATTTCTAGATAAGTCAAAGGTCAATCAACTAAGCACTAGTGAAGGAAGGGAAGCTAAGAAAATAGCGTGACTATTTCAGCCAAATATATAAGCCAGTCAGTAATATGATGTGAGCAACACAGTAATAATATACACATGGGTGCAAGCCATGTGTGAAAAGGGAGTTCGAATAATACTGCAGTCGTGCCCAATACCAAGGGTCGAGTAGTTGAGACAGAGATTTCCTCAAGTTTACGCGGCCTTTTCAGCAGCGGTGCTGTCACTAGCAGCATCACCAGTGAGGGCGTCAGTCTCGGGCCCGTTAAGGTTGTTGTAGCAAGGATACTCGGCGCAGGCACAGCATTTGAGGCAGCTAGGAGTTCGTCTGTAGCAGTACGGAGGCAGGATGATCAGCGGGCTTGTCGTCTGTTTGTACTCCAGATAGTCAGGGTTCCTAAAATAGTCATGATTCTAGATTGAAGGGCCATCCAACTGGAGATAAGGCTTCTATGGAGAGCAGATCCATCCAGCTACACTCTAGTTCCCCATGATCCTTCATCGATCGCTCATCCCTCTACTAGCCAGTATCTCAAGACTAGACCTCTGTTCCTCATCAGTAATCCCGTGGATACAGCGGGCGTATTCATCTACCCCGCCTACCAGCTGCTGAATGGAAGTGAGGACATATAACTTACCCCTTATGTCTGTCATCATCTTTCTTCTCAAGCATAGGAATTCCGCTGAGACCTAGCAGGATGGAGGTAATGAACAGTGGGCCGAGTACGGCTGCCCACTGGCCGCCCCGCAATACATTACAGGACATAAGGAACACCGACCACCAGATCATCAGCTCTCCAAAGTAGTTTGGGTGCCTTGAGTACTTCCACAAACCTGTAACAGCGTTCTCTGTCAGATGGGCAGGATACCACACATGAGACGTACAGTACAGCACCATTCACGCTAGACTATTGAAACACTATTGTAGAGATATAGAGGCAACTACTGGTTATGAAACCATCCATTATTAGTTGCTATAGCAGTAGCTAGTAAAAACTATTCACACTAGAGTATCTGGCTGTCATAATGTACTTGCCATCACTATAGTGGAACAAACATATTAAGGTCATCGCCCTGTTAAGTTTTGGTTATATCACAATTCACAATGCAATCAAGAATAGTGCAAACAAAGATATGAAACTCAGGCCTGTAGAACAGGAAATTTTTGCGTTCGTTTAATTTTCGGCCAGTTGCAAAAATTGATTATCTACAGACTAGCAGCAAAAAACGCAAAAATATATCAGAAACTAAAACGCAAAGATTGTGCTCGCAGGAACTTCCTGTTCTACAGTATATGTGTTACTTATCTACAGTCTTGTCATTGATCCATGAGTTATATCATATCATGTCATGTACTACATTCCACTGGGGTGAGTAGGTAAGTACGCGAGTGAGTCAGTGAGCAAAATGATGTTCTTTCACACCATTGGTTGAGACTAGGCCACACCTCCCAACGTCACCCACCTCCAACTGTAGGACCATTTACATGGGAATAAGCATTCTCCCATGTGTATCACTTACAATCTCCTAAGTATAGTGCATTGCATTGTGGGAAGACTCACCAACGTTACACCATTTGCCTTTATTCTCTGGATTGTCTTTGAAGAAGAACTTTTGGAAGTCGGCGACGGTTTCGATGAGCAGACCGAGAACGAAGCCTATCGAGGCTATCAGGTCAAGGACAGTGAATGAAGTGTCAGGTGACGAGATCAGATCGGCACCGGCAGGAAGGTTGTTGTAGGTGGCGCTATAATGCGCGTTGATAAATATAACTGGAAGACTGACCGTGTAGACCCAGATCGCCTGCAGGGAGAGATACTAGTGAGCTAGCAATCCAGTGAGTCGAATATACAGTATAAACTGGTACACTCACCTGAAACACCCAAAACGCTCCAAATCTTAGGCAGCTGTTTCTCTTGTCATCAAACCTCTTGTCCTCTCCAATTTTTATGATGCGGAACAGAAGATAGCCTGAGAGACGAATGCCCCAGACCGTTATATAGACAGTTACAAGAATCTGTCTTAGCGCAAAAGTCTAAACGAGTAAAGGAGAAGTTGTAAGATAACATGCACAAGTCAAATCAGTCGCATTGCAACCATAGTGGCTGCATTACCTGTGAAAGTGCAAATGTCACCAGAGCCAGTATGACAAAGTTTGTACCACCAGCAAAGTCTGTGACTTTATCAAACCGACACGCAAAAGCGATTAGGAAGAAGGATAGCTGCATCGCAACTGTAATCACGGCACAGATGGCCAAATTGTTGTCATCCCACAGATAGACAGGCTGCATTTCGTTCGTCCTTGTGTTGCTCTAGAATTCCTGTGAAGAGAGAGAGAAGGCTGCAACCGGAATAACAAATAACAAAATACTGTATATTATCTGTTATTTAGGGTAAAACTGCTACAAGAATCGGAGCAGAATTTACAGTACAGCTACGAGTATGTGAGTGCAGTAGTGATAATAATAAGCGGGATATGTTATGGAGACAGGCATTCATTCGAGACCAATAAAGACGTTACTTATTTATTTCCGCCTTCTAGCATGCTTGAAATGAACATACATACCCGATTGAACTACAGCTAACAGTTTAATGAATCCTGTGTCCAAGTATGCTACTAATCCCCAGAGGAGAACAACTACTGCTATAGAAGTCGCTAACCTGACAGAGACCCAGTAACTTACACAACAATTTACGTACGTCAATTGCGCGTGAGTTTTGTACAAGCACGTATTCAGAACGGTACTACTACGCCGCGTTTCCCGGTCTGCGACCGCCCACAACAGAGCTTAGCTCCGCCCCTATTTTATTGCCGTAGCCGGATTACTATACGGGACTCTTCAGCCTGAGCAAATATCTAGCGAAGAAGGAATAGAGGTGTTTGATAGCAATCAATATTCCCATACCAGTAACTATCTATCTTACTGTATAGACCTCGTTTTGGATCGTACTAATCGTGTTGAGTACCTACCGTAGGACTAAGACATGCTCGAACAAATGATCATCGGTCAATGCCGTGACAACTGATCGATCAGGCAAAGAGGGTCAGGACCCTCTTTGGATCAGGTTTTGACCTATTATTTGACACTTCTATTTTCATGTGCGTAAAAGTGTAGTCCAACACCATCTTTCTTAGCAGTTTATTCGACTAATTCCTATCATAGAGCTAGAGACGCAACGCTATTCGCTCATGAGCGAATAGCGTTGCGTCTCTAGCTCCATGATTCCTATATCCCGTACCGCAGCTTTCTCAATAGTAGTCGATATAGAGGCTAGTGTGTCGACCTTGTAAACCGATCCAATAAAACCAACAGCAACGATTGGGTATTAGAATGTGTACGCAAGTACCCGCTACATGTCGCTGCATGTCATGCTGTTGGTGCAATGCAGAGCCTGGCGCAATAGGAGTGGCATCAGGAATTTATACCCCTCCTCATTTCGCCTCAAATAGTCTCGTTTCGTTCTCCACACACACTGGTCACCACTAGCACAACTCGGCTATACCTTTCAAGGTAAGTACATGTCCGTACCTGTTCGCTTTTCCATGGAATGTCCTGCGATTACAGTCATGAATCGTGGAGAATCCGAATTGTGTCTACTAGTTCCCGTATCGTTAGGAAACCCGCTTACAGCGGTTGGATAAATGGCTGTATTTCATTGACTAACCGACTTTTAGAACTATGACATACTCCGAAAAAGCACCCTTACTCGGAGACAGTGATGGAAGATCATCGATCGGTGAGAAGCCGGTCTCTACTGCCACGAGTGCTGGAGAAACTAGCACGGAGTCCTCCAGCAATGGTGGGTTGAATTAGATTTGATCCGACCGCACTGCATTCTTCCTTTTTCTCAAGATATCTACTCTCATCTGTTATTCAGACACAAAACCGTCATCTTGGACGAGACAGCAGATGCTGGTGGCGACTGCGTTATCATTGCAGAACATATCTTTCGCGATATCATTCTCAGTGATATCACCCTTTTATCCCACTGAAGCTGCAAAAAAAGGTGCATCGAAGACTGTGGTTGGCATGGTGTTTGGAATCTTTCAACTTGTCATCTTCGTCACGTCTCCCATATACGGGAACTTTGTAAGCGCGAGCTCATGTCTTGACTTGTTTTCAACAGTTTTCAGCAGTTGAAGTAAATTTGTTTGATTTTTGTCAGATCGACAAGATAGGCCCCAAGTTTATGTTCATTGCGGGTTCATTCATACTCGGCGGCTGCAGTATCTGCTTCGGGTAAGTACCCGCTTGGCAGCGCTGATACAGCTCTCTTGGATTAAAGATAGAGTATTTACTCAAGATAGCAGGCACAATCTCAGTTACTCAAGTATGATTGTGGGAGTTAGCCTGTATACCTACTGTTTGATCTATCGCGCTACTGAACAGTATTCATACGCCCCAGTTATCCACCTCCAGTACACACATGGCCCTGATATTGACTCCCAATAGCCGCCTGTGGACTTATGACATGCATGCAGCTGTTCATTCAGGACATATGACAGCATAGCTCTGGGTTACTGACCTTCACCTTGCATTTACATTACATTGACTTTAAATTTATATAATATGGAGGTAGACCTCCTACTGAACTAGACTGAAGACAGATGTAAAACTAATGAGCACTATCGGCCAATCGTAGACGGAGATCCAGTTTATTATATCCTTATTACCACCGATCTATTAATCTCATATAATCTCGGATACTGATTACTCTCCGGCCGCTGTTTTTAACACGCTTATATAATTGTAACCACAAGAGTTGTCCTCCCTTATGTCAGGTTCCTAGACGGCTGTCCCGATGGCACAGTGTATATAGTCATGTGTTTTGTCTGCCGGTCAATAGAAGCCAACGGCTCTGCGATGCTCAGTACTGCGTCCTTCGCAATCATGGCTAAAACATTCCCCAACGACATCGGCAAAGCTCTGGTGAGTTGGTTAGCTGTCCCGTCCCTCCATTCCGCTGGTGCTGTGTATGACGAGGTGTCTGCTGCGTGTTACAGGGTATCCTGGAGACGTTCTCTGGTATCGGGATGATCCTTGGCCCATCTGTCGGAGGCGGTCTCTATGAGGTATGTCACCAGCTGCTGTGACACCTGTTTGAATTTGTTAATGACAGACACAGCGATGTGTCTCTGTAGCTTCTCTTCTCTCCGCAGCTCCATAGTGAAATGTATGACATAGGACTTGTCACTTCCTTGTCATGGGTACTGACCTTGGGGGGTTGTTTGTTATGACATCCAAAGCACATTCACTACGCATTATGGGATTGAAATCTGGTTGAAAATGCATTGTGGGATAATATGAGATGGAAAATGAATTATAGTTCTCTCGGATGTGTTTGGATTTCATTTCGACACCATCAGTTCCGCGCAGAATATGTAAATATGCTTGCCTCATTGCTTCGAGTTAACATGACTCATGTCTACCTGTCATTGCGTGGTCAAAGTCCGTATTTGCAGCCGTCCAAAATAGCCCATATTCCTCAGCAACAGACACCGGCTAATCTGGGAACCCAGTCAGCAGTCCCAATGTCCATCGTTATATACTGTCCGAGATCCTGCCCAGAATATCGGCATCAAATTCAAATGACAAAACTTGGGCGTTCCGTCTGTGAACGGGATGCGTTGACCCTAAACTTGTAAAGGCAATCAGCTAGCTAATTCCCTGCAGTAAATACTAGTAATTATAATTATCTGTTGTCTGTCCGTCTCTGGGTCTGTGAAACACATTCTTAAGTGGGATAGCTTCTCTTGGAGAGGAAGGGAGAACTCTGAGAATACACTCTCTCAGACTGGGAATGTCTCCACAGATTTACTGGGCAGTAGGAGTACGGCAGGCATAATACCGGAGTTTAGCTGGCATTGTTATGTCTGTTCGTCTGTCCGTTTGTCAGGGAGGCAAAGCATCAGTTGGTTTACTATAGGAATGTTTGCATACTATTACATACCGTGTCCGTGTCAGCAAAGCCAGCACAATGTAGTATGGTGTGTGATTTGATCGCCAACTACATACCTCATACCTCATACCAGACTGATAGCATAACATGTTATGGATATGTAACTGTAGCTATGCACTTTAGCTAACCATTGACCTGCTTGTTGAGAGATTCATTTCATACCAACATGTTGTTGGAGATTGTGAACTGTCTCTCATGTTTCAATGTTGACGAGACTCCCAAAACCCAGTGGAGACTAACCCCTGGCTTCACTCTGCGGTGACAGGAGACGGGGCTGAAACTATGTAGGACTTTATTTTGTCACAAAACTAGCCTCTATAGAAACTCACCCGATTTTACTGTCCCGTGCAGGCTGTACTCTGACCACACCCGTTTTGTGTCACAATGCTGGCAGCTTGATGCTCCACTTCTTCCTCGTTGTGTCTCAGATTACGAGCAAAGTAGATCATTCACCTTTAGCCATTGTTTCAGTAGGACTGTGTTTGTCTTCTGCAGCTCGGAGGATTCAAGCTGCCCTTTATCGTCATGGGCACTATAATCTGGATAACTACTGTGGTCAGCTACTTTGTGCTGCCAAAAATAGGTAATTGATACCGTAATTTCATTACAATGTGAGCTACGCTCTGTGTGCGAAATTCTGATGGCTTCTCTCCTTTCAGAGGATATGTCGAGTATAGATGGCAGCTTTTTAAAGCTCCTCAGGATACCTGGATGTATCATAATATACCTGGTCATTGCCGCCTGCGCTGTGGCGCTTAGCTTCCTCGATCCTACATTCAGCCCCTTCATGCAAAAAGAGGTAAGCGTCTGTAATTTTGGAGTTGCGATACCCTGAGATAGTCGATAATTATATTCGGACTGATGCAGAAGTCGCCTTGCTGTGTTTGTAGTTCTCATTCCTCACCATCGGACAGATTGGGCTGATATTCATGATCGCCCCCGGCGTCTATGCGTTCTCCGCCCCCTTCTCCGGTATCATCAGTGACATGGTCAGTGTCATACATCCAGGCTCTTTGTGTCGCCGTCACACTCTTCGCATCACCGTCACACACTCTCTGTGTCACTGTCACGCTCTCTCCGCGTAGCCGTCACACACCCTCTGTGTCACTGTCACGCTCT
>ERZ1740065.812-NODE-812-length-17602-cov-12.596398_pt1 | contig 17602 bp, 14 predicted proteins | sample MGYA00581738_ERZ1740065 | MGnify/ENA primary metagenome ERZ1740065 (study PRJEB43018, sample SAMN04849749) | marine metagenome | isolation source: floating plastic debris | place: Pacific Ocean | collected 2008-09-01 | study: EMG produced TPA metagenomics...
GTTTTGCTGTGAGTGTGTGTTGTGTGTGTTTTGAGGGAGTCTGGCTTGGAGTGTTTGCTTGGATGCTGGGAGGCAGTGAGAGGAGGCAGGGAGAGGAGGGAGACACACATACACACCTGAATTGCCAGATGACGGAGAACATCTCCCTCGATATCCTGACAACGATGGGTGAGTTGGCCGAACAGCTGACGATTTTGCCGAGTGTGTTGAGGTACTGAACCAGCAGCATGGAGTCAGAGTTGAGGGCGTTGAACTCACCGTCTGCGGAGTTGAGTACCTGCGAGCCAAGAGTAGCGTGGCTATACCCATCATTGGCATGACAACGGAGTTAACAACGATTAAAGAAGGGGTATGTCTCGTTTGCACTAGCAGATCTGCCAAGATTTCCCTCATGATTCCTGTCTCGTAAAAAACAGTAAATTTTTCACGACTAAAATAAACAAAGCTTGTAGCAGCGATCATTTCTGAAGTTCTGCTGGCGACTTACTCGAAGGAGAGGAAAGAAAAACCATCCGGCGACATCAGAGAATTTATTCGGTGTGCCCTCCTCAGCAGACTTGGTGGCACTAGCAAATCGCTTCGTCTTCGCCTTAATACGAGCATCGACAATAGCTCTCCAATCATAGTCTGAAAGCACAGCTCCGAGTCACACTACCCGTAAACCAACTATACTGACATGAGAAACAGTCCATGACATGATAATCAGGCTATCAATTCAGTAGAAAATTATTTTCAGTGAGGAATGCCATTCTCTAGAAAAGGCTGCAAGGAAATGGGAAACTGTTTTCAGCCCAGAAAATTTTTAAACAAAACTGAAACATACTGAAGATACAGGAAAACATGAATTAGGCATAGAATTAATAATATTAGGAACAATTACCACGCTCTGTCCAGATACCGTAAATGATGAATGTTTTGCGGCATGATGTTTTGCGAGGTTACATCATCGCAAAAAACTTCCACAATATTTTTGCATAAACATAAAAACCTAAGTAAAAGCAGTGAATCACAGAAATCTCAAATCTTACTACAACGTGCCAAATACAAACATTTCTAAGTGCAAAAAAATTCAGTTTACGGAAACCACAGTAACCAGTATGATAAGTATAAGTTACATGGAATCGACTGCTCTACGGGTGAGATACCTTGCTGACCACTTGTCCTGTCATCCAGCGAGAGATCATGTAATTTGTCAGTTGTCTTCTCCTGACAGTGTGTAGGATCAGACAACTCCATAGCTGCAGCAGCGAGTGAATCCAGCACATCTAATCGCTTCAATCAGTACACAGGAAGTTGAAAAAAAATTGAGGTGGAAAAGGGTGGAGCTTGGGACAGAGCAGGGTAGTCCCAACTCCCGTATTGACTTGGAGAGCTTCCTAGTACTTTACTATACAATCAGCAGGTCCCGGAGCAGCCGAGGGATGGAGTACAGGGAGCAGTGGAGGGATGGAGTACAGGGAGCAGTGGAGGAACGGAGTATGGTCTTACCTGACTAACTGTGTAGTTACGAGATATGAACTGCTCACAGAGGTATGTGGCTACCGTCTGCGGCGAGACGATTAGCAGCGATACAAATATCTTATGCCGGAACGTCGTGTAGTGGTCGATAGGTAAATCGCCAGGCATGTGCAGAACTATCTTTGCAAAGTCGGCGGCAACCTGATGAGATGTTATATATCAGAGGAAGGTATAGACTTCTAACAGTCGAATTTCATTGTCGTTAGCTGCTCAAACCTCGGTGGCCATGCTCTTGTTCTTTCTGATGAGATTGGGGGCGGCGGTGAGGGATGCCTCGACCTTGTCCAGGTTCTCAGTCTCCATCAGACCAGTCATGCAGTCGCCTATGTAAGCGGGTGGAGCCTTCACCACTTGAGGCGTATCTTCGAATTTACCAAGCGGTACGAGGTCATCGTCGCTGTCAAGGTCGTCTGTGTCAGCCTGAATCAGACAACCAATGGCATAGCTGGTACAGTGATAGCAGACAGTGTTATATGCAGTGATGAGAGAGTGGGTTCTATAGATTTCTAGAAGCAGCAGACCAGCTCCTATAGCTTAATGTCACATGTTGAGGATGATAAGATTCTCACTGCACATACCGGCGGAGCGTCTGCTGCAGTATCTGTGGCAGATGTGTCGGCTGATTGGTCGACTGGTGAGTCATTGAGCCTGTAGCTGTTAGCCTGAGGTTTATCTGGCGGTGACAGCATGGATTTGAGGCTGTCCAGTTCTGATGTCGAGTCATACGTGAACTCGAGAGGCTGCTCCAAGCCTGGGTTCAGTTTCTGGCTCATTATTTCAGCAACAGCCATACCTAAAACCAATATGGCCGCCGTAAGACCCATGTTGCAGTAGGCCTGGAGGATTGTGGAATAATGGATAATAGAACTGTATTACGAGAGTGGGGGTGATCATGCGACCAGCGACGCTTACAATAGCCCTGCGACTCTGGTGATATAGCCCTAGTGAATACACCACAGGAATGTGTTATAGGCAATGATAAGACATACTAACATAGAATGAATGTTACACCATGGGCAACCTCTCAGGCCGGATATATCAATCAATCCGTCACAGAATGAAGCACAATACCCACAGAACTAGATAAGGAGGGGAAACTCCAACTCATGTTTGTGTTCAATTTCAAGAGTGGCAAAAATTCCACGAGAGTCATTTTTTGTCTGTGTTCTTAGCCACTATTTCCTCCCAATTATCTATGATATAGAATCCACTACAAAACCAAGTTATCGGGGTCAGCGGGAATCACTTCGAGCACACAACACTTCCAAATCTAGTCTCAAAGCTCACATATCGCTGTTTGGACAATGCCTGCTGACTAATTCATCTGATATCGGAGAGACTAGATGAGCTACATTGTAGCCTTAGATCCTACCTGCGTATCGGATAGAGGGGTCGCTGGCCGAGAGATGATTCTGGAGCCCGGTCATCAGTCGTTTCATCAGTTCAGCCTTCACAGTCGTGACGGTTGCCTCGGATATGAATACGGAGGAGACAACCAGAGCTTTACTCATGTACATGTGCTGATCGAACGACACGTGTCTAAAACAGTTAGAACACTGTGGAACCAGATTTGTTCATTGAGCGAGTTTTTACAATTTAATCGGCTACAAAATCCCCCAGTAACGGTGGTAGAAAATGAAAGTGAACACAATGTTTCCTGTCGAGGTATTAGTAAAATATTCACAATTATGATTTTTTAAAACTGCTCAAAGCATCAAAGATGCACTAGTTCGACGTTGGCAATAAGTCCAGGTTTTACAGTAGTCGTATAAGCAGCTATAATTGAGGTTTTACAGTAATCGTATAAGCAGGTATAATTGAGGTTTTACGGTAGTCGTATAAGCAGCTATAATTGAGGTGTGACAGTAGTTGTATAAGCAGCCGAGTGTACTGGACGAATCACCTGAGAGAGCTGCTGTCAGACCAGACAGACATCAGCTTGGCGAGCATGCTGACATAGAGGTGAATGCGTGACGGCGACGTGACGAGGTAGCCAATGATGTTATAGAGCAGACGATGGCAGTCAGACGACGTGAAGTACTTATGTAGTAGCAGTTTCTCCACCAGGAGGTGCTGCAGCTTCCTGTTGTCTGTAATAGAGAAGTAGTACTAATCAGTAGGCGGGCTGTTCACAGAGCTGATGGGAGACTGCATTCTGTTAAATCTAATCCACTTTTATGAAAATATCAGGCAGCCCATTGGCTGCTCTCCTAATGATTTACCTTGTTTACCCGTTTAACAAGCCTGGGGCGTCTGCTACCCCTCCCCTCAAAAACGACTTTTCTATAACTGTAACAGTAATCAAAAGAACAGCAGCTATGATTATAAGAACAGCAGCTACGATTATAAGCTGGTATGTTAGCCAAAATGGAACGAGAAAGAAAACCCAAGAGAGGCTCAAATCAGATTTGGGCTTTCCGTTTTCCTGCATTTCAGCAAAAGAAATGATAAATCGCTACAATACTGGAATGTCTGTGAGATCATTTTCAATTTTTTGCGCGCATTCATAATCGCAAAAAAGTTTGATGACTGCTACTGAGTAGGACATAAGTCGCAGCAATATTGCAGTCTATAGTATCAGTCATTTGGTCAACATTCCTCGTCTGCACACGATCCCGCTCGCAGCGCCCAATCAATGGTTCCATGCAGCCTACGCATGTAGTCAAGAGAAGACAATATTAGAATAGCCAGAGAACCTACCGATGACAGAGTTTCCAAGGAGGGCGGCCATGTCTTCATAGTGCTGTACAGTCTTCAGCAGCGCAATCATACAGCACTCTAAGGCTGGCTGGGGAACCTTGAGTATCAACTTGTGGAAAACCCGAGAGATCAGGAAATCCTGGCTCACCTGAAGTAGAGGGAGATGGTTACAGTAGGAGTGACCTGGCACTGGAGAAACTAACTCCGCGCCCTCGTCATCCAAACTCTTCTTAGTTCGTTTACTTTTGATTTCATCTCTTATCACTCTATTAAAAAATGGCTGATCGTACAAAAATGACGATGAGCTACTACTCTCTGTAGAGATATCTATTATTAAAGAATTGCATGGAAAACTGGAAAAAACTATTTGCCCTTTCTGGGTAAGGGAGATAGCAGGACGGAAAATTGACAATACATTGTTTCTAGAAGATATCTTGAGACTATTCCGTTATAAAGGGGATGGTTCTCATCCTGGCAGACATTGTTAAAATGGGCTTTACAACATTCAGAAACAAATCTCTTGCGTTTGGGAGGTAGATAACTGCATTATAACAGTTTTCTGCCGTGAGACTGATGGGCTGCAGTTCTATGCCTGCAAAGGGATGACAGTCCTGCAGTAAATGCAGACTCACCATGATATCAGCGAGCAGAACACTCCATAGCTCAGTGGCAAAGCCATGCAGGCAGAGTTTGCCGACGAGCTGGCTGACGAAGGCAATAGAACTGGACAGACCAGACGTAAGCCGCATACGAGCAGTGTGCAGTCCAAACAGCATAGACTTATACAGTATAGGGTTGTATACTGACCTGCTCAGCAGAGATGGTACCTGGTCTGGAAATCTACAATGATATACGAACAGCTGACGATCTATAAAATACGGTAAAACAAAACAATTTAGTATCAGCGTCCCAAAGGCATGCTGTAATTCCTTGTAACTCCACAATTTAGTTCCTAGCACCTTGATCTATGTAATGAGTACACAATCTCACATTAGTAAACTGTACTTTTGTGATTTTACATCAAATGCTGGTTTAACTACATAGATGTAGAGGCTACATAGATATAGAGGCTACGTAGATGTAGAGTCTACATAGATGTAGAGGCTACATAGATGTAGAGTCTACATAGATGTAGAGGCTACATAGATGTAGAGGCTATAATTTCTTATTTCATGACGTAATCACCGAGAGTTGACGCAATTAGAGAGCAAAGATCGTAGGGACTAACCTGTTAGCAGCATGATCAGGCAGGGTGACTAGGTACTGCACTATAGTGTCATTAGTACAATCTGGATGATGGGACTCCTTACTGCAGATACCGGAGATCAATGTTGATAGCTTATCAGACGCAATCATCTGTACTAAGATCTTCATACATCTCTCATTTACAGAATATGGGTGTTTTTCACGCATCCCACTGCATAAAACCTAGAAAAGAAGTACATCTACCTCATCAGTCTCACCCTAAGAGTTGTGAGGTTTGTTGTGAGTCCAGTAGTGACATTTCTTACCTCAAACGTGATACTCTCTGGACCCTTAATAAACAGATCAGAGATTATATTTGCAGACGCTTGAATGAATTCTACGTCTGTCATCCCTTGTAGCAAGGAGTAAAGGGCGTCTTCGTACGGCCCTGACAAGAAATAAGATCTCGCCAGCTGCCACGAGGGGCAAAACTCCGTTTTCCTGCAATCTCCACTATGTTCATGGTGTAGTAGGTGCAGGAAAACAGCTGATGCTTCTTTGATGCCGGATTTTAGCGACACAGTACGAATCCGATTCCTCAGAGCTAGCTTACTAGCCTCATCCAGATCCATCTTTTCATATACTCTCCTATCAATAGCGAAGAATATAGCTTACAAAATTTCAGCTAGCATGGTAAAATATGAAGGGATTTAAACCTCTCTGAGAGGGATATGTCCATACCGGGAGAAACTTGAACGTCAGCGTTATTAAAACAGGGTGAGATCTAGATTCAATGATTCTTGTCCATCGCCCATGCCAATATTTGACCATGACATTATCTGTGTAGAAATGGCCAAAAAGTGACGCGCTATCGTACTACGTATCGAGCCGACAACTCCGTTCATGAAGTATTCGCAGCGTTATCGACGTCACACTTGTAGATGAGTGGTTATGATCCAATATAGGATTTCAGAGTGGAAGTTTATACATATAGCATCCCACCCGAGTATAAATCTCTTCGAGGTAGCTCTGAGCAATACTTGAGAAGATAGATCCTCCAAAATCACTATGCTATTATGAGGCTGTCCATGAATGGAAGGGATGTATGCAGCTGCATGAATTGGAGTGAAGAGAAACAAGCTATATATATGTATGTATCCTACAATAAGCCTTGTTTTCTATTTCTACTTCAAGTGTTTGGAATGTTGTATAGATTTTTAGACATATAGATGACATAGAATTACTTTCCTCAGTAATAGGACTTGTACGCCGACTGAAATAGAGGTTTATATATTGAAATTTATGGACGATTAGATGATAAAAAATATGAACAGTATCAAAATAATTATGTCGCGGTGATAGATCAAAGATATCACAGTGCTAATGAGCGTGAGTGACAGCGACTATCCTGTCTCGTTCAGTAATGAGTGCAGAGCGTATTCTACGCAGAGATCGAGCCGCGTCCGACGGATTGCCTTTGTTGACCTGCATTGCATGGTGGATAACATAGCCTAGATCCACCAGCATGAAGAGCGACCCGGCCAGACCCCCTCCAACCGACATCAGAGTCCTCTTTAGACCTTGAGTAGCACCAAACTGAAAATAGAGGAAAAATTACAAGTTATAAAAAGTCAGACAGGATAAATAGTGTAGACAGTTCCAAGTAGTTGAGGCACATAGATACTCAGATATTCCACTAGTTCTAAATTATCCAATACACAAATAATCATGATTTCTATTCTGAAAATGGTGAAATCTTTCAGCAGCATTGTAGCCTCCATCACTAAGCAGTAGGCTACACACTCGCAGCAAATAACCCACAGACTAGCGGGATTCGCTATTCCCAACTCGCAAGCATGTTGAACTTAGATATGCGTGAATTCGCGAGTAGGACGCTGATTGACCGTCCACACCAGCTGAGCTAGGCGTACACCAAACAGCTGGCTGATGATAAAGAGCCGCGAGTGCGTAGTACCCCAGCTACTAGCCACTGCAGTTTACAGGTGTGTGTATCCGGTTGATGGTTAGATGGTACTGGTGTTGGGTAGATTGTATTTATTTGTTGGAGTGCCAACTGCCGTGAACAAAACAACACGATTATTGAAAACTAAATTACAGTCCAGCCAGCGCCACATGAATTTACTATTATGAACTCACTATTAACTCGCTGGGCAGCGGAGACGCAGCCTGTCTGAGCCTGGAACAAACAACAACCACTACCACCAGCGAGAAACCAAGAAACTGAGCAAGCAACAAAGGGCCATCAACACTGCCTTTCTGGAGTTATCTAGTTTAGATTGTGTATTAGAATGGAGTTGGTAGTGGTTTCAAGTTGTCTACTCCGGGCTGGGGTAAGAGGATGAGGTAAAAGAAATGGATAGGTGAGACGGAAGTGAAACTGGGAGACAATTTAGTAATTGACTCTGTGACACTCCGGCAGTTACAAGGGGGGACAACTCAGAGTTAGTAAACTCCAGGAATACTTTCTTGCCTAGAGGGTCAGCTATTGTGTCGGCAAAGGTATTTTGCTGCTACTCCAAGCACACATAGAGAGTTTTCAATAAATTTCATAGATGGAGAAGGGGTTGAATGCAGTCCTTTTCTGTGTGATGCTCCTTTTCTGCTGTTTCTATACACTCTGATTTGAACCCAGAAAAGCAAAGCTACTGGGGCTGATTCAATGTTATACAACGTACATTGAAACAGCAGCAACGGTTCACCGGCAATCACCATTAAAAGTATGGCAGGTATGGTTAGAATTTCCAATATCCACAATCGTAGATACAATATATGCAGTCAGTGACAATACTGGATAAGACTAGTGATATGCATTCATAAGTATACAAAATATACAGGTTAGTTTACTAGCTACAGCGTGACTCCGACTGGAAAAAAGTTCAACATTATAAATGCTTGTACTGAAAATTTGCGAAGACAAAGGGACCAACCATCCTTGTTTGCTGACAGAATATCTGTGCATGCAATAATGGAACAAACCTTCCAGATAGAGTTGCCAGCTTGGGCCCATTTCACCGTGGAGTATATAGCCTGGCCTGATTTAGCCCATCCATAGCTGTAAGAGGAGACAACGCAAGCTGTTTAAACTAGAGTCAACCTCATAAGCAGCGAATGGAGTACCAGATACAGAATAGCTCACATTTTAATTCCTGAAAACCAAACCTTCTGAACGCTGTCTACAAAATCTCTCAGTCTAGCCTTCACTTTATCTTTCTGGACAGGCTCAAAGTCCGAGGTATCGATAGTCTTTTCAACTTTACTCAATAGGGCAGCTTGTGCAGTCTTGTCTTTTTCCAACGCTTTTTGGGCGCAGTCGATACGCGTTCTCTTCTTTAGGTACTCGACGATCTCAGCAACTGTGGCAGTTACGCCACCTCCAGCAGCTATCGTAAGTCCAGTGCCAGTCAAAAATAGACTAGTTCCACCAGTGAAGAACGACAAGGCTAGTCCACTTAAGGCTATTCCTCCACCTATAGCACCTGCAATACCTCCAGCTATCTTCGAGTAGGTAGCCGTTTTATGAAGAGAGTCCAGCTCGTTGGCAACTCTGCTCAGCTCATTAATAGTGCGCTGTCTAAGTTGTAACCATTCTTCCACCTCAACACTGAGCTCTTTTTCCGTCTCGGAAAGCTGTTTGTACCTGGAGGATAAGCTAATTCCCATCCTGTATGTTTGAGTTTACGACAGGTACATTTTTGTTGTCATCACTCCAAGTACTCATGATGAGCGAGATGTACCGTGCAATAGCTCGCAATTTCTATCAAACGCTCTATTTTATAATTATTTGTTTCCTGTCGTAAAAAAACAGTCACGTATAAAAAATTTGAAGTTCACAAATGAATATTAGATATGATATAGATTTTCAGGCTGTTATATAAGTTTATTTTGGCAAAATTGTCGTACTTCCTTTTATCGAAGGCATTCAATACCCGCTAGTAGAATAAGGCAGACACTTCCGTAATTCATTGGACGGTATTTGTGCTTCTAGAAACACCACCAGAAGGAATAACAAAGGCACCGTTTTTGTTTACATATACCTCTGCAGGGCTCCTGTAGGAATTCGCTTTCTATTTAATAAGTTATTCCTTAAATCTCTGAAGTGACAATTGCGAGAAATCAGAAGTACCAGCCGTTTTTACAAACCGAGAGTCATCGCTAACCGCTTATCTCCTGTAAAGTTTATGCGAATTGCTCAGGAATGGCTGGTTGTCTGGATAATTGCTACCTCCCTGAGTGGGAATGGTTAGAGAGGCTGAGAGATAAACGAAATACGATATCTTCTGTTGTTGCCGGCACTTTGGTACGTAAGAAAATTCAATTCATCAACGCGGACTTCTCGTGTCTATCTCTTTATTTACGAATGATCATTGCAACTATTATGGTAGTTTGGCATTGGCTGGTGGATTGCCGCTGATGCGGCAGCAACATATCCTGATGAGAACAACTTCCCTAAAGCATGCCACACAGCTGGAGTCATCAGCACTCTAGCACTGATCATGTGAGTATGAGTGCCTGCACTATGTCTGGTGAGGCCAGGATTAACGTGTTGGATTATTTTCTATGATTTCAATTCTTCTTAATCGGAGGAGCGAAGTACTGGGATTCTTGATCCCATACACCATTTTGATTGGCGTATTTGAACTCAAGAGGATATAGGGAATTAATTTAGTAATTAGGTGCTCAAAATTCCTAACTATTCCCATTCCAAGAGCACAGATCTCCCGCTGCAATAGAGACTATGAGTGTCCGATCGCCTTCATGTATCCGTCTGCTTACAGGATAAACTCAGTGTCCAACAGCCAGGTGCGAGGTGACGTGTCTGACGGCGGGTGTCTCGGCCACATCGGCGCCAAAATCTGGTTCTTTGCCGGATTCATCCTTGGATTCGGCGCTCTCATCGCCTCCGCCTGGATCCTGTTTGGTATTTACGTGGTCAACCCAGATTCTGGTAAGCCTAGTAATTGGTTGATACTAGGAGCAGAAACTATAGCGATACCAAAGTGCAGAGATTCGATACTTTCAATACTCGATACCACGGAGCTTTGATGGCTGCTAAATTAATTTGATACTGTTGATTCTTGCTAGTATGCAGAGTGATTTCCAGGACAAAGGAAAAATATTTGTAGTCAGAAAGTATTGAATGATTGCATTTCCAGCAAGTATCAGCAGTATCGCACAGCTCGTGTCAAAATACCAGGTACTATGGAACCGGATTTGATAGCAACAGAACTGTTAGCGTTTCCTTCAAAATCATTGAGAAATGAAAATGATAGTGATCCCATAAATGGGAAGACAACTCCTACATAAGGTGTAATGGATATAATTGTTATAGTGAATTCTAACGATATCGATCATTTTTCGTCGCTATTTTCGCGGCTGTTAGACTGTCACCATGGAATATAAAAAACGCTATCGATACTTTTGATACATGTAGTAATGGACAAGCACTACATTTTTCCTCTGCTATATTCTCATCACTCCTTACCAGTGTGTCATTCTAACCTAATTACTGTCCTAATCAATTGTAGACAAAACTGATGTCTGGCCTGGTGTGGCGATATTTCTCCAAAACTTTCTTATATTCTTCTCGACGATAACGTTCAAGTTTGGAAGAACCGAAGATCTTTGGGACTAAGCTCCTGAGTTTTGCTTTACTGCATGAAGTTTTTTTGCTTTGTGATATCATCTATGTTCACACCAGTACCTGCTGTATCCACGTATCTTTTCCCATCAACCATCCTATCGATTCAGTGCCATTGTTGGCCAGCTGTGTAATAACCTAACATTATTTTGTCCTTGTTCTACATGTAGTATCTGCTTCTCAGAGCAGCTAAATAAAACGAGTGAATGAGTTCTGGATCAATCATAACTCCCAGTGAATTACCTTACGACAGAGCAGTGTATAAGTATATATGTATGGCGCTGTACTGCATGAAGTAATAGCCAAGAACAACAGGGCAAGCTCCAGCTTTGTATTGCCTATTTCTGTCCTCGGAAGGAGGAAGAGGACGCCTGCACACTTGATTACTTACATTAAGTACAGTGGCTCCCTCTGCAGCAATTATCAGCCAAGCGCTAGTGGCTTGTCTCGCCCAGCATATGGATTTAGTGGTCTCCCCCTCTTCGCTATGATGGGTCTACGTAGGCAAGGTAAGACAACTCCAAATAAAAAAATCCTTACCAAGCAGAGACATCCAATACACATTAGACTATAGGGTGGACACTTTATCTAAACTAAACCCCAACTAGGTTCTATAACATAACGCAGATCTTCTGAGGCAGCACTAGATGGTACTAACTTGATCATGAACACAATGATACTTATGCACCTATCCACATGCATCCCAGCAAAAGTGTACACTACACTAAGCCTGGGTGTACATGTTATTGAGTAGAAACCTGGCCACTAAAAAGGTCTCTTTCTGAAGACAATCTCCATATGATTGGGAATTACTTGGTGATGGGAACTTTGGAGTTGCCCTCTTTTGGAGCAACTGAGCTGCTGGAGATGAAGATTGATCAGTCCCATTATTTGACGTTGTGGCCCTTCAGTGAATCAATGATCATACGGCTGAGGTATATCACATATGTAACGACTTTCGTAGCGGCAGGCAGCATGAAGATTATAGGTGTGGGTGCTTTCGTATCCACGCTGGCAGCAGTCAGTGCTTTCCAGTTAACTCTTGATCCGGATGACAAGGTAAAAGTCTCCTTCGAATCAACAGGCTCAGGACCTTCTGATGAGATCACCTTCACCGTAAGTAACACCTCTCACACATCTCACCAACCTCAACAAGTATCTACCGTCCCACCCTGTGCATGCTGATGTGATTGTCTAGGTGGTAGCACAGACTACAGGATGGGTCGGCATTGGACTGTCACCAGGGGGCGGCATGGCAGGTGCGGATATCATCGTCGGCTGGGTCGACTCCGAGGGTATGGCTCATATCGAGGTGGGACTGCTTGACTCAAAATCACAGAATGAAAGATCTCAAGTGAGAGTCAATATTTGTTGATGGTTTTAGGATCGTCATGCGGAATACAACAGCTTCCCTCCATTAGACAGCTCCGACGATGTAACACTCATCTCAGGCTACGAAGATTCTGGTAAAACCACTCTGAAATTCAAAAGGAAAATCGACACATGCGATGAGAAAGATCTGAAAGTATCTGTAAGCATGGATAACCAAAATACCCAGAGGTCATCCCAGATAAATGGGCCGTATTCTAACTAACCCATTTTTGCAGACGGATACCGTTCGTCTGATTTATGCTTACGGACTCACTGATCCGTCTGACAATGATTTCTCACCCCGGGACTATCATAGTCCGGGACGACGAGGATCAAAGAGTGTCTACCTGCTTGATCCAGAGCCAGCTGTTCACTCGCTACCAGAAGATACCTTGATCATTGACATGACTGCAACGGATGTAATGGGAACTGCCCCCTTTCTACCCTCTTCCATCTCGCTCTGCCATTCGCCACCCTTCTCTACCTCTGTGTTTCGTTCTCCATTCCCATGCCCTATTACCTCTACTTTTCCTTTTTCGCCTCTCCGCCCTCTCCCTGCTCCCTCCCTACCTCTCTCCCTCGATATCACTACATTCAGTTGTGCTTGTTTTAGATTCTTTACATTTTATGCCATGTTGCAGTACAAGCTGCCTAGCGATGACACCACCTACTACTGTTCATTCCATGATGCCCCGCAACTCGACAGCAAGCATCACATCGTAGCTGTGAGTATCGTTTTCAACTGGAGCACTTGCTCGTCCCTGTCACATCTGCTTTGCGTTGGTATTCGCACATTAACCGTGCGAACAGCCTGTGGACTAGAATCACTGTCATGATTATTTCTCTACTTCAGGCAGAGATCCTCATAACACCAGGAAATGAGGGAGTCGTTCACCATGCCGTCCTGTACTCTTGCTGGGGTAAGGATATGGAGCACCTGCGGGGTAGTGACAAACAGAATGGCGTCTGTTACTCGGCTGAGATGCCTGAGTACGCAGAGTCATGCAAAACAGTTACATTCGCCTGGGCTGTCGGAGGATCGGTTAGCTCTATAATGAGTGACACACTCTCAGGAATTATTCTAACAGACTTGCTTCACAGCTGATCAAATATCGTTGTAGAAGTTTTACTTTCCGGAGGAGGCAGGCTATTCCCTCGGTGCCGGAGACGGAACGTCGCCGGAATTCTTCATGCTGGAGATGCATTACGATAATCCTCTTCGAGAGAGTGGTAGGGGCTGGTTCTCACCTTGATTTGTCCTTCACAGCAGCTGATATGACTGCTCTGCTGGCACTGAATGATTCTACTTACAGGCAGGGAGGATTCATCAGGCCTGCGTCTTACGTACACACCTAGCCTCAGGACCATGGATATGGGTACTTTCCAGCTCGGTTTAGTGCACGGCATTGCATTGCCGCCTCATGCGAACCAGTTCATGGTGACCAGCTACTGTGACGATCAATGTATGACCAAGGTATGATGACTTCACTGCCGCAACCAAGTCAGCATTGGCCTGTTCTTGGTCATTAGTCTGATATCTTATAAATGATGGCGTGAAATGATCATTGCTTTATTGCACTATTGCAGTGGATACCTGAAGAAGGCCTCACCATATTTGCATACATGCTCCACGCGCATCTCACCGGAATTGGCATTCAAGTTGACCTCTACCGCAATGGTAAACATGAAGAGATCTTTGCTAGAGACGATCACTATGACTTCAATTACCAGGAGAACAGACTCTTCCCAGAATCAAAGAAACTCTACCGTGTAAATACAGCCACATACCTTCCATCGCCATCGTCCAATCATACGGCATACTTCAATCACAGTTGTTCTAACTTTCAGGGCGACACTCTGAAAATAACTTGCACTATGGACACGTCAGACAGGGAACGCCCCACATACGTAAGTGATAGTGAAGCCTGGATCTAATGTCACTTGTTTATTGTATTTGGCTGGTGCGACTGAGTGCAGATGCCAGTTTGATGATGTTTCAGGGGGGTCTGCCGTCAACGAAGGAGATGTGTCTCGCGTTCCTCATGTACTACCCAAGGCAGGAGATGTCACACTGTGGCAGCGTCCCTGACTATTGGTATTCCAGGTCCGGTAGTTTCTACGAGGCTTTCAAATCGGAATCTACAACTGGGAAGTAGGTCACCGCGACTAACTTTCGCAACGCGTGACACGGCCATTGCCAGGTGATATTTCTGACTGTATTGCAGCGAGACGCTGGACGCCGAGCTGGAGTTTGAGGAAATATTCAGCTCAATCGAGTGGAACTCAGAGAAAACCACCCGGCTCCAGAGAGTGGCAAACAATGCCAAACATATACCTTACTGCACGAAGGGACAGGAAAGTAGTGAGGTGGCTGCTTGTTTGTATTCTCAGTTTCATGCCGTGCTGCCCTGTCTAACAGATTGATGACCAATGGTCACATGCCATTAGCTATTTCATGACACTCTGTGGCTAATGGAGTGAAAAGCTCCTGGTGCAACAGACAGTCAGTGTACTGTAGGGATAAGAGAGATCAGTAATGTGTCTCCATGGCCTACACACTGTATGACTGATAGCATTGTGTTACCATGGTAATACGGTGAGCGCATCTCAAGGAGAAGGTTGATCTTGAAAATATACTTAAGAATTCAGGGAGAGGATAACAACTAGCACACTGGTGTGAATAATACAACACCAGCTCTGAGAGTTCTACTAGAATATCAAACCAGTAGTAGTCTACATTCATAGTACTAGTGGTTAGGTTTGTAGTAGTAGCAATGGTATTAATTTGCAGTAATAGTAGTAGTATTAGTATTAGTTCATAGTAGTAGTATCGATAGTAGTTTGTAGTAGTGGTAATGGTATTAGTTCGTAGTAGTGGTAATGGTATTAGTTCGTAGTAGTGGTATAGGTGTTAGTTTCCATGTAATAGTAGTATTAGTATTAGTTTTTTAGTAGTAGTATTGGTACTAATAGCGGTAGTTTTTGGTATAGTTATTTTTATCATGAGCACTGTGACCTCAACTACTCTGATTCAATCACCGTCACTCTTCTGATTTTGTGCTTTGCTTCCCCAACAGAAGGACAGATTTTAGCGTGACAAGATAGTAATGCTGGCACCTGAAAGTGTTTTTTTATGACATAACAGTAGACTTATGATGGTAACAGCATACAGAAGTGCTCAATTACTTAGCAAACTGTTTGACTATTGATGGAATAACTATATCAATCCGTCATATCGTCTCCAAGAAATCATATATATTTAATTATAATATAATATAATATAATTAATAATAATTATATTACATTATAATATTATACAATTTTTATCTCATAATAACTTACCAACTGATGACTTCAAAACATAAAGTCACCTGTGAGAGACTAGTTCCATTATTCCGTAGCACAATAATGTTTGATTTCACACTGAATTTTAGGAATAGCATATCGATCAATATTTCTGCTGGTCACGCTCCTCGTATGCTGATGCGACCTATATATTCTTTGGTAATCGTCCCCCTTGTAGAACTGAACTATTGCTCTCTAGTGTTGGATTGTTACTTTCGCTTATGATCTACGCTATGTACATGTATAAATGTCTAATGTGTGTCCATCAGATCTAATATTTTCTAGGCCGACTACTCTCAGCTTCTGACCAAAGAGGACTTCCCTGATGGAGTGCCACCAGCGCAATACAACTACTGCAGCGAGCCGCCTGAGTCATCTGCTGCTCATACCGCCATAGTGGGATTGGTCGGGATGACCTTGACCTCAGTCTGCACCTCTATATTGTTTATGTAATGTCAGCATTTCAGGCTCCGCTTAAATTCATGTTTATATCTGTTAGTACGCGATGGAGATCGTTTCTCTCCTAAAAGATGTACAAGTATTTATACAACAAACTTACATATATGCGTATCCACAAATGTATGCCAATACACAAATGCGCACATACCTACAAACGTACGTGTACATTACAAAAGAGAGCACGCATGGTCAGAGCAGAGGTATACTTGACCTTTGCAAAGAATGTATGTACACAGACCTGCCCTCAAAGGTTGCAACGTAAAGTAGATGGATAAATATTTCTGTTTCTTAATGCTCCAACACAACTTATGGCTTTTAGAGAGAGACAAAGCTTCAAATAAATCGATGGTTCAGGTTTCTCGTGTCTTGTGTGATGAAATCTCCATTCGCCCCCTCCTCCGGTGGGATCCAGGGGCAATGCCCTGGAGGGAATAGGGGCAGCGCTCCAGGGGGGACTAGGGGCAGCGCCCCCACCCCAGAAAAAATTTACCATTTTTAAGTTGAAAATACCATTGGAAAACAACACAGAGACAACTCTTCACTGAAATTTGGAATGTTTCAAAATCTCAACATGCATCGCCGCTTGAGTTGCAGCTGAAGGCTGAGCAGCTCTAGTGTGAGCCGGCCGTCCTGCAGTAGTTACCGGCCGTCCTGCAGTGTAACTCTCCATATTACAGTCGCAGTAGTGCTCAGTCTATGCATTCATTTTCCGCTAGTAAATCTGTGTGAGAATGTCTGAACAGCTTCTCAAACACCATAATGAAAGTCCTGTAGAGCAGCTTCAAAAGTCTGACTGGATTCAGCTACAATCTACCTCTAGTGACAATAACGGGTCAAGATAAGTTTGTTTCCAAAATTTAAACAAAAAGTGACCTCGGGTATGATGAGGGAGTGTCCAGTGACACCTGCGCAAATAGCGAGACACTCCACCGAGATTTATAACATACTTTGATGTAATCAGAGATTGTCCAACACCTTTGATGTCATCGGCTCTTGCAACTGTAACCTGTCACTCATGACTTCTGGCACCATCAACAGCTGACACCAGCATGATACCTCTAATGCTGGACTGTTGCCAGGCTGAAGTCGCGAGAAGACAACTCTCAGGACATGACTGATGGAGAACTGACCAGTGGACTGTCCCTGCACAACTGGCTATTACAATATTTACTTCCCCGCCTCTCTCAGCCCGCCTCTCTCTCCACGCCTCTCTCTCCATGGCTCTCTCTCCACACCTCTCTCTCCATGGCTCTCTCTGCCCGCCTCTCTGGCCGCCTCTCTCACTACAAGGCACACACTGCACGCAACTCTCTACAAAGGTCTCTCTGGCCGCCAATGTAGGCGCGCGTCTGGAGTGAAGAGAAT
>ERZ1740065.813-NODE-813-length-17574-cov-12.958274_pt1 | contig 17574 bp, 9 predicted proteins | sample MGYA00581738_ERZ1740065 | MGnify/ENA primary metagenome ERZ1740065 (study PRJEB43018, sample SAMN04849749) | marine metagenome | isolation source: floating plastic debris | place: Pacific Ocean | collected 2008-09-01 | study: EMG produced TPA metagenomics assembly...
TCATTGGTCTATCACAATAGGTTCGCTTTGGCCAGACGCTTCTAGTGGGCGTTGAAGTAGGGTTGCTGCTGGGTCGCAGCTGCATACAGACGCTTGCTGAACGCGCCTAGTGGGCGCAGACCTTAAGTCTACATTGATCGGCATGGTTGCTTCTACTTGAGAGAAAGCTATTTCCTGGTTAGAAGCTTAGACAAATAGGTGATTATCTGAATGCACCTGGCTCCACCAAGCAGAACCAACCACCTTCTTTAGGGGGGATGTCACATATCTTATTTTTAGTGTGAAGAGTGAACGTGACCGTTTGCACATTCCTTGATTAATAAGTAATACATGGTGTTACCTCGTCCTACTTAGTTTGTTGAAAGTTTTAGCCTCAGCTCTTTTCCAACACATATTTTGTCCGGAATTGACAAATAAACATGTGTGAATTAAGAGAGGGCAACTCCCCAAGACATCAGGCAGCTTAGGATACCGCAGTTGAGGAGTTGTTGATGCATGAAACTGCAGCCTATAAATCTCCCCTCATCTGCAGCTTCATCATCTATTCAATAATGGAATTAATGGAAGTGGTTGCCATAGTTGCAGAGAAATCACAATTCATTGTATGGCTGACTCATCCATAGCACTAGGCCGGTCTCTTACCGTTGGACAAGAAAATTTGAAGAGTAAGGTTGAGAGGTAAAAATTAAGCATGAAACCCACATGTTCGTGGTTTCTAATGCGTTTCAGCAACCACCGATATTCTGAGAGTTGAATGGAATCAAACAAGTTCCACATTTCATGTTGTCATCGCAAGGGTATGACCACAGGGCTTTCTGATATCTATTGGCTGAGCAGCCTGCCATGATTGCAATGCACTACATGACATCGCATCTGCTATGACTCTCATGAAGACCAGACTTCAGATTAACTTTAGTGTTTTGGGTGATGCGTGTCACCATTCAGACAGAGAGAGTACCGTGTCGACATGTGATCCATGCAGGTTGACTACCGTGCCAATATAATGCTAGGAGTTTTCCTCCCTTGCATCAAGATTTGTTATTCAGGTACTGTTGCTTTGCTCTGGGAGTTGTACACTCTTACACTCTTACAATCAAATTCAAAATTCAATTGCAGGAAAAAGAAAGGGTTAAGCTGATCTTCACTAGACGTATTTTGAAGCGTCAGTTGTGGGCCACAATTTGCCCTCCGCATCAGCAGCGTCCACACTAGACATTTGCTTGCTTAAACAAACTGATCGTAAAAATGTGGAGAGCCAATCTGCAATTTTCTTGGAATTTTATTCAGTGCTGATGCAGCCATGTATAAACGCTAATTAGGACTGCTTATTTTGCGGGAACTAAATAGCCAATCAAATAGCACATCACTGAAAGTTTCGCTTACAAATTCAAGCATGTTGAAAGTAGCCGGCGACAGTCAAAATTGAAGCGCGCAAGTTAAAATTGAGCGTGAGCATGACTATTGCATGAAAATACGTCTAGTGCGAACCAGCTTTTAGGTGTATAGCCAAAGAGGACTGGATACATGGAGTAACCACTGAATATAAATGGATTAAATTGCCACCGTGTCGGCTGTCATCTCACTCTACGTTGATGCCAAGGCTCTCCATCAGCTGTCTTTGTCTAGCATTTAAGTACTACTCAGGACGTCATATTAATTGTACTACACAACCTGTCATTTGCAGGGGCATTGGTGGAATGAGAAGTTGAACGCGCTATTCTGTAATGTGGTCGGCATTCTGACATCTACATTGGCATTATAGCATTCTTGTTTTTGTTGGCATTATAGCATTCTGGCATTTACATTTGCGTTATAGCATTTGGCATTGGTATTAGCATAAACTAATAGAGAAGACAATTCCTATTGCTGATAGAATTCTTTCACCTGACAATTAGTTCTTTCCAGGAAACTGGGACAGAATAACTGCATTGCTGTCTTAAGCAATTTATGTCCATTTCTGTCCCTTACATCGTTTAATCACACGGCATGCATATGAAAGGCCTGTGTTTAGCCAGTATGGACTGGAGATGCAACAGAAGAGATTTCACGAGGGATACTATCTGTTGCTAGTTGCTAGTTGTACTTTCCTTTCGAACTGTGCCAGGTTGACCCAGAGGGAAGCCTGATGGCCACACATTTGGAGCTGACACAGCCGGTAAGGCATGGTGGTGTTTGGTATATTGAGATGGGAGAGCCATGACTTTGGCATGTTCCGGGCTGCTAATTGAGCTTGAGTCACTAAGTGGTGTACATCCAAACACGTTACAGATATGAGCCAACATCCATGTAAAATGGTAAGTCTTATGCAGCTGATAACTGCATGACTAATTCTTACACTGAAACTGCCTTGATTTCAGTTTATGATGACTTTTGTTGCTGCTACTACTGCTGCTGCTGCTGCTGCTGCTGCTGCTGCTGCTGCTGCTGCTGCTAATGCTGCCGCTGCTAATGCTTCTGCTACTGCTGCTACTGCTGACCGTTTGCTGTAGAGCCGCGATGACTCTGAGCAAGTGAGCTGATTGCACAGCTCACTGCCATCATTTGAACTTAGATACATCTCTAGCCCTCTTGTACTGTCTGCTGGCTTTAGGGTCTGAATAAAGATTTTGCAGTTGGGGTTGTGTCCCCCTGTATTATCCAACTACTGAGCCATGGATTCATCATGGCTGGCTATAGGACAGTGAAGATCCACGTTGATGCATAATTGATTTAGGGTTTGACCACTGTCAGCCATTTTTGTTTATCGTCCCACCAGCTATCCATCATCGCATGTTCTTAGAACAAGTACACAGTACCTGGATAGATTTCGCAATATTTAGCATGAGCCGTTGCCATGGTTTTCCTGCTTAATTTGAATAAATTACTGATGGTTATGCCAGTCTGTCATGAAGCGGCAGTTTAAACTGGGAAAATTGATTGCAACATTTGGAAAGATTCGACGAATCTTCGAATACTTGCGTACGTGCTTGACTAAAAAGCTGAAGTTAGAGAACATTCTTCGGTATAAACGAGGATAAGTGAATAAATCTACCCAACCCATTCTTATTGTAGGATGGTAAGATGAGTGATGTTTGTCATTCTTCTGTCGATTTTCACGCTCCCTTCCGGGCCTATCCGCGCGCACTCCCGCTCACTGCCGCATGTGCTGATGCACGAATATCTACGCAAGAATGATAAAAGCCGAGACCAATAGCGAAAATTTTAGCTCTACTCTCTGGCAGGCAGGAGGAACCTCCCAGTAAATATGGAATATTAGTTATCTATGGCTCAGGCTAGTAAATTCAATGCTCAGGTGAGAATCTCGCTTGCTGTGTGCTCAAAACTTTCACCAGACGGAACTTTCCACTAGCAGTTAGCTTCAACTTTCGTGTAAGACAATGTCAAGCTGGAACTTGATTGATGGCAAAATGTTGATCCTTATGCAGGCAAAAAACTCATCTGGCTTTTGTCATTCTCCTGTAGATATTCGTGCATCAGCACGTGCGGGAGTGAGCGGGAGTGAGCGGGAGGGAGTGCGGATAGGTGCGGAAGTGAGCGCAATAATCGACAGGAGAATGACAAACACCACGGTTTCCTAGAGCTCTTTTGTAGTATAACGGTTGGCTCCTGCTGAGCTGAGGGTATTTTAGCTGCAGGAGAACTATAGGGTTCGGAGTTATGGCTTCAAAAAACTGAAATTACAGTATTTCTGGTCTTAAAACTTGTCATCTATAGAAAACTATAGAAACTAATCGGCGTTTCTAATCAGTGAACGTTGCTATCATCAGACACGCGAGCAGCATTGGGGGGGAGGGTGCATAATCCGAAACTTCTGGAACTACATTTGACAAGAGGTTTCTACCTATAGGTTAACTCTTACGCAAAGAGACTGGCGCGTATGCATTGATCATGGCAAACAGGAAGGAGGATGCGAGTGACAGAAAGGCGTATCTTTAGGCCTTAGCTTCCTCAGTGGACTGGGACACCTAATTAGCATAAAGAATGGTCAATTAAACTGCCATCTTACTTAGAGTGATCCATCATAGCTGATTGGCAGAGGTAGACATGTCAATGTCCTTGGTCCGCTCTGTCTGCCACCAGTCATGGTATATCCTACTCTCTCCGCAAATTCCTCACCGCAGAGTTTGATGCAAAAAACAGGATTTAAATGTATTCGCAAGTCTGGAATTCATAAATATTTAGTCTTCTGTGTTCCATCTTTTGACAGAGCCTGCTGTATGCATATCTCTGTGCCTTGCTGTCAATGCAGTGAAATCTGAGGGAAAAATGCTAATTTCTCCGCAAAAAATTCGAAACCGTCAGGCGAATGGGTTCTCGTGTACTGGTGTTCAAACTATGAATGCGGACCTTGTTCCTGTGCGGGTAGATGGTGCCAGGAAACTGTTTCCTCTTGGGCTCTTTAATTCCTCCCAGCAGGGGTTATTCATGAGGTAAGCATGATGGGTTACCAGAATTGACAGTAAGCGTGAAATCCACAGGCTATCGTCTCTCTTACGGAGATCTATTAAGATTTTGTCTACAATAAGGCCCTGTGCCTGCGGTCCCTAGCACCTGCAGGTGGCCTAGTCCCTATAACTGTGTCCTTATAGTCCTAAAACTATAATCACAGCTGCTTTCTAGGATCCATGCTGGCAATTGGTTCATTCAACAATAGCCAGTGAAATCAAGCATAGTTGTTATTCTTAATATGTAACACATCCAATAGGTACGGGCCATTAGCTCATTCAGTATCAGAGAACTCGGTTGCAAGCCAGGGCTATGGCTGGTAACTTTCCCCCTCTCCATGCTGGACAAGCTTCGTCAAACACCTCTCACCACTGGAGAGTAGTGTGTGGTGTGTGGTTGCATTATGCAAGCACATTATGCGAGCAATGCCAGCTCTGATGCCACTCTGTATATGCATACTGGAGAGCCTAGTGAACACTGACTATGGGGTGAACGTCATCGAGTGGGAGTGATGTCAGCTGCAAGCACCTGTAACTACTGTCAGTGAGATAACAAAGTACAGAGTCATGCACTCAATCCAATGGCAGATACTTTTCCAACTACACGTTATACTTTCTTTTCTCATCCACTCTCAGCGTGTCCTCCACAGACAATGAATATTTCATCTAGACTAGCTCACCTGCAGGCATTGTATCGGCATGTCATACATTGCCATGATTGGTTCGATTTCACCACCAGAACTTTACCATAAGCAATTTCTGTTATGCCTAAGAGTGGTGGAACGGCACTAGTGCCAGTAGTTCAGGCTACCTGTGACATCACAACTACCAGAGGGCACGTCTTGGAGTTCGTACTCAAGCATGGTCCATGTTAGCATAGGTTTGAGTCTTGTATTAGCATTTCTAACAGGTGTTCTCAGGGACTTCTGACAGGAGTTCTGAGGGATCTCTTCTAGAGTTCTCAGAGACTACTCCGGAAGTTCTCAGGAACTTCTCCAGGACTTTAGAGGAACTTCTCCTAGCCTTCTCAGACACTTCTTCAGAAGTTCTCAGAGACTTATCTGGAAGGTTTCAGAGACTTCTCCAGGAATTCTCAGACACTTCTTCGAAATCCTGGGCCATACTGATAATACTTTTATTACTTTTGCTACCCTGGTTGTGAATGAAAACATGCAGCACACCGCATACTCAGTCTCTCAACTTCTTTAGCCTAGTCTGACCTTGACCGTCATCTGATATTGATATTAATAAAATTTGTTGAATACTCTGGTCCACCCACTGAAAGCTTTGACGTGGATTGAAATGAGAGACCACTACCGAGCCAAAGCCTGGTCTCTACATAACCACGCGCAGTAGCCCAACCGTCTAAATCATTGGCAGCAGCTGTGCAAAGTACACTCAAAATCTGCTTGTCACTGGAGCAGCAAGCTTACGCTACTTGACGTGTGGGCAGTCATTCAGTTTCCATATCACTCGCACCTGCCGCAGGATGAGCTTGCGGATCTCTGGCAACCAGGTTTTAGATACCAAAGACAGTAGTTTTTGAAAGCATGAAAGAAGTCATTCACGCTACACCCAGTATGTGTATAGATGTTGGTTACCACCTCCCACTATGAACCTGCTGAAACAAAGGCTTGAAAGAACACTGGCAAATTGCGGTGATGCACCAATGCTGTATAGAAAACAGCATGATCACATTATTCATGGGCTGAGTGAGTGTTTGGAGGTCAACGAGGTCATGGAAATGCTATAGCCTTTTCGTAATTGTCAACATCATTTAGAAGTTGGGGATTGCGGCGGGCCCACTACCAGCATGGATCGAACAGCATTAATTGTATGCAGAATAGCAGTAGAGACATGGAACTTGTTTTCCCACTCACCTGGCTCTGTTCCAACAGTATGCAATTTTGTGGTGTTACCAAGTCAACCTCCCATAGCCTCTCATAAATAATGTAACTAATTTTTGACGTGATTTCAGATCTTTACGATAATTTATTTTCAATGTTGCGGTAGTTTCAATCCAAGAAAGTATGTTTTAGGGGGAAATTTTATACCTTTTATCATTTGAATCATTCATTCATTCATTCATTATTTAATCTTTCTTCTCAACAATCTTTTACTGCGGCCAGATATACTGTATTTAGCACTATACACATCTCATGATAGCGTTAAAAGAATGCTTATGCAGTATAATTCAATCAATCAATCGATCAATCAATGACGGCGACGGTCAGATGCAACCATCCTTGTTTGACATGAGAAGTGTTAGTTTGTGACACAAGTCTGACCGCTAATTTAATGTGTAGCGTAAATCTATTCTCCCCAGTCAGTTGGACTTTTACAACGTAATTTTTGCAAAATAGCCAATGTTTTGTACTTTCACAGACAGTGAAAAGAAATTTGATGGAGTACCCATTGTGCGAGTGTACACTCTTAGTATGCAAATCGTGTCGGAGGTATGATTGTTGGCATCTGTTTCAGTGTCATCATAAATCATTCATTGTCCTCGAGTGTCACAACGAGTCTTGCAACAGCTACCAAATAGTCAGGAAGCTTGATCATTTGCAATTCAATGAAGATGACGGATTGTCGAAATCCAAGTATAAAAGTGCAGTGTCTTCTGCTGCGCAGTCAAGTATTGAACTGTGACTTGCCGGTAAAGACCATGTCCACATCAGTGACTCTTATCCTTCTCGCAACCCGTAAGTCACTTTATCGCAGAATTATTTTACCTACGCTTTACTTGATGGTGAGTGTTATACTATTTATGTAATTTTACAGTGACCCTCTCTCTTGAGGTCAGCGCTTGCAGCACAGGAATTCCGACTTGTTCGTGGCGAAGATGGAAGGTTAGAGAGTCGCCATTCAGTAGTTGGCAGAACGTCCGAACCGTCTCAAGTGTGACTCTACGCACTCACCAATCAGCAGGATCAATGGATCGCTGTAAGTACTTAACACTTCACCACAGAATGTAGCTGTTTCGGTTTTTGTCATTCTCCTGTTGATTTTTGCGCTCACTCCCGCTCATACGCACACACCCACACACATGCCGCATGCCAGTATATTGACGGAACAATGACAAAAGCCATTGTTTCTACTTCATCCTTCTACAGCACACATCTGTCTTTTTCTCTGTAGTCGAGTTTCTAATTTCTGCAACTTTTATCTATACATGCACCTTATCGTTATGTCCTTGACATTGTAGTCAAGTTCTGGGTTTGTTTCTACGGGACGGGTCCCAACTTCATATCCATAAGGGACAAGAGACTGCGATACATGGAACGTAAAGGCGGCTTTGACAACAACGTTCTTGAGGTTGCACGTGAACAGTCTCAGTCCATCTCTAGATGTACTGACAACCGACTGCTCAGGGTCAGAAGGTCAAACGTTGATTGGCTTGACATGCACAACGGTGAGTTTTCCCACTAGCTGTTTATCTATTGAAAGATTTTTATGCCAATATCTATCCAGTCAATTTGTTCACACCCATATTTATTAGTCTTAGAGGCATATAGATTGACACATATGGAGGCGTCGAGCCTTGACAAGTATACGAGTGCACAAACTCACTGTTGGTTTGCTTCAGTTGACATCGCTAAACATGTTTTTGGTTGTTTTGCTGAAACTCAAACGCTAGTCCTGAAAGTTCATGCACAGCGTAATCGAATACTGTGGCTCAATCAGGAGCCAAAGCACGTTCTACCATTACCACCTCAAGTCCTTTACATAACAGTTCCACTTCATTATTCAATGTTTATGCATGACTGATTTGCTGTGGCCAGTTGTGCAATTCACAACCAGCACTATTGTGTATATACTACTCACCCCCTCCAAACTTAAATGGCGGAGGAAGCCTTGAAACAGGAAATAAGAAATATTTTGCTTTGGAGTTTCTGTTCATCATAGTCGCAATCTGTTGTAGGAAAGAACACAGCCAAGCTAACATTCCGTGGAGGAAGCGTGACGTTTTATCCAAGCGCAGCCGGCTATTTGGAGAGTTGGTTTCCTAAATGGTCGTAGCAACTCCGTCTGCCAGAGCCAAATACTCCAAACATTCCGAAGTGCCACAATCAAAGGTCCAATAATCTGTACTATTTTTTATTTTGAAGAATTGAAGCATTTTCATGTCTACTTGCTTTACCTCCATACGTATCCATATTTCTAAGAAAGGGATTTGAAGAAACCGTCAGCCTTTTTGTCTCTCCACACTCCTTCAATGTAAATAGTCATGTGACGCAGAATTGCAAATCATCAAACACTAAATGAGGTGCTGCACCATTGCTCATGGCAACCGGGTCAAGGATAGATTTTCTCAGAGTTTCCACAACCAAACGCAGTTTCAACAAGTTTAATGGGAACTCGTTGCACCAGTGACCTCACTTCCTGTCTAATACCTGAGCAGATGCTGGTAGAGAATGCTATTTAACTGTACACTGTGCCATTTAAACAATCGCAATCAATCATAGCAGTCACAGCTGATTGATCATGTATGCACCAAGGTTGATACATCATGGTGCGTCGCCAAGGTGACATGCTGGCATGCACACTGATGAATTATGCAATTTTTGAGGGAGAGAACACCCAGCAGCTTCGTATCCAACTTTTGCAGTTGTGGTGTTTGCTTATCAGTATATGCATATTTCGGCCACAACATAGTAAAAGCTTTAAGTACATGTACTGGGAAGTTGTCCTCTCTTTCAAAAGGTTTTCCAAGGCTCTATTTATCATTGCCATGACACTGTGACAGGCTGTCCGTCTGACCGTTGTCACTCCTACGAGTGGTCATTCAGTATTTCTTTCTCTCTGGTGCTGTGGATGTCATCTCTAGTTTCATCACCGGCGCGATGAGGGCACAAGTTGGGAGCAGTTATCAGCGACAGTAAAAGATCGGTTGTCCAACTATCGGCCAGACATTTGAATAAATGATCGATGGGATAATGTCTGAACACAAAGTTCTGATTGCGTTGTCATGCAGCGTATTATGGCGTGTGACCGCAGCATTCTATCCAACACCAGCAGTCATATCACTTCCATGACTTCTCAGATCGTAGGCCTGTCTTCAAGTTTGACAAGAGCTTAAATTTGTAAATGGACACTTCTGTTTCGCAATGGCGTAGGTAAATGTGATGTAATCAAACTCATTCAATAGTCATTGGTGTCGAGGGAGCTATCATTGTCAGGGGCGGATCCAGGAATGTTTTTGATAGAAGCTCAGGTCATCAACTAGTAGCTGTCCGAAGAGCAACTTGCATCTGTTGACTACATAACTGTCTGTTGACTGCATAATCGATTGTTTAGTGATGGACTGGGGTTAGTGTGGCTGCGTGATGAGTGCAGTTGTGGTTTCTTTATCTATTTACTACTAGCTGACCAAAAATAGTTCAGGCAGATCTTTTTGACTGACGCTTGAGCGTTAGTCGTGTCAGCCTGAATCCGCCCTTGATAAAACCCGTAGGGTGAAAACGAAATAGACCTGCTGTCACTCAAAGCATTGAGCAGACTCTTGGCTGGCTGCAAAATCAGAAATTCCAATAAGAAATCAGGGATATCAGATGCAGCAACAAGATAAGGTGTGGAAGAAATCTTTCTGTTAGAGTTCGTACAGGATGGAAGGAGACCACAAACTCAGTTGAGAGTGTGCGCACCCATGTGTGCGTCAAAATAAACAGTCAAACAGCAACTTCCCTCAGCAGCTCAATGCTGCCCTTAAAACTGCCTAACTGCCTTTAGGACACAATACGGACACAAGAAACACATAAGAAATGTATTTGATACTCTTAGGATATACGTATAGTATTAGGTCATAGGTCATAGGTCATACATCTGGTCTAGGGCTAAAATTCTTCAGAATTTTTGATCTCAATTAATGTTAATATCAAAAAAATTGATCTGCAGTTGATCTTAAATCAATCTCACTTAAATGACCTCAAATACCATGGCCGATGATAAGTCTGAGTGGGTGCCTAAGGAAAAATAGGAAAATAGAGGTCGCATATCCTGAGCCACCCACACACAGACAGCTTTGGTAGTATCCAGCTGTTTTTCTCAGCTGACTCTTCCTCTGAAGAATGATTTGATACCGCTTTGCTTAGAATCAGAGATCATCGATGATCTCATTCCGTGTCATTGCCATCAACTGATGATCTGGTAACCCTGAAGTTCACAGTGTGAACAGATGTTTATGGTCGAGGTGATACTCCAGAGAAAAGGTCTATCGATGGTATTTCAATTTAGTCCCACAGACGCAGGTGTAACCTCATTACTGATGACTGTATACAAGCCATTGAGTGCAGTACGATGACTTGCACCATTAGCAGCAGTCACCTCGCCATGACCGGCTGTGAACTACGTCCAATGTATTACCACCGTAGATATTTCAAGAGTGCTATTAATTTAGAGGGAAATGTTTGATTGTAGTTAATCGTTTGAGAATTTGATGTTAATTAATCTTCAGTTAGCGCTATCAAAATGCAGCCCTAATTAGGTCAAAGGTCATAGGTTATACATCTGGAACTCCTAGGACGTTCATAATACGTACATCATATGATGTTAATAGGACGCTGACCATGCCTTCCAACCATATTTTATTCGTTCTTTCTCAATAGCAGGGGTAAATTCACAGAGCTGCAGACTCACAGATCTACCTCTAACTGGTAGGTATTGGATAAAAGCAATGAGTATCATCATTAAGTCCATCGAAGCTGTTGAATTGTCTTTCGTCAGCTGACAGAACTAAAATAGTGAGAACATTGTTTTTGACCGACTGCGCCAACACGATGCCTGTGGGTTTAGGCTTCAACTTTTCTGATTGATACATTACTGCCCGAAGTAGACTCTATGTCACCATTGTTTTGGTTTGTTAGTTGCTTCTAATGCTTTACTTCGCAAAGATGCAATCAGATGAGGCAGGTCAATAGACCCAAGACTCTGAATGGCTGGAACAAGATTCAAATAAAACCTTTTCCAGTGTAAATTTTTCGTCTGAGAAGATCTACCAAACGAGCTTAATTATCGTGGCACTCCCTACTCCCTAAGCTGTAAGTTAAGGGGTCAATCAATGATACTATTTCCATCGCACGAGTGTGTCTTGTACTTCGTTAAGTGCTACAGTATTACGGCAACATGTGTTGAATCGTTGAATTGTATTTATTACATTTACCATCACCCAATGCGTGTTCTATTTTCATTTCAAACTCAAATGAGATGGAAAGCCTTTTAAGTCGCACAGACGCCTTAACGAGCTGCGCGTTTTTCTTAAAATTCCACCATATTTGGATTCACTCTCTCCCTTTCTTCACCACCTTAATCACTATGCTTAATATCCACTTTTAGGCTGAGATGCTATGCTCTCTTCTAATTTGATATGAACAACTCTACAGCTCCTAGTAACCTGCTAAACCTTTCCTCAGGCAATGTTCGTTTCACTCAACTAAAAACTGTAGACATAAAGACAAAATGCGATGATGCGATGCAAGAGTGGCTAAGGTGCTAGACAGTATGAGCATTTTACGGAATAATCTCTTTCTTGTCAGTCAGCTGCTTGGTGTTCCTGTAGCTGTACGTCTAGCTTAGGGGGGGGGGGGCAGCCAATCAGCGTCTTACTCACAAATTCACATATGTCAAAGTTCAACATGTTTGGCAAGTTCTGAGCTGCTAATTCTGCTAGTTCTAGTACCCGCGAGAGTAGCTTTCTCGCAGGTTTTATGCAATTCGTAGGTTTTCTGTGAGTAAGTAGCCGGGCCTTAAAGGTTTACTGCCACTACTTAACAAAAGCACAAAGGCAATGTAGATAGTTAACCATAATTTTCTGTTGGGTCTTGCAAAGTCTGCCTACATGTGGTGATAGATAGTTTTGCATTGTCATTCCCTGAACTATTATCTACCACAAAGCTGCTGATCTGAACGCTGTGAGAAACAACATTACTCTCCATGGAGCTCCAGACTGCACAAAAGTCCAATTCAACTGTCATGAATTACCGGTGTCTCTGCATACAATTAGTGCTGGCCATGTATCGTCTCAAGGAAAGCACAGCCACATGAAAACACTAAACTGTCGCATTACAACACATCTTTCGTCATCCATTCATCTTTATCCCTGTCTAGACAGATTCGCAAGCTTGAAATTCATTCCAAATGGTTGTAGAATTTGATTTCACTTATTCCCATGCAATTACATGTCTTCTTCTAAGAAGAGTAGCTATGTTCATGGCATTAGAATGAGGAGTTTCAAATTCTGCAGAAGTCCTGTTGCAAATCCCTATGTGCCAATATATCTGCATAGCATTAGTTGTAGCCTATGATTTACGAGTCTCCACTACTGTTTTTTTATGCAAATGATGTTTTTAGCACTCTTGCCCTCGGTAGAATGTCCATTTCATCGATAAGCCAGTGGTTGCACGCATTGTCAATGCTAATGCCTGTCCTAAAACCATCAGTGACGGCAGTTACCTCATTACTTATTCCTTCGCCTTCCCTGAGCCAATGTTCAATCAGGTATAAAAGTGCACATCTGGTTGCACGCTTCAGATGCACAAAGGAGAAGACAGACGGACACTATGGACTCCCTGGGTATTCTAACACTCGGTAAGTTATTTCGGCATTTTTTACTCTTCTATCGGTAGGCGCGCCGCAATGATGCGCTGGCATTACGCCGGTGTTACGCCGATGCTGCGCCGGCTTTTGTCCGCACTTATGATGCTTTCGCCGCACTTAAGCCGGCTTTAGTCTAAGCTTAACATTGGCGTTTACAAAACCAGCGCGCCTACCGATAGAAGAGTAAAAAATGCCGTTATTTCATTGCAGTCGGATCTTTCTTTGTTTTCTACATGTTGTCCTTCCGAGGTGTTCTATGGCAGTAACCGATCAGAAGGAGGTAGCTCATCGTGTGTTTTACACATCACAGATCCACTCAAAATCTGTAATCATATCTGATCTAGTCTGGTCTTGTCATTTTCTCCAGTCAAATCTTTAGGGTTTTTGTCATTCTGTTGTCGATTCTCACGAGCACTTCCACCCACGTGAGTGCGCACTCCGCTACACTCCGCACACCCGCGCACCCGCGCACACTCCTGCCCACTCATGCACACCTCCGCATATGCTGCATGCACGCATATCGGCGGGAAAATTACAAAAGCCCTTATTAGTGTAGATTTCACGTCAAAATTTGGCATTTTGAGCCACAGATAATTGAAATCTGTGATAATTTACTGATTGTTTTGACGCTCTTACCAGCACCATATGTATAATCTTCTTTTCCATTTTTTATCAGCCAGCATCATGCTCTCAATCAATGCCTGCAAAGTGGGAATTCCAACATGCTCTTGGCGGAGGTGGAAGGTCAGACAGCTGCCATTCAACATTTGGGAGAACGTTAAGTCTGTCTCTGAAGATGATATCAATTTGTTGAAGACTGCTGGATCCATGGAATGCTGTATGTTCAACTCGGGCTCACTAATTTCCAGAATTTTCACATGTGCCTGAACCTCATCCTTGTGTCCTTGGCATTATAGTTAAGTTCTGGGTATGTTTCTATGGATCAGGACCCCGCTTTGTATCGATACGGGGCAGGAGTCAGAACTACATGAGACTTAAAATAGGTTTCGAGGATAACGTCCTTGAGGTTGCAACTGATCTGACTCAGCCGATATCGAGATGTTCTGATAGGCGGCTTCTTAAGGTCAAGAGGGCAAATGTTGACTGGCTCGATTTACGTGATGGTAAGTTACCAATGAAAGTTATTTGAATAGTCCATTGAATGCAGCTAAATAGCCCAAAATTCACATGCTGCGGATCATGCTATATTTAACTGAACTACAATGCTGTGCATCTGTTGCTTTTTTGCTGGCCATCAAAAGCTGTCTGGATGCAGGCAGTTGGCCTAACTTCATCCATCACAGCGGCAGCAACCATAGGGTCCATCATACACTTCAAGCTGACAGAGACCCTAATTCCAGCTTAGGACTTGAGAGTTAGGGAATGATTTGCTTACCATGATTCCATCTTGGTTTTGCCCGAAATCGCTCACTCTGGCGTTTAAATTATCTCTACCTTAACGTCACCTTGATTGTCACTTGACCTTGACTTTACTCAAACATGCTGTGACTCCCTCCACCTCTAGAAGCTAGAAATCAAAACAGCATACACTCGGCTGAAAAGCAAGGGACACAGTTGGATGTAAAATGTCATGTGACCCTTTAACTGCTTGACAAGGCAGTTTTAGCCCTGCTGAAATCAGAAATCAACTAACTGCAGCCAACGAGCTCAGTGAATCAGTGAATCAGCGGCGATCAAGGATATCTCATGCAATAAAAACTGCATGCTGCTTTTTCACTCGCTCTTTGCTTGTTGCTCTTTGCTTGTTTCTCTTTGCTTGTTGTCGCACAATGGATTCCATGCAAATTCTCCTACCGTGCACTCAGGACTTCGCAATGTTATCAGTGAAAGTACTGAATGATTGGTTCGTATGCATGAGTGGTTCCTGAGCATGTCATTATGTAATCCGCAGTCGACCGAATCTGAATGCATAAATCAAACTCAGCTCTGGCAGTAAGTGTCAAGGCTGTCAGAGAAAGAATAAAACCTTGCTGTCTCTCATGCAGGCAGGACGAGGGCGAAGCTGAAATTCCATGGTGGCAGCCCAAAATTCTTCCCAAACATGGAATCTTATTCTGAGAGTTGGTTTCCTCTGTGGACATGACAATGAACCGCTATCAACACCGTAAATTATGATTATTATTATTATTATACTCTCTAATATTACACTATTTCATTGTGAAAAATAAAGGCTGCTCTCTGATGTGTGGAGGACAGAATATGATGTTTGTATCGAGGCATAAAACTTCAGCGAAAAAATGTCGCCCCGTACTAAAAGGATTCACCATCATCGTTCTGGACGCTGTATGCTCTGTAAGTTTCAGTGGACTGGAGTTTGACACAGCATTACGACCTAAACCCTGTTACCTCTGACTTCTATACAAGTCTCATAGTATTAAATTCTCAATCACGATTTATTCAGCGCAGTACAAAGTCAATGTTGTTGAAGCCAGTAACGCCTCACTCACATAAAGCATTGCTGCCAGCAAGGCTGTTTATTGTTTGCTTGTAACTTGACTCCAATATGGCCATATATGGTAGTAATGCAACCATATGTGGTAGTAACGCAATCATATATGGTAGTAATGCGATTATATATGGTAGTGATATGGCCATATATGGTAGCAATACAACCATATGTGATAGTAATGCGACCATATACAGTCTCAGCGTTTAATAGTTACTGGAAGCACATTCAGAAATGTTTCCACCTGTTCATAAGATTTTGTGTGCCACAAAGCAAGGTCATGTGGTGCAGAAGGTCACCTGGTGCATTTTGAGGTGGAGCTGTGCTGGGATCTTGTTACCGAAGGAAGCGGTGATACTGTATGGTAATTGAATACATGAATTTGCGTGTGAGTTGCGATGAATTAGGTATCTGCATGTTTCCGAGTTGCTAAAGAAGGGTTTCCATGTGGAATCGTCAGTGCACAAGCAACATATAATGGCTGACACGAGATTGCCGATTGCTGATTGTTGATTGTTGATTGCTGATTGCCAATTGCTGATTTAACCCACCATCCATTAGTACATATTCACAAGAGACATTTTTGCATCTGAATGTATCAAACAGGCATATCTAACGCATGATTAACCAGACTCTTGCAGATTCCCTTATTTTAGGATTCAGTTCAGTTCCGATTCTCTCTCAGAATTATAGATTCAGTTCAGTTCAGTTCAAAATTATCTTTCAGAGAGTTCAGTTCAGTTCTCTAATGGATATAGTTCAGTTCACAGTTCTGTATCAGTGACAGTCTTTCCATACAGACTCGGTCAGATATGGTCAAAATCAGTTCAGTTCTAGCGCTGTCAATGACTCTGAGATATAGCTTCATTAAAATTCTCCAGCAGATAGCTCAGTTCGTCCACCAGTTCTTTCTATTATGTGTAGAGTTCACTTCAGTTCAGTTTACAGTTGACCAAATCTAAGTTCAGTTCAGTTCCGATTGTTTCAATGCTATGGGGATTCGTTCTGGAGTTCTCAAAAAATAGCGAACTGAATCTGGATTGATTCAGTTCATAGGAATCGATTCCAAGGGTCTGTGATTAACTGCAAGTGATTGGAATAACACTGTCTACCAGTATGTTCGGGAGTTGTGCTCTCTTTTGTGCTCCATCATCCATTATCAATGCTCACCCACCACTGCACCCCTGCACCACTGGAGAAACATGTTGTGGAATTGGGAACTGCTTCTTCACGCTTATCAGCACTGCAGCCTCAGAACAGATGCTACAAAAGATAATTTCATCCATGGGACTGTTCCATGACGGTATCTGCTTTCTCTGCTTTGGTGGTGGTAGGAAATATGTCCAACAGCCACATCAGTTTTATGATTGTATGGAGCTATTATCAGAGGGACATGAGAGCTGCCGTGGTTCTTCCTGACACCACCTTGATCTGGAATTCAGTTCTCGAACGAAAAATCACCATGCCAACCGAAGCTCCGCCTAATTCCGTTTATTTGAATATCATTCATAGTTAAGACATAATCTCATTGAGGGATCCCTGGTGCGCTGGTTCCCATTTTTGCATGCACCAGGACCTACTACAAATTCATGTGTCGGTATAGCAATCAGGCTTAGGAGGAGTTGCCCTCTCTTCCTCATACGAGAGCGCTAAGTGTTGCCAGAATGATGAATCCCCTTTTTATTAACAGGCAAAACCACGTCGGAATGGTACCGTAGAACCGGATTTTATAGCGACAGAAATGTAGTATTTCCTTAAAAATTATAGCGATCTAATGATAGCGATCCCATAAATGGGAAGATAACTCCTATCTAAGGTATAATGAGCGTAATTTCTATTGTGAATTCCAATGATAGTGATCATTTTTTGTCGCTATTTTCGCAGTCGTTAGACCGCCGCTATCAAATGCGGTTCTACAGTGTGGCATGTCCATGTGAGGTGATGTACTCATATAGCTGTCCTGTCATTATCTTTCAAGTACTATAATCCTCTTGACATCTTAAATCTAGATATATAGGAGGGACGGAGGGAGGGAGGGAGGAGGGGAAGGAGGGAGGGAGGGAGGGAGGG